>Ga0209871_1000062_pt1 | contig 31921 bp, 31 predicted proteins | sample OrgsoiDNA2013045_FD_185795 | JGI IMG/M metagenome (GOLD analysis project Ga0209871, IMG submission 185795) | Permafrost soil microbial communities from the Arctic, to analyse light accelerated degradation of dissolved organic matter (DOM) -... | ecosystem: Environmental > Terrestrial > Soil >... | reverse complement strand
CGACCACGATCTGCCCGCTGCTACGACCGACCACGATCTGCCCGCTGCTACGACCGACCACGACCTGGCCCCGCCGGCTGGGCATTGATCTATTTCTCATTTGGCCGTATCTGTTAAAGGTTTAAGCGGATACATCAGGTCATGGGAATAGGCGCTCTGCCAGTTCCTCCAGGGGATCTGATATGACGGCTGATAAGATGCGGCCAGGTTTCTCATTCGAGCTTGCGTTCGTCAGGTTTCATGCACGTAAATGCCGACATTACGCTTTGCCGGCGTTCTTTACTTACTGCGCTGGAAGCGCCGATGCATGATACTCGCAACTGGAATGCGCGGAATACCGATACGCATCTTCAGGACAGCCAAGCGAAACGGGGAGAATGCACATGAGATTCGTGGGATTCAACAGGCGGGCCCGCGGCGCAGGGGGCGCCGTCGTGTTCGGCGCGGCCGCCCTAGTCCTCAGCAGCGGCCCGGCGGCGCAGGCCCAGCCGGTCACGCCAGTGCCGTGCAGTCAGGCGGCACTGGCCACTGCCATCTCCGACGCCGCCAGCGGCGCCATGCTGAGCCTGGCGCCGTTCTGCACGTACACGCTGACGGACTCCCTGCCAGCGATCGGCACCAGCGTCACCATCCGGGGCAACCACGCCACCATCCAGCGCAGCAGCGCCGGCGGGACACCGGACTTCTCGATCCTCACGGTGGACGACGCGGCCGCCCTGTCGATCACCCAGGTGACCCTGAGCAACGGCGACGGCGAGGGCGGCGCCATCTTCGATCTCGGCGGTGGCCCCCTGACCGTGACCGGCAGCACGTTCAGCGACAACTCCGAACCGGAAGGCGTGGGCGGCGCCATCTACTACGACGGCCCCAGCCGGCTGAGCGTCAACGGCTGCCGCTTCATCGGCAACAGCGCTGCAGGTCTCGGGGGTGCCATCTTCTCCGACGGCAACCTAGTGACCGTCGCCGGCAGCGAATTTACCGACAACAGCGCTGGCAGCGAGGGCGGCGCCATCCTCAATGACGGCGGCATGCTGATCGTGACCCAGACCACATTCACCGGCAACCAAGCCTTCGACGAAGCAATCCCGCTCGTCACCAAGGCCATCAAGATCCCGGCCGGCACCAAGGCCATCGAGCCCGATCAGATCGGCGGCGGCAACGGCGGGGCAATTTTCAGCGTAGGTTCTCTGACCGTTGCCACCAGCACCTTCGCTGACAACAGCGCCTCGTCCAACCACAACATCCCTGGCGGTACAGGCATCAAGGCCGACCCGATCGACTTCGCGGGCAACGGCGGGGCCATCTTCAGCGTTGGCGTAATGACCAGTACCGACAGCACCTATACCGGCAGCAGCGCCTCGAGCAGCGGGGGGATTTTGGCGCGCACGGCCCGCACCTCCGTCGTCACGGTCGGGGGCGGCAACGGCGGAGCCATCTTCGACATCGGCCAGATGACCGTCACCGGCGGCAGGATCTCCATGAGCTCGGCCACCGGTATGGGCGGGGGCGTCTACAACGACGGCAGCGCCAGCCTCAGCCACAGCCATGTGCTGCTGAACTCGGCTGACGAAGGGGGCGGCGGGATCTTCAGTGATGCCGGCACCGTCACCCTTGTCGCCACCACCGTAGCCCTCAACGATCCCGACAATTGCGAGCCGCTGCACACCATCGCGGGCTGCTTCTTCTAGGACCAGCGCGCACCGGGCAGGATCAGGTCATTTAAATTGGCGCTCGCATCGCGGCAGGGTCGCGGCTGCAGTCGCGCCTGCGTAGTTATTCAGGGCAGTCATAACTGAAACGGAGAGAATGCATTATGAGATTCGTAAGATTCAGCGGACAGACTCGCCGGGGCGGCCGATTGCCCGCCGCGCGGCAGGGGATAGCCACGCCCTGGGGCCGCCCGGCGCGCTGGCTAATGACCGGCGCCATCCTCCTCGGCACCGCTGCCCTCGGCCTCAATGGCGTCCCGGCGGCACAGGCCCAGCCCGTCGCCGCAGTGGGCTGCTCCCAGGAAACGCTGGGCACTGCCATCGCCGACGCGTCCAACGGCGCAACGCTGAGCCTGGCGCCGCTGTGCATCTACACGCTGACGGGCTCCCTGCCAGTGATCGGCACCAGCATCACCATCCAGGGCAACCACGCCACCATCCAGCGCAGCGGCGCCAACGCGACACCCGATTTCTCGCTCCTCACCGTCGGCGACCACGGCGCCCTCTCGATCACGCAGGTGACCCTGCGTAACGGCGACGGCGACAACGGCGGCGGCGCCATCTTCGACGGCGGCGGCCCTCTCACGGTGACCGCCAGCACCCTCGCCGACAACAGCGCCGGAACGGCAGGCACGGGCGGCGCGATCTTCGCCGACACCAGCACCCTGCGTGTGGGCGGCAGTGTCTTCACTGACAACAGGGCTGACGGCGACAAGGTGGGCCTGGGAGGTGCCATCTACGCCGACACCGGCCTCACGACAATCGCGGGCAGCACCTTCGACGGCAACGTCACCGAGAGCGGATCCGAGAACGGATCCATTGGCGGCGCGGTCTTCAACGACGGCTCCCCGATGATCGTGACCGGCAGCATCTTCACGGACAACGCCGCCGAAGGCAAGGAGATCAACCCCTGCGCCAAGACCACGGCTGGGGCCAAGAGCATGGCACGCTTCATGCGCCTCGCGCGCGGCACGAGCATAGGTAACGTCAAGATCGACCTGAGTATCGACATCACCGCAGTCGGCGGCGCGATTGCCAGCGATGGGCCCCTGACCGTCGCAGGCAGCAGGTTCACCGGCAACGCCGCGTTCACCGGCAACGCCGCGTTCACCGGGAAGAACGACTCCGCTGTCACCCAGTGCAGCATCAGCCCGGCCGCAGCCGAGCAAGTCAGGGGAGACGGCGGGGCCATATTCAGCCTCGGCTCGGTGAGCATCACTAACAGCACTTACACCGGCAACAACGCCTTCAGCGCCGACGCCTTCAGCGCCGCTCGGAGCCCCATCAGCCCGGCCGCCAACGATCTGGCCGAGGGTGACGGCGGAGCCATCGTCAGCGACGGCGAGCTTACGGTCACCGGCAGCAGGATTTCCATGAACGAGGCCAACGGAGCAGGCGGGGGCATCCTCAGCGCGGGCACGACCACGCTCCGCCAGAGCCACGTGCTCCTCAACACCGCCGGCCAGGGCGGCGGGGGGATCTTCAACTTTAATGACGGCACGGTCACCCTCGCGGGCAGCACGGTAGCCCTTAACGATCCCGACAACTGCGAGCCGCTGCACACCATCGCGGGCTGCTTCTCCTAGCACTCCGGCCGGGGCAGCCGCGGATCGGTAGCGAAGCTGATGTCGTCCGGGACGACGGCCCTGCCCGCGGCGCCCCGGTACCTGCTGCAGGACCGGCAGGTACCGGGGCGCGGTCCAGGCCCCAATCAGCCGCCTGCGAGGGCAAGATCACGATCTCCGGCTGAGCCTTAGCCGGAATCCGCGCCGGTGGCGACCGGCCGGCCCGGATCCGTGACCCAGCCGGACCAGGAGCCGACGTAGAGCGAGGCCCGGATGCCCGCCAGCTCCAGCGCGAGTACCTCATGGGCCGCGGTGACTCCCGATCCGCAGTACGCCCCGACCTCTCCCGCCTCGGCGCTGATGCCCAGTGCCGCGAACCGGTCTCGCAGCTCGCCGCGCGGCCGGAACCGCCCCTGCGCGGTGACATTGCCCGCGGTCGGCACACTCAGCGCGCCGGGAATGTGCCCGGCCACCGGGTCAACGGGCTCAGCCAGGCCACGGTAGCGCTCGGCGGCGCGGGCGTCGAGCAGGAAGCCGGACCGGGCCAGCGCCGCCGCCCCGGCCGCATCGAGCACCGGCATGCGGCCTGCCCTGGCGGTGAAATCTCCCGCGGCGGGCTCAGGCTCGGCAGCGGTCACCGGCAGGCCTGTCTCGGCCCATGCACGGTAGCCGCCATCCAGTACCCGCACCTGGTCGTGTCCGAAATAGCGCAGGCTCCACCACATCCGCGCCGCGATGGTGGAGTCAGCGCCGTCGTAGGTCACGACAGGCCGTCCGTCCCGCGCGCCTGCGCGGCGCATGACCGCCTGGAAGCGGGCAGGCTCCGGCAGCGGGTGCCTGCCGCCCGCGCCAGGCGGGCCCGCCAGATCCCGGTCCAGGTCCACGTAGACGGCTCCGGGCAGGTGCCCGGCCCGGTAGCTCTCGATGCCGGGCGGCCCGCCGAGCTGCCAGCGGACATCGAGCAGTACGGGCGCGTCGCCGCTGGCCAGCTCGCGGGCCAGGGACCTCACGTCGACTAGCGGGGCGGCTGCGCTCATGGAAGTGGATAACCTCCGCTTTCCTGTGGATGACAGCGGCAGAGGGGCCGCGGTTCCCCGCGCTGGCTGTGGACAAACCGCAGCTCCCGCCGCATGCCGGCGGCGGTCAGGACGGGCCGAGGGTCAGGAGCGGCACCAGCTGATCCGCAGGCGTCAGCGAACCGTGCATTCCTATCAGCGCGGACTCGCGCGGCTCGGCCCTCGTGGCGACGATCGCCCACGGTCCTGCCGGAGCCGCGATCACGTCACCGATTCTCGCCACCAGCCTGTCCTGCACCGGGCCAAACCAGCCGTCGGCGACCGCCTCGTCCCGGCCCACGACCCAGGCCCTGGCGCCCAGAGTCTCGCGCCAGGCAGCAAGCACGTCAGCCGCGGCCCCCGGCTGGGCGTACACGTGCCTGGCCCGCGGCTCCCCGCCCAGCAGGGCGACTCCCTGCCGCAGCTGCGGCAGGACATCTGTGTCGATGCGATCCTCGGCCGCCACGTCGACCATTCCGTGATCGGCGGTCACATGCAGTACCGTGCCCTGCGGCAGCGCGCCAGCCAACTGCTCGGCGAGCTTGTCGACGTGCCCGAGGTGGAAGCGCCAGGCATCCGATGAGCAGCCGCATACATGCCCGGTGCCATCGAGCTCGCCGTGGTACACCATCGCGAGCGCCGGAGCCGGCCCGGACAGCGCTGTCGCGGCCTGGGCGACGAGCGCGCCGAGGGTGTCTGCAGGCCGGTAATCGGCCCCCCGCATGGCTGCTGTGGACAGCCCCGTCTGCCGGAGCGATCCGTGCGCGACGCGGAACGCGCCGATCCCGGCCGCGACAGCCCGCTCGAAGATCGTGGATCCTGGCTGCCACACCCGTGCGTCGACGCGCTGATCCCAGCGCAGCGCGTTGAGCAGCCGGCCCTCCCCCGGCACCGCGACCTGATAACCGAGCATCCCGTGCTGGCCCGGCGGCCGCCCTGTGCCTAGTGAGCTGAGACTGGTCACCGTCGTCGCCGGGAAGCCCGCCGTCAGCGGCCGGCCGGTCACGGCCAGCTCGGACAGGAACGGCGCGGCAGCGGGATGCTCGCGCAGCAGCTCCCAGCCCAGGCCGTCGATGACCAGCAGGCATGCCCGCCTGGCCGGAGTCAGCCGCAGCGGATTCGGCTCTCCCGGCGCGCCGAGGGACGCTAGTACCGAGCAGGCCAGGTCGGCGAGAGCCGCCTCGCCGTACCGGGGCAGCGTGGGCGGCCTCATCGGCCCGGCAGTCATCATGGCGTGCGGTCCCCCGGCGGTCAGCGCGTCGCTCCTCGTCACGGGCAGCTGGTGGCCTCGGACAGTGCCCGGGCAAACGCGAGTACCTGCCGGACCGCATCCTCGCCGTCCGCAGCCTCGCTGACACGCATCGTCAAGTCATCTGCCGTGATGGTGCCGGTGTAGCCGTGATCGGCCTCGCAGCTCTCGTCGCCGCAGTGCGCCGGCTCGAGCTCGAGGTGGGAGAGCACGTTCCAGCCGATTGTCAGCACTACCTCGCTCGGCATCGTGGCGCCGGGCAGGTAGGAGGCCGGATCAGGGATCACCCTGGTGAGGGCCACCGAGGAAATCCTGGCGAACCTGACCGCCTCGGTGCTCGTCTCCGCCTGGGGCCTGGCATCCGGGTCGGTCTCATCGGCCGGGTACTCGTCGGTGTGCGAGTAGACCAGGCGAGTGGGGGTGAGCGCCAGCACCGTCATGTGCCGCCGTACCTCCAGGCCGGGATCGAAGTGCGCGTCATGGTGCACGACGTAGGAGATGACAGGCTCGGATCCGATGGCGGACGACACCGCGTCGAAGACCAGGCCGGGATAGTAACCGCTCCGCTCGATCGCAGTGCGCATGCTGCCGGCCGAGGCTCTTGTTTCCCTCATCCCTCTATCCTGCACCGTCTTGGGCTCGTTGCTCATCCGGTGTGGCTTAGTTCTGCGGTCGCACCGGAGGGTTCTGCGGCCGTCAGGTCTACCATGCGCGCCTCCTGCGCCTCCTGCGGCTCCGGCAGGTCGACAGCGCCGGCCCCAGCCGTGGGTCTCGGACGGCGCGGGGACACCGCTCCGGCCCCGCCGCCGCGACCTCGGTAGATCAGCAGCCCGTTGACCGGATCGGGAACGGCATCGAGCGCTGCCCGCACGGCCGGCAGGGAGCGGAACGCCTCCCACTGCCCGTCGTCGGCGAAGCACACCTCGAACACCACCCCATGCCGGTGCTGGATCCAGGTCCAGTCGACAGCGCCGTGCGAGATCGCTGACTCGATCAGCGACGAACTGTAGGAATCCTGCCACCGCGATGCCAGGAACTCACCGTGAAAGACCTCCACCGACCACCATTCCGCCATGAGAACCACGATAAGCCCGCTGGCGGTCAGCGCCGATCCGGCGACCGGGATTCCTGCTTCGGGCCCCGGCTTAAGCCCACGGCCTAAGCCGGCGTCATCAGTGGCCGGACACGCCGCCTCAGCCGGCGTCATCAGTGGCCGGACACGCCGCCTCAGCCGGCGTCATCAGTGGCCGGACACGCCGCCTCAGCCGGCGTCATCAGTGGCCGGGACGCCGGGACGCCTGTCCGGCAGATAGCGCAGCAGCGCCATGTCCCCGAGCTGGCGGACCTCGGCCAGGGCCATCGGGTGCCCGGCATCGCTCGGGAACGCCCCCTCGCGTACCAATCGCGGCGCCGCGGGGTCGCCGACGAAGAACGGCGCGATCGCCAGCTGGAGCTCGTCGGCGAGCCCGGCGGCAAGGAACTGCGTGTGCAGCAGGCTGCCGCCCTCCACCAGGAGCCTGGCCACGCCGCGTCCGGCCAGGTCGGCGAGCACGCCGCTCAGGTCCAGCGGATCTCCGGCACCGACCACCGTGGCGATGCGGCCGAGGCGCTCCCGCGCCTTCGCCGAGGCGGCACCGGGGACATAGATGAGCTTCCCGACGTCGTCGTCGGCGAAGAACCTGGCTGCCGGGTCCAGGTCCCCGCTGCCGCTGACGGTGACCTTCGTCGGGCTGCCAGCCAGCCCGCGGGCGACGCGGCCATCGCGCCGTGCCTGCGACCGCACCAGCAGCCGCGGGTTGTCGCGGCGAATCGTCCCGGCGCCGACAAGGATCGCATCACAGCCCGCCCGGACGGCGTCGACCCGGTCGAGGTCCTCCGCGCCGGACAGCACCAGCCGGGTTCCCGAGGCATCGTCGATGTAGCCGTCCACGGACATGGCCGCCGACAGCAGCACATACGGGCGTGCTGTCACCCGTGCTCCTGCAGCGCGTCGCGCAGCCGGCCGGCATATCCGGCCGCCTCGTCCTCGCCGGAGTACCTGACCCGCGGCCAGAAGAAGCCGCGCAGGCCGTCGCCCTTCGTCCTGGGCACCACGTGCACATGGAAGTGCGGGACGCTCTGGCTCACCGTGTTGTTCATCGCGACGAAGCTGCCCTGAGAGCCGAGCGCCCCCGGCATGACCGCGCTGATCCGCTGCACCCGGCCGAACAGCGGGCCGACCAGCGCTGCGGGCAGGTCGGCCAGCGTCCCGTAATGCTCCCGCGGGACGACGAGCACGTGGCCCTTGAAGACGGGCCGCGCGTCCAGGAACGCCACCACGGCATCGTCGACCAGCACGACCTGCGCGGAAACCGTCCCGGTCACGATGCCGCAGAACAGGCAATCGGTCATCCCGGCACGGTAGCGTGCTCGGATGGCAGCGGACGGGCAGCGCCACATACTGGCCATCGGCGGCATCAGGCCTGCTGGCCAGGCCTCAGTGCCCGGCAGCGCCATGCCGGCGCTCATCGCGCACGCGGTCGGGCTGTCCGGCCGCACCGCGCCCAGGGTGTGCATGCTGAACACCGCCATGGGCGATGACCCTGCCTCGTTCCTGCGGATGTACTCGCTGCTGTCCGACATCCCCGCGAGGGTCAGCCACCTGCAGCTGTTCCCGATGCCCAGCGTCGCCGATCCCGCCGATCTCCTGCTCTCGCAGGACGTGATCCTGGTCGGCGGCGGCAGCGTGGCTAACATGCTGGCCGTCTGGCGCACGCACGAGCTTGACCTCACCATGCGGGCAGCATGGGAGGCCGGCATTGTCCTGGCCGGAGTCAGCGCCGGGGCGATCTGCTGGTTCGAGGGCGGCACCACGGACTCCTTCGGCCCAGCCCTGCGGCCGTTCACCAGCGGCCTCGGGCTGCTCGCCGGCAGCTACTGCCCGCATTACAGCTTCGAGCCGGCCCGGCGCCCGCTGTATCAGGCGCTGGTGGCGGACGAGACGCTGGCAGCGGGGATCGCCTGCGATGACGGCACTGCCGCGCACTTCGCCGACGACTCGCTGGCCGAGATCGTGGCCGACCGCGCGGGAGCCCTCGGCTACCGGGTCCGGCGCGACGACCGTGGCGGCAGCGAGGAGACGCCGATTCAGGCCCGCCTTCTCCATGATCGTGGATGATTGTGCCTGCGTGGCGGGAAAAATCAGCCACGATCACGCAGGACAGCGCGGCAGCCGACGTCAGGCCTGCCGTCCGCATGGTGACATCCGCCTTGCGGCGGATGACGGTCAGCTTCCAGGGGGACGACCGGCCCGGCGCCCGGCGCATACCCTGGAGCCGTGTCCGCCGTCTATGCCTGGCTCAGCCGCCATCCCAGGCTCGTCGATGGCGTCCTCGCTCTCGTGCTGGGGCTCATCGGGACCGGCTCGGCGTTCGGGACCGCCCGGCACTGGCTCATTCCGCTCACGCTGCTCCTGGTCATCCCCGTGGTATTCCGGCGCAAGAACCCGGCCGCGGCCTTCGCTGTCGCTGTGACAGCGGGGGCGGTGCAGGTCCTGGTCAATGCCGGGCTCACCGGATCCGACCTGGCGATCGTCGTCTTGCTCTACACGCTGGCGGCGTACCGGCCGCGGCGGGTCTCCACCGCCGGCCTGGCGGTCTGCCTGGCCGGATCGGCCGTCGCGATCGTCCGCTGGGCCACTCCCGCCAACCTCGGGATCATGGAGTGGATCTTCGTAGGCTCGATTATGTTCGCCGGCCCGGCCTTGATCGCCTGGGTGCTCGGCGACTCGATGCGGTACCGGCGCGCGTACCTGATCGCCCTGGAGGACCGCGCGGCGCGGCTGGAGGCCGAGCGCGACGCGCAGGCGCAGGTCGCCGCCGCGGCTGAGCGGGCCAGGATCGCCCGCGAGCTGCACGACGTGATCGCGCACAACGTCAGCGTCATGGTCGTGCAGGCCGACGGGGCCGGTTACGCCCTGCAGGCTGAGCCCGAGCGGGCCAGGCAGGCGCTGGCGGCGATCTCCCGCACCGGCCGCCAGGCGCTCAGCGAGATGCGCCGCTTGCTCGGGGTCCTGCGCGCCGGGGACGAGCGCGCCGAGCTTGCCCCGGTTCCCGGCCTTGACCAGCTCCGCGAGCTGCTCGACCAGGCACGGGCGGCGGGGATGTCGGTCTCGCTCACGCTAGAGGGCCCGGCGCGGCCGCTCGACGAGGGCGCGGAGCTTGCCGCCTACCGGGCCGTGCAGGAATCCCTGACCAATACCCGCAAGCACGGCGGCCTCGCAGTGGCGGCCGCGGTCACGCTGAGGTACGAGGAGGACGGGCTGCTCGTGCAGGTCACCGACGACGGGCCGGGCGCAGCTGCCGCAGCCGGCGACGGCGTCGGCCACGGGCTGGCCGGAATGCGCGAGCGGATCGCGATGTACGGCGGGACCATGCGGGCCGGGCCGATGGACGGCGGAGGCTACCAGGTTTCCGCCCGGCTGCCGTTTGCCGGGCCTGCCGACCCCGCCCGGCCCGGTGACCCCGCCCGGCCCGGCGACCCCGCCCGGCCGGAGCCGCATCGATACGACGACGAAACCTGCCCTGAGCTGACGGGCCGGGCATTGCGCCAGGGCGATGCGGCGTGATCATCCGCATCGTCCTGGTGGACGACCAGGAGCTGGTCCGGACCGGGTTCCGGATGGTGCTGGACGCTCAGCCGGACATGGAGGTGGTCGGCGAGGCCGCAGACGGGCTGGCCGCAGTGGAATTCATGCGCTCGCACACCGCTGACGTCATGATCATGGACGCCCGGATGCCCCGGCTGGACGGGGTTGAGGCGACCCGCCGGATCCGCGCGGCGGGGGACCTGCCTCGGGTACTGATGCTCACTACCTTCGACCTCGACGAGTACGCGTTCGCCGCGCTGAAGGCGGGAGCAAGCGGCTTCCTGCTCAAGGACGTCCCGCCGGAAGACCTGCTGTCGGCGATCCGTGCCGTGCACTCAGGGGACGCCGTCGTCGCCCCGTCGACGACACGACGGCTGATCGACCAGTTTGCGCCGCTGCTCCCGGTCGGCCAGGCTCCGGCGCCGCCGGAGCTGGCCGACCTCACTGACCGGGAGCGCGAGGTCCTCGCGCAGCTCGCGCAGGGACTGTCGAACACCGAGATAGCCCGGCGGCTGTTCGTCTCCGAGGCCACCGTCAAAACGCACGTAGGCCGCGTCCTGGCCAAGCTCGGCCTGCGGGACCGGGTCCAGGCGGTGGTGTACGCGTACGAGAATGGGCTGGTCCGGGCGGGCCATAGCTGACCGCCCGGAAAGCGCAGGACGCACAGCCCGCCGTCGCTTCTTCCAGCACGCCGCCGGCGTCATGCATATGACGCTGAGTCACCATCGGAACCCCGTTTCGCTGCTTATCAAGATGCCGCCCAGTGCGTCCAGCTGGCCGGTCCAGAGCCACCGGTAGGGCTCAATCCAGGCATCGATCTCCGCCAGCGGCACCGGCCGGAGCTCATACCATCGCTGCTGGGCGGCACGGTGCACCCGGATCAGGCCGGCCTCTCGCCGCACGTCCGCGCTCGCGCCGACCCCGCGCCAGACGCCCTCCCGGCGACCTTCGCGTGTGGTGACCGCTGGCCCGGCTCACGCGCCGGAGACACCGTCAGCATCACAATCCGTGTCGATGAGGAGCGCCGCAGCCATGTCACCAGTAGGCTCTGTCAAGACTTCCGGGGAGAAATACAGCATGCTACCTGTTCATAACTTTTCGTATGGTCTGCTCACGCCTGGGCTTGCCTACTCGATGTCGTGCCTCGGCGCCTTCCTCGGCCTGCGGTGCACGACGCGAGCCCGCGCCTACTCGGGCGGCTCGCGGGCCCGATGGCTCGTCCTTGCCGCGGTATCGATCGGTGCCTCGGGCATCTGGGTGATGCACTTCATTGCCATGCTCGGCTACACGATCCCCGGCGAGACCATCCGCTACAACGTGCCGATCACCATCCTCAGCATGCTGATCGCGGTGGGCGTGGTCTGCGGCGGCTTGTTCATCGTGGGCTTCGGCCCTGAGAGCACCCGCAGGCTGCTGCTGGCCGGCGTGATCACCGGCATCGGCGTGGCCAGCATGCACTACACCGGCATGGCCGCCCTGCAAGTGCCCGACCGGATGAGCTACAGCCCGGCCCTGCTCGGGCTTTCGGTCATCATCGCCATCGTGGCCTCGACGGCCGCCCTGTGGGCCGCGCTGCGGCTGCGCGGCATCTGGTCCACCCTCGGTGCCGCGCTGATCATGGGCGTGGCCGTCAGCGGCATGCACTACACGGGCATGGCCGCCATGCACATGTTCGCGACCCCGGCGGCGGCCGGCCTGGTGACCAGCGGAGCCAGCGCCGAGAACTTCCTGCTCCCGCTCATCCTCGGGATCAGCATCCTGACATTCATCGTGACGGCCACCATCGCGCTGTCCCCCACCGACGCCGAGATCCACGCCGAGGCGGAACTGATGGCCAGGATCAGCACCGCTAGAGCCGCGTCCGCTGAACCCACGATGCCGCATCTGCCCCCGGCCGCCGCGCGGCGGCCGACCACGCCCATCAGCCGCGCGGTCCAGGCCCGCAGGCAGGCCGAGGCCGACAAGCGGCACTTAACTGCAGGTGCGGGCCACGCGGACCCGGCGCGCCCGGCGCGTGCGGCGCGTGCGGCGCGTGCGGTCGGCCGGGCGCGTCGGCAGGTACGGCCACCGGGGCATGCCGCCAGGCGCTGAACGCCGAGTACCAGCCTGGCCGGCGCGCGCCACTGGTCCCCTGCGCCCCAGCCCGAGCGCAGTCCCAGGGACAATGTCAGCGTGCCTGACAGCGATGCGCCTGAGCGCGGCGGCGACAACAGCGGATGGCTGCTGCTCGTCTACCGGGTGCCGTCGGAGCCCACGAGGCTTCGTTCCACCGTGTGGCGCAGGCTCAAGAGCCTGGGTGCAATCTACCTGCAGAACTCGGCGGCTGCCCTGCCTGCCAGCGTCGGCGCCGAGCGGGCCCTGCGCAAGCTGCGGAGCGAGATCCTGGACATGTCGGGAACAGCCGTGCTGCTGTCCTGCGCGGTACTGGCCGGCGAGCAGGGCATCCTTGCCGCGTTCCAGGCCGCCCGCAATGACGAGTACGAGGAGATCGTCGACAAGTGCCACGACTTCCTCGCGGAGGTGAAGAAGGAGTACGTAGACAGTCACTTCACCTACGCCGAGCTCGAGGAGAACGAGGTCGATCTGGTCAAGCTGAGGAACTGGCTTGCCCGCGTGCGGGACCGCGACGCCTTCGGCGCGCAGGGACGGCAGCCCGCGGAGACCGAGCTCAGCAGGTGCGAGGAAGAACTCGAGCGCTACGCGGCGCGAGTGTACGCGGAGGAAGCGGAGAGCCATTGAGGCACCTGCGGGCGGGCCAGCGGCCGCCCCGCGGCGGCCCCGGTGCCACGGCCCGTCCCGTCACCGGTGCCGGGCCGCCCGCCACAGGCTCAGCGGCAGGAGCCCGGCGATCAGCAGCGGAAGCAGCCACCAGGCCGGGACTGCCGTCTTGCTCAGGCCATAGGTGACCGCCAGGCCCGCTACCACTCCGACCGCCACCAGCCAGTCGTCGCCGACGACGAAGTCGTACCAGAAGGCGAGAAATCCCCTGAGCCGCCGTGCCACGCCAGCTCGCTTACCGGCCTGCTCCGAGCCAGTCAGGCCGGCCTGCTCTCGCCCTGCCATGTCAGCCTGCCTCCGCCGTTGCCGGCGCCGGGGCGGCCGGGACTGGCCTGCCCCGCCCGCCCGGCACCCTGCGCATCGCCGCCACCAGGATGAGCGCGAACGCTCCGATCGCCGGGATCAGCACCAGCAGCGCGGCGTCCGAGCCCGGCCAGTGGGCTCCGGCGCCTTCGGCGCCCCAGAAGGTGCCGAAGGCCGTCAGCATGATCCCGACGACGAATTTCATGGTGTTCTCCGGCACCCTGGACAGCGGAGCCCTGATGGCGACCCCGGCCGCCGCGACGAGCGCCACCGCGCACGCTGCGGCGATGGCCGCGAGCCCGACGTGCTGCTGATTGGTCCCGAAGGTCAGGACGATGAATACGACTTCCAGGCCCTCCAGCAGCACGCCCTTGAAGGACAGCGTGAACCCGAACCAGTCAGGTACCAGCCAGGCGCGGTTGCGCGGTCCCGCCGCCGCGGCGGCGACCTGCTCGTGGTAGATCGACTCCTCGTCGTGCAGTGCCTTGTGCCCGCTGGCCCGCAGGATCGCCTTGCGCAGCCACTGCAGGCCGAAGACGAGCAGCAGCGCGCCGACCACCAGGCGCAGGCCGTGCAGCGGCACCGCGGACACCGCTGGCCCGAGCACCGCGACGACGAGAGCCAGCACGGCAAGCGCTGCCACCATCCCGCTCGTGGCTGATCGCCAGTCGCGGGTCGTGCCCGCCGCGAGCACGATCGTGGTGGCCTCGACGGCTTCCACTACGCAGGCCAGGAAAACCGCGATGAACAGAGCCCCAGCACCCATGCCGCTCCCTGGCCTCAGATCCCGATGCGCGACGTCGGCATCCGCCGCGTCGACCGCTCGTACCAGCGTATTGTAACGGCCGTCACACCGACAAAATGACGACCGTTATCGCTTCCGCTGAGCACCCGCCGGGAGGCCCCCGCCACGGCAGCTCGCGGGCCTGACCGGCCAGCTTTGCGGTACGCGGGTGCAGGTGCCGCGACCGTGATCAGAGCGCCGGGGCAGGCACTAGGCTCTGACCTGTGACCACGACTCTGCAGATCAGTCAGAGCGCACCACGCGATGCGCAGGCCGACGCGATCATCATCGGCGTGATCCAGGGCCCGGACGGCCCGCTGCCCGCGCCGGGGGCGGAAGATGTCGACGCCGCGCTCGGCGGCAGCCTCGCCGAGACGCTCGCCGCGCTCGGCGCGACCGGAAGCCAGGATGAGGTCACCAGGATCGCATCCGGCGGCCGGCTGCGTGCTCTGCTGATCGCCGCCGTCGGCACCGGCGCCGCCAATGGCTCGCCGACGTTCGACAGCGAGGCGCTGCGCCGCGCCGCGGGCGCCGCCGTCCGCTCGCTCTCCTCGGCCAGGATCCGCGAGATCGCCATCAGCCTGCCTGCCCGCGATGCCGCCGAGACCGAGGCGGTAGCGCTCGGCGCCCTGCTGGGCGGCTACACGTTCGGCAGGTACCGGAGCAGCCAGCACGCAAGCCCGCAGCTCACGCTGCTCGCGACCGGCGAGCGGGCAGCGGCTGCCGCTGCCCGCGCCCAGGTTCTCGCCGACGCCATGTCGCTCGTGCGTGACCTGGTCAACACAAGTCCCTCGCAGCTATACCCCGAGACCTTCGCCGCCGAGGCCGGCCGGGTCGCCACGGCCAGCGGGCTGGACATCGACGTGCTCGATGAGAAGGCACTGGCCGCGGGCGGCTACGGCGGGATCACCGGCGTGGGCCAGGGATCCGTGCACCCGCCCCGGCTCGTCCGGCTCGGCTACACGCATCCGGCCGCCGCCAGGACCGTCGTCTTCGCCGGCAAGGGCATCACCTTCGACTCCGGCGGGCTCTCGCTCAAGCCGCCGAAGTCGATGGAGGCCATGAAGTCCGACATGGGCGGGGCCGCCGCGGTCCTCGCGGCGCTGCAGGCGGTCGCAGCGCTCAAGCCCGAGGTCAACGTCGTCGGCTACCTGCCCCTCGCCGAGAACATGCCCGGCGGCGGCGCGCAGCGCCCCTCCGATGTCATCACCATCTACGGGGGCAAGACCGTGGAGGTACTGAACACCGACGCTGAAGGACGCCTGGTGCTGGCCGACGCGCTGGCCAGGTCCGCGCAGGACTCCCCCGACCTGCTGATCGACGTCGCCACCCTGACCGGAGCGCAGCTGGTCGCGCTGGGGCCGAGGATCAGCGGCGTAATGGCCAACAGCGATGAGGTCCGCAACGGCGTCGTCGATGCCGCGAGCAGGGCAGGCGAGGCAATGTGGCCCATGCCGCTGCCCGAGGAGCTCATGAAGGGGCTGGACTCGCAGGTGGCAGACCTGGCCAACGTGGCTGGTGAGCGGGACGGCGGCATGCTGGTGGCCGGCCTGTTCCTGCAAGAGTTCGTTCCGGCCGATGTCCGGTGGGCCCATCTCGACATTGCGGGGCCGGCGTTCCATGAGGGCGAGCCGTACGGCTACACACCCAAGGGCGGAACGGGTGCGGCCGTGCGGACTCTCGTTCAGGTCGCCCTCGACGTCGCGGACGGGCGTCTGTAGGCGCCCCGCTGCGGCGCGGAAGCTGAATGCGGAAGCTGAGGACGGCAAAAACTGTTGACGATGGCATGAACGACAGCCGGGCGGGCATCAGTCCCGGACCGCGGGCGCAGGCAGGTGGCCAGGGCGCGGGCAGGCGGGCCGGAGCCAGACGGCACAGGCCGGCCCTGGCGGGCGGACGGACAAGGAGCAATCTGTGACGGACAGCGGCGGCTACGACATCGTCATCCTCGGCGGCGGCAGCGGCGGCTATGCCTGCGCGCTGCGCGCAGCCGAGCTCGGCAAGCGGGTCGCGCTCATTGAGCGGGACAAGGTCGGCGGGACCTGCCTGCACCGGGGATGCATCCCCACCAAGGCGCTGCTGCACGCGGCGGAGATCGCCGATCATGCGAAGGGCGGCGCTTCCGTCGGCGTCCGGTCCACCTTCGACGGCGTCGATATGGACGGAGTCAACGGTTACAAGGACAAGGTCGTCGAGCGGCTCTGGAAGGGCCTGCAGGGCACGCTCGCCGCCCGCAAGGTCGAGGTCATCTACGGTGACGGGCGGCTGATCTCGCCTACCGCGGTTCAGGTGGGCGACACCGTCTATGAGGGCGCGCACGTCGTGCTGGCCACCGGATCCGAGGCCCGCAGCCTGCCCGGCCTCGAGATCGACGGTGTGCGGGTCATCAACAGCGACCAGGCGCTGACCCTGGACCGGGTGCCCGCATCGGTGGTCATCCTGGGCGGCGGGGTGATCGGCGTAGAGTTCGCCAGTGTCTGGCGCTCTTTCGGCGCCGAGGTCACGATAGTGGAGATGCTGCCGCACCTGCTGCCACCCGAGGAAGAGTCGAGCTCCAAGCTGCTCGAGCGGGCATTCCGACGGCGCGGCATCGCCTATGAGCTCGGAGTCCGGTTCGAGGGTGTCAAGGACACCGGGAACGGCCTGACGGTCAGCCTGGAAGGCGGCAAGACGCTGGACGCCGAGCTGCTGCTCGTGGCCGTCGGCCGGGGCCCGGTATCGGCGGGGCTCGGCTACCAGGAAGCCGGCGTGGCGATGGAGCGCGGCTTCGTCACGGTCGACCCGTACTGCCAGACCAGCGTCCCGACGATCTCTGCGGTCGGCGACCTCACTCCGGGCCTGCAGCTCGCACACGTCGGATTCGCGGAGGGCATCCTGGTTGCCGAGCGGCTCGGCGGCCTGAACGTGACACCGATCGACTATGACGGGGTCCCGCGGGTGACCTACAGCGACCCGGAGGTCGCCTCGGTCGGTATCACCACGGCGATCGCCGCCGAGCGCGGCATCGAGACCACGGAAATCACCTACAACCTCGGGGGCAACGGCAAGAGCGTCATCCTGCAGACGCAGGGCGCCGCGAAGGTCATCGCCACCGCGGGCGGCGGCCCGGTACTCGGCGTCCACCTGGTCGGCGCTCGGGTCGGCGAGCTCATTGCCGAGGGCCAGCTGATCTACAACTGGGAGGCGCTGCCCTCCGAGGTGGCCCAGCTCATCCATCCGCACCCGACCCAGTCCGAAGCAATCGGCGAGGCGCACCTCGCCCTCGCTGGCAAGCCACTGCACTTCCACTCATGACCGGGGCACCCGCCAGCCATAGGCGGGCACCGCAGTCCGGCCACACGCAACCGCTACTGTCGACTTAACGAAGGAGCCTCGGAACGCCATGTCGGTCTCCGTATCCATGCCACAGCTCGGCGAGAGCGTCACCGAGGGCACCGTCACGCGCTGGCTGAAGCGGGAAGGCGAGCGCGTCGAGGCCGACGAGCCGCTCCTTGAGATCTCCACGGACAAGGTTGACACCGAGATACCGTCCCCGGTGTCCGGCATCCTGCGCGGCATCACCGTCGCTGAGGACGAGACAGTCGCGGTCGGCGCTGAGCTCGCCGTGATCGATGAGGAAGGTTCCGCCGACGGCGCTTCGGCCGCCCCGGCCGGCGCCGCAGCCGACAGCGCCGCAGCCGACAGCGCCGCAGCCGACAGCGCGGCGCCGGAGTCAGCTCCGCCCGCGCCCGCACCGGCTGTCCAGGGAAGTGACGGCCAGGCCCCCGCCTCGCCATCGGCTGATGGCGGGCAGGGTTATCAGGGCGCCGCCGAGCAGCCTGCGGGCTACCAGCAGCCGCCCGCCTACCAGGCGCCGTATCAGCCGACCGCTACCTACCAGCAGCCGACCGCCCAACAGCAGCCCCCCGCCCAACAGCAGCCGACCGCCCAACAGCAGCCGCCCACGGCCCAGCAGCCCGCGTATCCGCAGCCAGGCGCATACCAGCAGCCAGCCGCCCAGCCTGCCTACCAGCAGCCTCCCCCGGAGCAGCCTGCCTACCAGCAGCCGGCATACGGGGAGCCAGCTGACCAGCAGCGAGCTGACCAGCAGCAGCCGGCTGACCCGCAGCAGCCGGACGGCGGCTCGTCGGGCGGCGAGCCCGCGGCGGACAGCGCGGTACCGGGATTGCAGGACGGCGCGGACAGTCCCTACGTGACACCCCTGGTGCGCAAGCTGGCCGCTGAGCACGAAGTCGACCTCGATACGGTGGCCGGCACGGGAGTCGGGGGCCGGATCCGCAAGCAAGATGTGCTGGACGCCGCGCGGGTAGCCCGCAGCACCGGCACCCAGCAGCCCGAGCAGACCCAGGCCCGGCCAGCCCAGACCGCGGCAGCCCAGGCACCGCCAGTACAGGCTCCAGCAGCCCAGGCACCGCCAGTACAGGCACCGCCAGCGCAGGCACCGCCAGTACAGGCACCGGCAGCGCAGGCACCGCCAGTACAGGCACCGGCAGCGCAGGCACCGCCAGTGCAAGCACCGGCAGCGCAAGCGCCCGCCGCCGTCGCGCAACACGCTGCGGGGCACGCAGATGCCGACCAGGCATCCGGGCGCCCCGCCATCGTGCCCTCCAGCCTTCGCGGGACCACGGAGCGCATGTCGCGCGCACGCCAGGTCATAGCCCAGCGGATGGTCGAGTCGCTCCAGACATCCGCGCAGCTCACTACCGTGGTAGAAGCCGACGTCACCGCCATCGCCCGGCTCAGGGAGCGGGCCAAGGCTGCCTTCGAGGCCAGGGAGGGCGTCAAGCTGTCCTTCCTGCCGTTCTTCGCGCTGGCCGTCGTCGAGGCACTCAAGGTCCATCCGCGGCTGAACGCGGTCATCGACACTGCCAGTGCCCAGGTGACCTATCACGATGCCGAGCATCTGGGGATCGCCGTGGATACCGATCGCGGCCTGATGGTGCCGGTCATCCGCGGAGCCGGTGACCTGAACATCGCGGGCCTGGCCCGCAAGATTGCCGATCTCGCCCAGCGCACCCGTGCCGGGCATGTCAGCCCGGACGACCTGTCCGGCGGGACATTCACGCTGACCAATACCGGCAGCCGCGGCGCGCTGTTCGACACGCCGATCATCAACCAGCCGCAGGTCGGGATCCTCGGCACCGGCACGGTCGTGAAGCGGGCCGTCGTCGTGGATGATCCCGCGCTCGGCGAGGTGATCACGGTGCGGTCCATGGTGTACCTCGCCCTCACCTACGACCACCGGCTGGTCGACGGTGCGGACGCCGCGCGGTTCCTGGTGACGATGAAGTCGCGGCTGGAAGAGGGAGCCTTCGAGACTGAGCTCGGCCTGTAGCGACCGGTGCGAATCGCGGTTACCGGTTCGACCGGCCTAATCGGCACCGCGCTGGTCGCTGACCTGGCCAGCGATGGGCACGAGGTCCTCCGCCTGGTCCGGCGCGCGCCGGGAGACCCGGGCGAGGTTCGCTGGGATCCGCAGGCGGCGGAGGGTGGCCTCGATCCGGCGGCGCTCAGCGGCACCGATGCGGTGATCCATCTCGCCGGCGCGCCGATCGCCGGCGGGCGCTGGACCGCCGCTCGCAAGGCTGAGCTGCGGGTCAGCCGGATCCAGAGCACGCGGGCGCTGATCGCGGCGATGACGGCAGCTGCCATCCCGCCAGCCGTTCTGCTGTGCGGCTCTGCCATCGGCTGGTACGGCGATACCGGCTCGAGTCTCGTCGACGAGGGGGCACCTGCGGGGTCGGGCTTCCTGCCGGAACTGGTGCGGGACTGGGAGACGGCCGCCCAGACGGCCGGGCCGGCGGGCATCCGCGTGGCCAGCCTGCGTTCCGGCATCGTGCTCTCGCGCCGCGGCGGGATGCTGGGCAAGCTGCTGCTGCCGTTCCGGCTCGGGCTGGGGGCGCGCATTGGCGCAGGCGATCAGTTCATCAGCTGGATAGCGCTGGCCGACGAGGTGCGCGCGATCCGCTTCCTGCTGGATCACGCGGAGCTGACCGGGCCGGTCAACCTGACCGCGCCGGTCCCGGTGACCAATGCGCAGCTCACCGCGGCGCTGGCGCGGGCACTCGGGCGGCCGGCGCTGCTGCGGCTTCCCGCCCCCGTCCTGCGCGCCGCGCTGGGCGAGCTCTCCAGCGAGCTGCTGGCCGGCGCGCGCGTCGTGCCGCGCAAGCTGCAGGAGGCCGGCTTTACGTTCCGGTACGGCGATATCGACGCCGCGCTCGCCGCCGAGCTGAAGCCGGGCAGGCCAGCTTCCTGACGGCGGACGGCACCGCGCCCGGTCGCCGCACTGGGCCCTGCCGAACCCATCCGCGCTGGTTCAGCGGTGGGCTATGCCGCGCCAAAACGTGCTTGAACGGCTCACCCGTCTCGCGATGCGGGATCTGGACCGAGCCGAGATGCAGCTCCCGCCATCCTCCTAGGAGTTCGCGCAGGTAGGCGCGGGTCGGCCGAGGCCGCAAGACGCGGAGCAGTGACTGGAGATGTGCACGTGCGCGCCACCGTCGGGCGATGAGACCTTACGGGGTCGGCTCAGCCATCAGGAGGATCTGCGGGGAGCTGATCGGGCCAGGTGGTCCGGGCGTCGGCCGGATCTGGCAGCAGGTCGCGCAGATGATCGCCTGGTCGAAGGCCGAGCAGGGGGATCTTGTGCAGCGGTGGCAGGCGCCCGGCGCCCGCGCCGTGTATTCCGGTCAGCCCGATGGCCATCCGCAGCAAGCGCCGGGCAAGCAGGATCGCGAGCACCGCCAGCGGCAGCTCGATCACGGCGGCCGACAGCAGGCTGAGCTCAAAGCCCCTGGTGCGCGCGTCCAGCACGACATCGAACCAGGCGTCGCAGCACAGCAGGGTGGCGAGCACGATCAGGCAGACGATCAGGACCTGCCGACGCCGCCACGCGGCCCAGCCGGTCACCGCGAAGGCGACGAGCAGGGCGAAGTCGAAGCCGACCCATGCGCCGCGCCAGCCGCCTGCGCGGTAGTAGCGCGGCAGGGTCAGCGCCAGGGCCGCAGTCCAGATGGCGAGCACGATGCAGCAGGCGATGATGACCGCCAGGGCGACGGCACGGCGCCGCTCGCTGGTCGGGGCGAGGGCCCGGCTGTCCGCTAGGGCCAGGCCCTCGGCCAGGGCAACGGCCGCGCTGCCGTCCGGTGCCGGGTCCGGGCCATCCAGCGCGGTGAGAGCGTGCAGCAGGCTGCGCCGTTCCTGCTGCGACATGCCGCGCAGTTCCTCATCGCCAAGCACTCCCGCACCTCCGTCGCTATCTCTAGCCTTCCCCGGTTTGCGCCGTATTCCCCTCGCTCGCGCCCGGCCTGCCACGCCCCGGGCGACACACAGGAAACTTCCCTGACCTGCGGTCCGCAGGTCGTCCACGAGCGGGCCGGAGCCGGATTAGGCTGAAGCCGTGGACAGCGAGCTGATTTTTGCCCGCGCCGGTTTCGGCGCGGAGGCGATCCCCTATCCGCGCGCCTGGGACCTGCAGAGACTGCTACATGACCGCCGGGTACGCGGTGAGATCCCCGACGTCTGCATTCTGCTGGAACATCAGCCCGTCTACACCGCGGGCAGGCGGACCAGCCCCCTGGACCGGCCGGTGGGCGATCCCGGCGCGCCGGTGCTCGACGTGGACAGGGGCGGGAAGATCACCTGGCACGGTCCCGGCCAGCTGGTCGGGTACCCCATCGTGACGCTCGGCGAGCCCATCGATGTCATCGCCTACGTGCGTGCCATCGAGGAAGCCCTGATCTATGCGTGCGCTGAGCTCGGCGTGAATACGACCCGGGTGGAGGGGCGCAGCGGCGTGTGGGTACGCGGCGGGGCCCACGGCGGCACCGACCGCAAGGTCGGCGCGATCGGGATCAGGGTCTCAAGGGGCGTGACCATGCACGGTTTCGCGCTGAACTGCAGCTGCGATCTGTCCTGGTTCGATCGCATCGTGCCGTGCGGCATCAGGGACGCGACGGTCACCTCCCTGACCGCCGAGACCGGCAGGCCAGTTACCGTCATGCGGGCCCTGGATGTCGTGGAGCGTGAGCTCGCTGCCGTGCTGAAGGCCCGCGAGTGGCGGAGCATTGAGGGAACCGGCGAGCTGCTGCCCCCCGCAGGGGTGCCCGTAACGGCCGGGTCTGCCGAGTTCAGCTGACGGTTTTCGGCTGGTAGACGGCTGCCCCGGATGACCGGCCGGCCAGCGCGGCGGCGACCCTCCTCATGCCGTAGGGCGCCAGGTAGCTGGCCAGCTCGGCCTCCTCGGTGAACCGGAAGTGGTCGAGTTCCTCGAGCTGCAGCACGATCCCCGTGCCGTCATCGATCGTTCCGCCGTCAAAGACGAAATGCATGATCGGCCGGGCATCCTGGCCATAGGGCTGCGACCAGTCGATCGCCAGCAGCGGGCCGACCGGTAGCGAGAGCCCGACCTCCTCGGCTACCTCCCTGGCGCAGCCCGCGTGCGGCGGCTCACCGTGCTCACAGACCCCGCCGGGCAGCGTCCAGTGGTCACGGTAGTTCGGCTTGACCAGCAGCACCCGGCCGGCCGGATCGGTGATCAGCGCCCCCGCGGCGACCACCACCCCCGGCAGCTGGGCGAACCAGGTGTCAGGATCGAGGAAGCTGCTGTCGGTCACGATGCGCCCGCACCCCGGGTCGCCGCCACGCGCGATAGGTGCGCGCCCAGGTCGGCGGCGGGGACCGCCGCCTGCTCTCCGCTGACCATGTCCCGTACCGTGACAATGCCCGCTTCGTGCTCGGTGCCGCCGTAGATCAGGCTCCAGCGCGCTCCCTGGTCGCTGGCCCACTTGAGCTGCTTGCCGAGCTTGCCGGACGAGCCCAGGTACACACTGGCCCGCAGGCCAGCGGCGCGAGCCGCCGAGGCGAAGCCGAACGACTGCCGGACGTACGGCTCGCCCATGACCATGACCGCGACATCGAGCCTGGCCCGCTGCACGGCCGCACCGCCCGGCAGCGTCAGCAGGATCCGCTCGATGCCCAGGGAGCCGCCGGTGGCCGGGACATCCGGCCCCCCGAGCTGCTCGATCAGGTGGTCGTAGCGACCGCCGCCCGCTAGTGAGCCTGGCACGCCGGGCGAGGTCACCTCCCAGATCGGGCCGGTGTAGTAGCTCAGGCCGCGGACCAGCCGCGGCGAGAACGTGATCCGGCCCGCGGGCAGCTGCGCCTCGACCATGGCCATCACGGCGTCCACCTGATCCAGCCCGGCGGACCCGCTCTGGCCGGGCTTGAGCGCCGCCCTGACCCGGTCAGCCGCGTCGGGTGCCGCCAGGGCCTGTACCAGCTCAGCGGCGGTCTGCGGGGCCAGGCCACGGCCTTCAAGCTCGGCGGCCACGGCTTCGGGCCGCAGCTTGTCGAGCTTGTCCAGGGTGATCAGGACGCCCGGCCCGAGGTCTGGGGGCACCCCGAAGGCGTCCAGCAGCCCGGACAGGACAAGCCGGGAATTCAGCTGAATCTGGAACTGCGCGATTCCCAGCTCACTGAGTACGTCGTGCACCGCGTGGATGATCTCGGCGTCCGCCAGCTCGGAGGAGGAGCCAAGGGTGTCCAGGTCACACTGCACAAATTCGCGATAACGGCCCTTGCCTGGCCGGTCCGCCCGCCACACCGGCCCCATCGCGTAGCGCTTGTAAGGCGAGGGCAGCTGGCTTCCGTAGGCAGCCATGACCCGTGCCAGCGGCACGGTCAGGTCATAGCGCAGCGCGAGGTCCGCCTCGCCCGAGGCCTCATGCTCGCCCCGGCGAAGGATCTTGAAGACCAGCTTGTCGCCTTCATCGCCGTACTTGCCGAGTAGCACGTCCAGCCGCTCGAACGCCGGAGTCTGCAGCGGCTCGAACCCGTAGCGCGAGAAGACGGTCCGGATCGTGGCGAACACGCGCTCGCGGGCCTCGAATTCGGCCGAGAGGAAATCGCGGGTTCCTGATGGGGGGTCAAACTGCGTTGGCATGCGCTCTATGTTTCCGGACCCGGGCCTGCCGCGTCACATCGGGCCGCCGCAGGCGTGTCCCACCGCTCGCGCATGCGCCACCCAACACGCACAGCCGCGAGTGACGGCGCCTGCCTGGACGTAGGACGCCTGCCTGGACTAAAAGGCGCCGTTGCCGTCGTTGGAGCGTTCTGTAGCCGCAGGGCCCTTTGTCGCTGCCGGCATCGCCGGCTGCGTGATCTACGGCCTTCGCGTCATCGCTGGCCGCCGCCGCGGTGGCGGCGGCAGTGGTGACGGCGGCAGTGGTGACGGCGGCAGTGGTGGCGGTGGCAGTGGTGGTGGCGGCGGCGGCAGCAGCGGGGCATTGGCCTGCGCCGGCCACGGCGACCCGGAAGTAGGCTAGGGACGTGGTACTCGCACCCGGAGAACGCCGCCTGCTGCGCCTCGAGGCGCGCAACAGCCAGACTCCGATCGAGCGCAAGCCGCCGTGGATCAAGACGCGGCTGCGCACCGGTCCTGAGTACACCGCGCTCAAGCAGCTCGTGCGGAGCGAGGGCCTGCACACGGTCTGCGAGGAAGCGGGCTGCCCGAACATTTTCGAGTGCTGGGAGGACCGCGAGGCGACGTTCCTGATCGGCGGGGACCAGTGCACCAGGCGCTGCGACTTCTGCCAGATCGCCACGGGCAAGCCGGCCCCGCTCGACACCGACGAGCCGCGCCGGGTGGCCGAGTCGGTGCAGGCGATGGGCCTGCGCTACGCCACGGTCACCGGCGTGGCCCGTGACGACCTCGCGGACGGCGGTGCGTGGCTCTACGCGCAGACCTGCATCCAGATCCATGCGGCCGTGCCCGGCTGCGGGGTAGAGCTGCTGATCCCCGACTTCAACGCCGAGTCGGCGCAGCTAGCGGAGGTCTTCTCGGCGCGGCCCGAGGTACTCGCGCATAACATCGAGACGGTGCCGCGGATCTTCAGGCGGATCCGGCCGGGATTTCGGTACGAGCGATCGCTCGAGGTGCTCAGCCGCGCCCGTGCCGACGGCCTGATCACCAAGTCCAACCTCATTCTCGGCATGGGCGAGGAGCGGCACGAGATCAGCGCGGCCATGTCCGATCTGCGCGTCGCGGGATGCGACCTGCTGACCATCACTCAGTACCTGCGGCCGTCGGTGCGCCACCACCCGATCGAGCGGTGGGTGCCGCCAGCGGAGTTCGACGAGCTCGGCGAGGAGGCCCTCGAGCTGGGATTCGCGGGTGTTATGGCCGGCCCCCTGGTGCGCTCCTCCTACCGGGCCGGCCGCCTGTACCGGCAGGCAACGGACCGCCGCACTGCCCTGGCACCGCAGCCAGCGACGTCCTGACCGGGCCGCCCGATAGGGGCGCGTTTCGCGCAGAGGGCCGGGTACTCGTATCCTCACCTGCATGGTGAACAAGCGCGGCCGCGCGGCGAAGAAAGCCGCTGCAGACGCCGCAACCCCCGGCCGCCTCAAGCAGATCCGGATGGTCGCGGGAATTGTCCGCAAGGCCAACCCCAAGGCGCTGCCGATCGTGGCCGCGGCCGGGGTCGGGACCATCGCGGTCGTCGTGGTCGTGGGCCTGCTCACCGGGACGGTGACCTTCCTCATCCCGGTCGGCGTCCTGCTGGGCCTGATGACGGCCATGATCCTGTTCGGCAGGTTCGCGCAGTCTGCCCAGTACGCGACGATCGCGGGCCAGCCGGGCGCGGCAGCGGCCATCTTGCAGTCCATGCGCGGAAGCTGGACAGTCACTCCCGCGATCTCCGCCAACAGGAACATGGACGTCGTGCACCGCGCCGTCGGCAGGCCCGGCGTGATCCTGGTCGGCGAGGGCTCGCCTAACCGGCTGCCGAGCATGCTCGCGGCGGAGAAGAAGCGGATCGCCAGGGTCGCCCACGACGTGCCGATCTATGACCTCCAGGTCGGTGACGAGACCGGGCAGATCCCCATCCGCAAGCTCCAGCGGCACATCATGAAGCTGCCCCGCAACCTCAAGGGCCAGGCCGTCGCCGACATCAACTACCGGCTCAAGGCGCTGCCGCAGTCGCTGCAGATGCCCAAGGGGCCGGTGCCCAGGGCGGGCCGGATGCCGAAGGCACCGCGGCCGAAGACCCGCTAAGCGGCTCAGCCGTGCTCGTCCAGCGAGGCGAACAGGGCGCACGCGGCCCGATCCAACGCAAGGCCGTTGTAGGCAAGGCCACCGCTGGCAGGGCCCCTGCCGGCACGGGTCTTGGGGGCGGCCGGGAGCCGGGCCGCCGGGTTCTGCGCGTTCACCAGGGCTGGCGGGCTTTCAGATCCGGATGACGAGCGTCCTGGCCGCCTTATCGTGCAGTCCGCGCAGGTCCTTGTCGAAGATCAGCGGCGGGACCACGGCCAGGAGCAGCACTACGCGCAGCAGCGCCCAGACGAACCCGACCGGCTTGCCGTCCAGCCGCACCACACGCACGCCCAGCAGCCGCTTGCCGACAGTGAATCCGGTCGTAGCGGTCAGCAGGTACACCTCCGCGGCGAAGATGACGATGGTCCAGTGCTGCTGATGGAGCGCGCTGAGGGCTATGGCCGTGCAGAGCAGCCAGTCAATAAGCAGCGCCCCGAGCCGCCTGCCGATGCCGGCTGCCGACCGGGTGCCGTGCTCGGGCAGCCCGAACCGCTGGCCCGGATACCGCTCCTGACGGCCGGAAGCGCTCTGGTCATACGGGATCCGGCCAGAAAGCCACGATCCAGCCTCATGTCGGTCGGTCACGAACTCACGGTACCGGGCTGGCCAGAGGGAGGCGACCGGCAGGTGCTGGCCGTTTGGCATGCTGGTCATGAGCGCCGTGGGCGTAACACGGGTGAAACATCGGGGACACGGAGCGGAAACCGCCGCCCGCTAGCGTCCAAGCGGCGCCGGAAAGGGCGGCGGCAGGCGGCGGCAGCGGCAGCGGCAAGGGAGAGCGGATGTTCAAGAGCGGCGATGAGGTCTTGCGGTTCATCAAAGCCGAGGGGGTACAGTTCGTCGACGTCAGGTTCTGCGACCTGCCGGGCACGATGCAGCATTTCACCGTCCCCACGGAGTCTTTCGACGAGAAGGTCTTCACCGAGGGGCTGATGTTCGACGGCTCCTCGATCCGCGGCTTCCAGCAGATTCACGAGTCGGACATGCTGCTGCTGCCCGACGCCAGCACCGCGGTGCTCGACCAGTTCCGCACCCACAAGACGCTGAACCTGACGTTCTTCGTGCACGACCCGCTGACCGGCGAGCCCTACACCCGCGACCCGCGCAACATCGCCCGCAAGGCCGAGGACTACCTGCGCGGCAGCGGGATCGCGGACACCGTGTTCTTCGGGCCGGAGGCGGAGTTCTACATCTTCGACTCGGCGCGCTTCTCGACCGGGCCGAACGAGGGCTACTACCACATCGACTCGGTCGAGGGCGCCTGGAACACCGGCCGCGAGGAGCCGGGCGGCAACCTCGGCTACAAGCCCCGCTACAAGGGCGGGTACTTCCCCGTGCCGCCGACCGACCACTACACCGACCTGCGGTCAGAGATGGTCCGCGCGCTGATCGACTTCGGCATCCAGGTAGAGATGCAGCACCATGAGGTCGGCACGGCCGGCCAGGCGGAGATCGACATCAGGTTCGACACCATGCTGACGATGGCCGACAAGCTGATGCTCTATAAGTACGTCGTCAAGAGCGTGGCCAGGGCGGCCGGCAAGACCGTCACATTCATGCCCAAGCCGCTGTTCGGCGACAACGGGTCGGGCATGCACTGCCACCAGAGCCTGTGGAAGGACGGCGCGCCGCTGTTCTACGACGAGGTCGGCTATGCCGGGCTGTCGGATGTCGGCCGCTACTACGTCGGCGGCCTGCTCAGGCACGCGCCGTCGCTGCTGGCCTTCACCAACCCGACGATGAACTCCTACCACCGCCTGGTGCCGGGCTACGAGGCGCCGGTCAACCTGGTCTACTCGCAGCGGAACAGGTCGGCCTGCGTGCGGATCCCGATCACCGGCTCGAACCCGAAGGCCAAGCGGCTGGAATTCCGGGTACCGGACCCGTCCTGCAACCCCTACCTGGCCTTCTCGGCCATGCTGATGGCCGGCCTGGACGGGATCAAGAACAAGATCGAGCCGCCGGAGCCGGTGGACAAGGACCTGTACGAGCTGCCGCCAGACGAGGCCCTCTCCATCCCGCAGGTTCCCGGCTCGCTGGAGAAGGTGCTCGACACCCTGGAGGCCGACCACGAGTACCTCCTGGATGGCGGCGTCTTCACCCCGGACCTGATCGCGACATGGCTGGACTTCAAGCGCACCAGCGAGGTCGACCCGCTGCGGCTGCGCCCGCACCCGCACGAGTTCGAGCTCTACTTCGACTGCTGACCTTCGGCGAGGGCTGAGCGCCCCTCTAGCGCAACGACCCCTGCTGCCACGATTGGGGCCTCAGGAGGCCCCGGTCAAAGTGGCGGGGAGTCTGTGACGTTGCGGCTGCTGGGGGTGAGCAGGTGCGGTTCTTGATCGGGTTCGTCGATCCCAAAGCTGATGATGCGTTGCGGGCGGATGCGGATGATCGCGCCGTCGAGGTTGCCCGAGGAATCGGCGGGGGCGTCGATTGCCTCCGCATGCCCTCGGATTTCGAGGCACCGGACCCGCCAGGGCTGGACCGAGGCGATGTCGTCGACCACGAAGGCGACCCGGCCATTGTCGGCTACGTTGCGGAACTTCCGGCTGGCCGCCATGTGGTAGCCAGCGATGTCGATCGTCGCGGTGCTGGGGTTGTAGCGGAAGCCGACCGGGCTGACTTGCAGCGTTCCGTCCCGCTGAACAGTGGCCAGCCGGCCCAGTCGCTGGGTGGCGAGGTAACCGAGTTCGCTCACGGTGAATGTCATGGTGGTGCTTTCTCCCGCGGATTGAGCCGGAACGAGGTTCAGCAGAAGCCGTCGGCGTCACCCGTGCCGCCATCTTCGTCCACCCTATTTGGATGGTGACTTCGGTCGATGACCACCAAGCGCAGCCGGCCAGTGCCCGTGCGGCCGTACTGCCGAAGGAAGCCATGTCGACTGTCCTTGACGTGGGGCTCCATCAAGATCACTGCGCTGAATGACGGGACCGTTCACCTGCCGCCCATGTTCTACCCTGGGACTGGACTTCAGCGCCCACCCGGAGCTGCTGCAGGACGACGCGACCTACCACATCCCCGTCGGGTGCTTCCTGATCCAGGGGAAGGGATCTCATGTCGGGCGTTCTTCGATGGGCAGTCCCAGTGCCCGGAGCAGCTCACCCAGGCTGGCGAATGTGGCGTCCTCCGGGAGCGACGACACCAGGTCCAGGAGTCGCTGCTCGGCCTGGCGTGCCGTCAGGGTCGGGAGCAGATGCGCCCTGGTCGCCGGGAACGCGGTCCGGTCCAGGTGACGGGCCAGGTCACTGCGCAGCTCGATGGTCTGCCAGTCCTCCCCTGGCGGCTCTCCGGCGAACCTGCCTTCCGCCGCCCAGGTCGTGTCCGGCTCGTCCTCGCCCGGCTCGGGCTCCGGCAATTCCTCGCCGCGGGCCTGCAACTCGCCGCGGGCTTCGCGCTTGAGCACGTCATCCTCCCGCTGCCCGTGCGTTCCGCTGACCTGTTCGCTCATTGGCATGCCTCGCTTAACGGATGACCGGGGCCGTGTCAGTGTCGGTCATCTTCTCATCGTACGGTGGAGGTCCCCTCAACTGAGAACATCACCGTACGACCTATCTGAGACACCATGGCCTGGTGATCTGTCTCCTTCCCGCCCCGAGACGATCATGTGCGCAGAGCGGTCGTCATACGGACGGGCTCAAAGCCGATCCAGAGCCGCCTTCAATATGGACGGCGCCATCGCTCGCTTGCTCTTTGCAGTAGCTTTCTCCAAGCCAAGCTCTGACAGCTTCAGCATTGGCGTTTCTGCTGTCGTGATGGCGCCCCTACGCGGAGGGCGGCCGGGAACCGGCGCCGGCGGTTCGATCCGGCATCCAGGCGCGGGACGTGTGGTTTGTCACGGCCGGGCCGGGCGGATGTCACCGGGACTGGTGATGGCGGGCACCGGCGGTCACGCTGGTCCGGCGGGAAGCTGGCTGGCATGGACGACAACGGCGTTATCACGGTCAGGGACCTGCGGCGGCGCTACGGCGGCACGGGTGGCCGGGGCTTTGATGCGGTCCGGGGGGTCACCTTCTCGGTGCGCCGCGGGGAGCTCTTCGCGTTGCTGGGCACCAACGGGGCCGGGAAGACCTCGACGATGGAGGTGCTGGAGGGACTGGCGCCCCCTGCCCAGGGCGCTGTCCGGGTGCTGGGCTGTGACCCCTGCCGGGAGCGGGCCCTGGTCCGGCGCCGGATGGGGATCATGCTGCAGGAGGGCGGGTTCCCGTCGGATCTGACCGTGGCGGAGACCGGCCGGATGTGGGCCGGGACACTCAGTGCGCCCCGGCCGGTGGCCGAGGCGCTGGGCCTGGTCAGCCTCGGGCACCGTGCGGGGGTCGCGGTGAGATCCCTTTCCGGCGGTGAGCGGCGCCGCCTCGATCTCGCCATGGCGATCCTCGGCCGCCCGGAGGTCCTGTTCCTGGATGAGCCCACCACCGGGCTGGACCCGGAGAGCCGCCGCCGTACGTGGCTGCTGATCCGCGAGCTGCTGGGCGCGGGTACCACCGTCGTGCTGACAACCCACTACCTGGAAGAGGCTGAGGAACTGGCGGACCGCCTGGCGATCATGCACCAGGGCCGGATCGTGCGCACGGGCACCCCCGCGGAGGTCGCGGCATCGCAGCCGGCCCGCATCTCCTTCGAGCTACCCGAGGACTCCCGCGAGCCAGTTCCGGACATAGCGGGGACGCGGGCCAGCGTCACCGGGCGAACCGTGCTGCTACAGACAGCGGACCTCCAGCCGACGCTGACCGCGCTGCTGGGGTGGGCGAACTCCCGGGACCTCGTGCTGGGCGCCCTGGACGCCCGCCCGGCCTCGCTGGCGGAGGCCTTCCACGCGGTGGCTGCCTCAGCCGGCAGTCCAGCAGACGACGACAACGCAAAGGACGTGGCGGCATGAGCGCCGGGACAGTGACAGTGAGCAGTTCGAGGCAGTCGGCGCACCGGGTCGCGGCCCTGGCCAGGGCGGAGGGGATACTGCTGTGGCGCAATCGCCTCGCGCTGCTGAACGCCGTCATCCTGCCCGCCGCCCTGGTCGGCTCGCTGAAGTCCTTCGGTGGTCTTGGCGCCAGCGGGGCCCATGACTTCGGCGCAATGCTCCTGACGGGGCTGACGGCGTTCGCGCTGCTGATTGCCGTGTACTACAACCTGGTGACGGCGATGGTGGCACGCCGCGAGGAGCTCGTGCTCAAGCGGCTGCGCACGGGCGAGGCCACCGACGGCGAGATCCTCGCGGGGACCGCCGCGCCCGCCATCGCGATCGCCTGGGCGCAGATCGCCGTGGCCGCGGTCGCCGCCGTCGCGGTGCTCGGCCTCAACCCGCCCGCCAACGCCGCGCTCGTAGGTGTTGCGCTCATCCTGGGGACTGCGGTGTTCGTGCTGCTCGCCGCGGTCACCGCTGCGGTGACCCGCACCGTGCAGCTGGCGCAGGTCACGACGATGCCGGCACTGTGGCTGCCGCTGGTGTTCAGCGGCCTGCTGTTCCCGCTGGCGATGCTGCCCGAGCCGCTGCGATGGGTCGCGGAGGCGCTGCCGCTGACGCCGGTGGTGGAACTGCTGCGGCTCGGCCTGACCGGAACTACTGCCGCCGGCGGTCATCACCTCGGCCTTGCCGCGAGCTTCGGCGCGGCAGCAGCCCCGGTCCTCGTGCTCGCGGCATGGATCATCGCGGGCGCATGGGCTGCGCGACGCTGGTTCCGCTGGGAACCACGGCGCTAAGCAAGCGTGACAGGCTGGAGGGATGACGGTGATGTGGCGGCGATGGAACGAGCGGGGCAG
>Ga0209871_1000061_pt1 | contig 32012 bp, 26 predicted proteins | sample OrgsoiDNA2013045_FD_185795 | JGI IMG/M metagenome (GOLD analysis project Ga0209871, IMG submission 185795) | Permafrost soil microbial communities from the Arctic, to analyse light accelerated degradation of dissolved organic matter (DOM) -... | ecosystem: Environmental > Terrestrial > Soil >... | reverse complement strand
CGCACCGCCGCCAGTGTCTCGTCCTCGCAGCCTAAGTCCTGGCCGGCTCGTGCGCCTGGTCACAGGACTTCCCAGAAATCGATCGGTCTGCGATGCTATCGGCGTGGATGAGCCCACAGTCAAAGAGAGCATTGCGATCGCCGCGCCGTCCGGAGCCGTCTACGGGTTAGTCAGTAACGTGGTCGGCATGCCCGATTGGGCGGTCGAGTGCGAGCAGTGTCAGTGGCTCGGGAAGGCGACCACCGCTCAGCCCGGCGCCCGCTTCCGCGGCCGCAACCGGCGCGGCTGGCACCGATGGTCGACGGTCTCGACCGTGACCGCCGCCGAACCCGGCGAGCGGTTCAGCTTCAAGGTCAGGTCGCTCGGTATGCCGGTCGCCGAATGGGCCTACGACATCGAGGCGGCCGACGACGGTTGCGTGGTCACCGAGAGCACCACCTACCAGACCGGCTTCCTGCTGCGCAGCGTGCTGGCCCCGTTAGCGACCGGCGTTCGCACCCGCGAGGAGCGCTGTGCCGAGAACCGGCTCAACATCGCTCGCACCCTTAAGCGGCTCAAGACCGCGGCTGAGGCGGTTAACGCAAGCCGGGATTGACAACCGGCGGTGCCGGCGATCGTACGGGCGGCAGATGGCTCAGCCCGTCGACATGCCGTGACTACGCTGTCGGCCGCCTCAAAGGATTCCTTTGCGCAAGGGTAGCCGTCTGGCTACCTCGAGAAGCGCGCACGGACGGGTGCTGTGCAGGCTCGCCGGGGCAGGGAGGATTGTCACACCGGCCAGAAGGAGGCGCTGACCTGTGATCTCCAAGCTGGCTGAGGCGAGCCGTTCTCCGTGGACGGTGGAGCCGCGACCTGGCTCCGCCACGCTCATCCCCCTGATGATCTTTCCGCATGCGGGCGCTGGGGCCGCTGCCTATCGCGGGCTGGCTCAGGAACAGGCCGAGGTGTTCCATCCGGCGATCGTCCGGCTGCCCGGAAGGGAACAGCGCCTGCACGAGCCGCTGTTCCGCTCGATGGGCGCCCTGGTCAGGGCGCTGGTGCCCGCTCTGTGGCCGCGGCTCGTCGCCAGGCCGGTCCTGTACGGGCACAGCATGGGCGCCCTGGTGGCGTTCGAGGTTGCGCGCTATGCACGCGACGTTTGCGGCGCGGAACCAGCATGCATTGTTGTCTCGGGCTGCGCAGCGCCGGGTACCCGGGCGCCCAGATTACTGCGATACCAGTTTTCGGACGATGACCTTTGGCAGTCGGTGTGCGATCTAAACGGCATGCCGGACGAGATCGCCCGCGACCAGGCGATGCGCGACATGCTGCTGCCAGCCTTGCGCGCTGACTTCGAGGTCTGCGACACATACGCCTACTCTCCGGGTGTTCCGCTGACGTGCCCGGTAGTCGCATTTGCCGGCCACGCTGACCCGGAGGTCGCACCAGCTGAGATGGCGGGCTGGGCGGAAGAGACGACTGGGCCGTTCCGGCACTGCACGATGCCCGGTCATCACTTCTTCAACCTCGACCCGGACACCGGTTTTGCCGCCCGAATCTTTACTGTCCACAAGGCATGCAAAGCCGGCGATTCGGGGAGAGGGGTTTTGAATGAATCAGAAACCTTCCCGCCTCAGCGCGGTGCCTCTGGAAGATCGATGATCACCTTGGAGTCATGATGTCGACCACCGCAACCAGAAGTAGCGCTCGCTGGTGGACACTCACCGTAGTGTCCGTAGCCGCGTTCATGCTCATGCTCGACATCACCGTCGTAAACGTGGCGCTCCCGACAATCCGCCGTGCTCTCGGAACGTCATTCTCCGATCTGCAGTGGGCCCTTGACGCCTACGCGCTCACGCTCGCTGTCTTTCTCCTCACCGCAGGATCACTTGGGGACATCTGGGGGCGCAAGCGGGTCTTCATCGCAGGATTCGCGGCGTTCAGCGCCGCTTCGCTCGCTGCTGGTCTCGCCGCTACCTCGCTCGAACTGGACGTCGCCCGCGCCGCCCAGGGCGTCGGCGGAGCCATCCTTTACGCCGTAGGACCCGCGCTGATCGGCCACGAGTTCCGCGGCCGCGAGCGCGGCATCGCCTTTGGCGTCTTCGGCGGTATCAGCGGGCTGGCGATCGCTGTCGGGCCCCTGACAGGGGGATTCCTAACCAGCAGCCTGGGCTGGCGGTGGATCTTCCTCGTGAACGTTCCCGTTGGTGCCATTGCGGTCGCACTGACGTGGTGGCGCATGCGCGACTCGCGCGACCAGAACGCGAGGGGGGTGGACTGGCTCGGCTTGGTGACATTCTCCGTGGCGCTCGGCTCGCTCGTGTTCGCATTGATCCGCGGCGGCGGCATCGGCTGGACCAGCCCCACCATCCTGACCCTCTTCGCCGTTGCCGCGGTCGGCTTCGCCTGCTTCGTGCTCATCGAACGTCCCCGGGGACACTCGGCAATGCTCGATCTGTCGATGTTCCGCAATGTCACGTTCAACGGGGTGTCAGCTATCGCGTTTTTCGGAAACGCCGCAGTGCTCCCAGCACTGTTCCTCGAGGTCTCCTACGTTCAGAACGTTCGCGGCTTCTCAGCATTGCAAACGGGCATACGATTCCTGCCGCTTACCCTCATGCTGTTCGTGGTCGCCGCTGCGGTCGGTAGTGTCACCACACGTGTTTCTCCGCGGCTACTTCTGGGCACCTCGATGCTATTTCTCGCCGTGGGAATCGCTCTGTTCGCGTTCGTGGGTGAACACGACGCCTGGACCGCCCTCATCCCGAGCATGCTGGTCACTGGTGTCGGAATGGGCATGTCCAACCCGGTGCGCGCCGCAACGGCGATCGGCGTAGCCGCGCCCGAGCGCGCAGGTATGGCCTCGGGGAGCAATGAGACCTTCCAGCAGGTCGGAGTCGCGGTGGGTATTGCCGCCCTCGGAGCGTTCTTCGAGAGCCGGGTCGCCGGGGCGTTCGTCACTACCCCGCTAGGGACCTCGGTCGGAGGCACCGCCGCCCGGTCCCTGGGAAAGGCCGTTGCAGCCGGAAATATCGGTGCCGGTACCTCGACGATCCCCGCCAGGCTTGTCGGGGGCGCCATCCGAGCGGCCGACCATGCCTTCTACATCGGCCTGCACGACGCCTTGCTGGTCTGCGCGGGGATCGCCGTCGTTGGCGCTGTCTTCGGCTTCCTCGCAATCAGGACGCAGGACCTGCACAGCAGCGCCCTGTCCGCCATCCCGCCCGAGGTCGAACCCGACGTCGGGCCCGCCACGGTGGATTCGCAGGGCCGCGGTACGTCCGTGACTGGGCTGACGCGATGACTCGGCCCGACGGGATCCTTGACCGGCACTGTCGGTCGCTCTCACCGGACGCAGAGCTCGATCGGCTCGCGGCCGAGACACGTGCGCGATTCGGCTCGCTGGTGGCGCGCGACATCAACCCTCTGGCCGCGGAGCGGGACGCCCGGGGCACATGCATTCCCCAAGAGGTCATGCGGGCCGCCGGTGCGCTCGGGCTGCTCGCCATGGCAATGCCGGAGGCAATCGGCGGTGGCGACGCCGATCCGGTGGCCTGGGGAGCCGTCCTCGAAGAGCTCGGATACTTAAGCGAAGACAGCTCGTTCACGTTGCTAGTGAGCCTGCGTGTGGCGGTCGCCACGACTATTCTGCACAGCGGCCGCACAGACTTCGAGGAGCGCTACGTACGCCCGATGATGGCAGGCGACCGGGCCGGGGCGCTTGCCTATACCGAGGACGCCGATGCGTTCTCGTTCAAATCCGTAGCGGAGCGTGAAGGCGACGATTTCGTCATCACTGGCGAGAAGTTCCTCGTGACCGGCGGCGCCACCGCTGACACGTTCATGACTTACGTCCGTGATAGCGAGACGGACGACCTCCTTGTCTTTCTCCTCGAGCGAGAAGATACGGGGGTCGAACTCAGGCCCGTTGAGGTCAGTGGATTCCGCTCAGCCGGTCTGTGCTCGCTGAGCCTCGACCGCGTCAAGGTACCCGCTTCTCGTCTACTCGCCGCGGAGGACGGCCTTGGGCATGCGCAGCGGTTCCTGAACGCGCGGCGCGCTTTGCTGGTATGTGGCTTCCTGGGCCGGATGCGCGCAATCCTGGAGGATTGCGCGGCCAGTCTCCATCACACGGTCCGATATGGGCGACCGTTGACGGAATTCCAGAATGTGCAGTCGACGCTCGGCCGCATGTACATCAATGTGGAGGCCAGTCGTGCGTTCGTCCACCATGCGCTGCGTCAAGCCAGCCGGGGCGAGACGGATCCTGTATTCGATCCCCTGACATCGGCGGCAAAGCATTTCGCCGTAGAACAGGCGATCGATACGGTAACCATGGCCCTGCGGCTGCTCGGCGGCCGGGGCTACTTGAAGGAGAACTCGTACGAGCGCTCCCTCCGCGACTTTATGGGGCTGATTTCGGGCGCGGGAGCTCAGGACCTGCTCCAGATCGGCCTGGGAGACCTTGTCATTCGTAAATGTGCTCGCGGAAGCGAGCGAGTGGAGGAAATATGATTATCCAGCTGCCCGGAGCCTTGCTGCGATTCGCCAACTATCAGCGCGAGTTCCAGTACGACTCCACGACGCTCAAAACTGGGCTCGACAGCCTGATGGCTCAGAATCCGGCGCTGAAATCGGCTCTCCTGGATCGAAAGGGCAAGATCCGCTCGGCCCATCTGCTGTTCATCAACGGGGATCAGCTCGACCGAGGAAGCAGCACCGACCGAGCGCTCGGCGCGCACGACTGCGTCGAGATCGTGACGGCGATCGCGGGCGGATAATCGTGGCACGAAGCGTGACATTTCAGATGCCCTTCGACACGAGCATGTTCTCGCCGGTCCAGATTCAGCCGCGCAGGCTCCTGCAGCTCTCCATGTCTGGATGGGCGCGCTGGCTTAGCGAGCACCTGAGCGTGTCGTTCCCCAGCATGGTCAGCAAGCATCATGCCAGCGCCGTGGTGGCAGGCATCGAGCTCGAATACTTGGAGCCACTTAGATTCCTCGACGCCGATATTCTCCAAGTCAGGGTGGGTCTGAGCGCACGCCGCGAGGGGAGCATACTAGATCTGGTCCTGGACTACAGTGCCAGCGCAAAGTCCATTGCCTGCGTGCGGCTAGTGGTCATACCCGTACACGTCGAAGATGTGGAGTCCCTCAGCGCCTTGCCCCAGAAACTACCCGATGAACTGCTCGCGCGGTTCGACGCCGACGAAGTAGCCGACGAAGTAGCGGCCGAACCTCGGCGGATGAGGGAGGAACTTCGCGCCCTCAGGAAGGAAAAGCCGGCCTGCGAGAGGCGAACGCCATTCACCATTCACCGCCATATGTGTGAAGTCGCCGACCAATGGTCATTCATCGAGCTACCGGGGCTCGTCGAACCGGGTCGCGAGGCGATCTGCCTCGATCCGCCCCCCAGGTTCGATGAGCTACGCGCAGGCGTGAGCCAGCGCCTGGTTCGCATCGATGCGGAACTACGGCGACCTTTCTTCGCGTTCGACACGGGAATCCTGGTTACCAGGGCTTACGTGCTCCCGTCGCGGATTGTTTACGTGCACGAGCTTCGGAGCGCCCGCGGGAGGAATCATCGCCACGCGACCGTGATCGAGCAGTTCGAAGTGGCCGCCTAAACCCCGACTTTCAGGTTGCGGTAGCTCATCGGGCATTGCCCAGCGCCGATGCGGCCTTGTTGTCAGCTGCGGTGACCTGAGGTTGTCCCAGCGCCTTCCTGACCTCGGCGGCGGCCCGCTGCCCTTCGGTGACGGCCCCGTTCATCGATCCGTACCAGCGGGCGGCGGTCTCGGCCCCGGCGAAGTGCACCAGCCCGTGCGGGCGGCGCACCGCCGGTCCGTAGCTGGTCAGCGCCCCAGGCGTGTAATAGGCGTGGTAACAGCCCAGCGTCCACGGGTCCTCGTTCCAGGAGTGGGCGATGTAGCGGCGGGGGTTACGGACACGGTCGCCGAACAGGCGCGCGAAACCGTCAAGGACGGCCTCCTTGCGCTGCGCTTCGGGCAGCCGCAGCAGCTTGTCGGCGTGGCGGGCGAGGACGAAGCCGAGCAGCACGCCGGGGGTACCGCCCGGCGGTGAGTTGTCGAACGTGCTCGTGACCGGGCCGACGTCGCTGGCGGCCTGGCCGGATAGCCCGTCGGCCCGCCAGAATGGCTCGTCGAACACCAGGAGTGCCTTCAAAGCGGTGCCGTGCACGGTACGGGCCAGCAGTTGTTCAGTGTCGGGCGGCAGGGCGGGGTCGTAAGTGAGGCGGCTTTTGAGTTTCGGGGGCACCGCCACGACAACTCGCCGCGCCTGGATCACCCGGTCCCCGGCGTGCACGCAAGCCAGGCGCCGGCCGTCGCTGGCCGTGTACTGCTCGATGAGGGTGGCGGGATGGGCGAGCAGGACAGGCTCGGTGAGCTGCGCGGCCATCAGCTCGGACAGCCGCTGCGACCCGCCGACGAATCGGCTCTCCTGCGCTTCGCGAAGCAGATGGTCCAGGCCGCCGGCGCGACCATCGGGCGTGAAGCCGTTGATCATCGCCAGTGCGTGCAGCAGCGAGATGTCCTCAACCCGAAGTGCCCACACCCCGGCGAAGGCAAGCTCCAGGAAGGCACGTGCTCGCCTGCTGTGGGTGGCCTGCGCCAGCCAGCCGCCAAGGGTCACCCGGTCCCACGCAGCGGCCTTCGGGGCGTCCCAGGGGGCGTCCGGTGGGACTGTGCGGCCCATGGCCTCCAGTTTCTTCTGCAAGCGCAGAAGAGTGAGCAGGGTGCCGGGGTTCAGACGGGGAATCGCGCCCGACCACGGGCGCACCCGGCCGTCGAACTCCAGGAGCTTGTTCCCGTCGTCGTACGTAGGGAATGTCTCCACCCCCAGTTCGGCTGCCAGGCCGGCGATGGCGTCGTGGCCAGGTCCGATGAACTCCCCGCCCAGTTCGGTGACCTGCCCGTCGCCGATGTCGGCGTTCCAGGTCCTGCCGCCGACCCGGTCGCGCGCCTCGACCACGGTGACGCGCAGCCCATTCGCGGTGAGAGTGCGGGCTGCGGCTAACCCTGAGAGGCCCGCCCCGATGATGACGACGTCGGTCTGATGTTCCATATCGAACCCTTCCACCTGCAAAAACGAACTACGCTCTTCGAAGCCTGGCGGTCGCGAGGCCCACCCGTTCCTCGGGCTCATCATCACCTGGCGGTCCAGTGCTACCATCACCGTCCGTGACAGTCAGCAGACCCTCGTCCCCCGCGTGGGCCATCGTGGGTCAGCCCTTGCCGCGGCCACTATCGATGGTTGCGGTCGGTGTTCATCTTGGCGCTGTACGCCAGGTCAGAGCGCCGCTCAAGGTAGTCCTCGCTGGTCATCTCGCCGCGCGCGTACCGCGCGTCCAGTTCGGCCAAAGCGGCCGAAGGGGGTTCCACCATGCGGGGCTGCCTGCCGAGTATGGTCCGTCTAGCTCTGGCCACGCCGACGACCACCACGACCGCGACGATCAACGCGAGCGCGGTGCCGATCCACATTATGGCACTCATGCCCATCATCATTCCGCCCATGCCGGTCTCCTCTCGCGAAGCGGCGGCAGTGGTACTTCACACGGTCGCGCCTGCCCCGGTTTCCGTGGAATCGCGCCGCTCCGCGACCTCAGAGCTCTCGCGGTGCACCTCGCGCCCCAGATCGGCGCCTCTGGCGCCCTTGCGGCCGAACCACATCTTGCCCATGCCGACCAAGCAGATGCCCATGCCGGCCACGCAGGCGAGAGGGAGTAAAGCGTAGAGGAGGATATGCATCTCAAGCTCCTTGAGCCTCGCCGGTAACCGAGGCAACAGATGAGGGCTAACACTCCCAAGAGTAGCACCTCTCTACTATGCTGGGTAATAACCGTCGCCCCCCCCAGTAAGCAGCCTGCCTGGGTGGCGGAGGCACTGCAGCTCACGAGGGCCTATCGCAATCTCCTCGGCTACGCGCCTATGACTGGCAGTAGGGTGAACTATGAAGGATAGTAGCAGGGCGCTGACAGGTGGCGAGGGGATAGCGAAGTTGCCTGGCGGCGGGACGGATCACCAAGACGCCAGCCCAGCCGCGGTTCCCGAACTTTATGAACTCGAAGCGGTGATCATGGAGCAAATGTGGCGCCTGGAGGCCGCGACCGTCCGCGAGGTGCTCAACGCCGTGAACGATACAGAGACGCGCGATCGCGCCTACACCACCGTCCTGACCACGATGCGGCGCCTTTACGACAAGGGTTTCCTGGCGCGTGAGCGCCGGCGGGATCGAACGGACGTATACACCCTGGCCATGACACGCGATCATTATCTCTACACTCTCGTCCGCAACCGGGTCGAAACTCTGGTCGGTCAATTCGGGGATCTGGCCTTGGCAAACTTCGCCCGCCAGATCGAGCAGCTCAGCCCGGAGCGTCTCAGCGCTCTGCGAAAGATAGATGACTTAGAGCGCCCTGCAGCCGAGGCGTCCGGGGTCCGGTAGGCGTGTCGTGACAAGGACCAGCACAGGACTTGGTGATCATGAGCTTGTCACCGCCGGTTCCGACAGCCGCTACATCGCGATCGCGCTGGGGCCTGATCGTCAGCTTCCTGGCCCACGAAGTCGTCATGGCCTTCGCCGGACGTTCGCTGTCACGCGCGGCCTCGACCGCATGACCTTGCAGGTCGATCATGCACTCAATGAGCTGCTGGCCCTGGGCGAGGATAAGAACTGATGGACACCACGAGCGCGGCGAACGCTGAGCCACTGCCCGGCCTTCGCCAAAGAGCCGTCCGTCTGGAGCAATTCTCGATCGCGTGGATGCTGATCGAGGGGGGAGTGGCAGTCACGGCCGGCATCATCGCTGGCTCATTGGCCCTGACCAGCTTCGGCTTCGACTCGGTCATTGAGCTTGTCTCCGCCTTTCTGGTACTGGGCCGCCTACGGGCGGAACAGGCCGGCGGCCGGGCGAACGAGCAGGCCGAGCGCCGGGTGCTGCGGATCATCGCCGTCACGTTCTTCCTCCTGGCGGCCTATGTCGTCATCGGCTCGGTAATCGACCTCGCCACCCGGGCACACCCCGAACGTTCGCCCGTCGGCATCGGCCTTACCGTCGCCGCGCTGCTGGTCATGCCGCTACTGGGCTGGCGCAAGCGGCGCGTGGGCACATCGCTGCACAGCCAGGTCGTCCTCGCGGATGCAGCCGAAACGACCCTCTGCGCGACGCTCGCGGGCACCACGCTGCTCGGGCTGGTTCTCTTCGCGGCCTTCGGCTGGTGGCAGGCCGACCCCGTCGCCGCCCTGGCCGTCGCCTACTTCGCGATACGCGAAGGCCGCGAAGCCTGGGACGGCGAACTGGACGACGACGACGACGACTGACCCCGCGACGCTATCGGCCCTCACCCGCCAGCTGCCCTGAGTGATCTGGCTTGCGGGCGGCCAGCCGTTCGACGATGCCGAGCTTGAAGCGGTCGTGGTCTTCCACGGTGAACCCCAGGGCCCTTACCTGGCTGATCGGGCGGCGCCGGTAATGCTCGCCGCCGGTCGGGACGCTGACCACCTCGATCAGGGCCTGCGCTGCGCGGGCGAACCAGGACGAGGCCTCGACGTGGTCGGCGAGCAGCAGCAGCCCGCCGGGCCGCAGGACCCGGGCCATCTCCTGCACGGCCTTGCGATCATCGGGAATCGCGCACAGCGAGAACGTGCAGACCACCGTGTCGAAGGACGCATCGGGAAACTCCAGGGCCTGCGCATCGCCGTGGCGCAGGTCCACCGCCCGGCCCAGCTGCCCGGCCCGGAGCCGGGCGATGTCCAGCATCGCTGGGCTCCACTCCAGCCCGGTCAGCTGCACCTGGTCCGGGTAGTGGGCGAGATTCAGGGCGGTGCCGATCGCGACCTCCAGGACATGACCGGTGGCCCTGGAGCACACCCATTCGCGGCTGCCGCCGAACACGTGCCGGTCAAAGAATCCCATCTGCTTGTCGTAGGAGCGCGCGTGCTTGTCCCAGTAGCGGCGCAGCCGCTCGTCACGGCCTGCTTGCTGCATCGCCTATCCCCATCCCGTTGATGCTGGTCACGGCCGTGGCTCCCGCCGGGCCGCCGGGCCCGGCAGCGGACGCCGCTGATGAAGGTCATCATCGCCGCACGCGGGTTCCGGGCTTGCGGCGTACCGCGGCTACATTCGGGCCCACGAATCATAATGCTGCTGTGCTGGCCGTTCCGCGCCGGCCAGGGCCTGAGCACCCAGTTGGACGCGCTGGCGTCCCCGGAGCGGGCCACCGGGTAGCGCAACGGCCGGCCGCGTCGCCGACTGACCACGGGGCGCCTGCGGAAGCGCCCGGTTTCTTCCGCCAGGCGGACCGCAGACGCTACAGGCTGCGCGGAAGGTAATCGATACCGGGGCGCTGAGCGGAGTGCCGACCCTCAGCTGAATCTGGCCGTGGGCGTTCGCGGGATGTTTCGGGGTTGCCCTGATCCAGGTATCGACTATCAAAGATAGTTGCTATCTATTAGGCCCGGTAGTAAGCTAAGAGCAACTATCGCTAGTAGTAGAAGGGTCGGGACGTGAGCAGCCTCGCTACCAGGTCAAATCACAACCAGGATCGCCGTGATACCTCGACCACGCTCCGCGACCTTGATCCGTCGATCAGCCGCCATGAGATCGAAGCCCGGCTCGCCGATTTGTGCGCGGCCGTGACCGGCACTCCAGCCCTCGACCGTGACCAGACTCTCTTCCTCGAGTCGCTTGAGGCGACCGACCTCAGAAGCCGGCTCGAGGTCGAGTGCGAGGTGAGCCTGCCGCTGGAGGATCTGCTGGGCGAGTTCTCGGTGCGGTCGCTGGCCGGGCGCGTCGAGACGGCACTCACGGAGCAGGCCGGGTCGGCCTGCGCGGGCGCTTTGCGGCCGGACCTCGATGCCCGCTACGAGCCCTTCCCCCTCACCGACATCCAGCTGGCCTACCTGCTAGGTCGTTCCGGCGCCTTCGATCTCGGCAAAGTCTCGACCCACTTCTACATCGAGTTCGATCAAGACGACGTCGACATGCCCAGGCTGAACGAGGCGCTGCGGCTGCTGATCGATCGGCACGACATGCTGCGTGCCGTCATCCACCCGGACGGCCTCCAGCAGATTCTTTCCACCGTCGCGCCGTATCAGGTCGAGGTCACAGACCTTCGTGGATTGGCCGCCTCCGAAGCCGAGGTACGGCTGCAGGCGGTCCGCGAGCGGATGTCACACCAGGTCCTGCCGGCTGACACCTGGCCGCTGTTCGAGATTCGCGCACACCAGCTCAACGAGCACCGCAGCAGGCTGCACGTCAGCATTGACCTGCTGATCGCCGACGGCGCGAGCATAGCTCTGCTATTCGGTGAATGGTCGCAGCTCTACGAGGACCTGCGCGCCCCACTCGGACCTCTCGAGGTGTCGTTCCGCGACTACGTGATGGCCGTGACGGACCGCAAAGGCACCGGCCTCTATCAAGCAGACCGCGAGTACTGGATACGCCGGTTGCCGTCACTGCCACCTGCGCCGGAACTGCCGTTCGCCCCTGCGGGCGGCGACAGCCGGGACCGGTTCACGCGGCGAAGCCGGACCTTCGACCAAACGACCTGGAGCGCGCTGAAGGCTCGGGCCGAGCAGGCGGGCGTCACACCGTCGGCCCTTCTCCTCACCACCTATACCGACGTGCTGGCGCGCTGGGCAAAGAACCCATCGTTCACGGTGAACGTCACCTTAGGCGAGCGGCTCGGGCTGCACCCCCACGTCCCCGCGTTGGTTGGGGATTTCACCTCATCGATCCTGCTCGCGGTCGAGCCTGCGGCCGACGACCAGAGCCTGGCTGCCGGCGGCTTCGACGCCCGCGCACAGCGTGCACAGCGCCGGCTTCGCGAAGATCTTGCTCACGCCGGCTTCAACGGCGTCTCGGTGCTGCGTGAGATGGCGCGCGTCGGCGACGGCGCTCCCGCGGGTATGCCCGTGGTGTTCACCAGCATGCTCGGCATGGACCGTCCGGGTCTGGATGCGGTCGGGCCTTTCGGCCAGCCAGGGTTCGCGGTCAGCCAGACCCCCCAGGTGCTGCTCGACAACCAGGTGATCGGCCGATCCGGGCGGCTCGAGGTGAGCTGGGACGCAGTCGACGACCGGTTCATGCCAGGTGTCCTCGATGCGATGTTCAAGGCATACTGCCGACTGCTCGAACGTCTTGCCGAAGGCGGCGAGACCGGAGGCCTGATCCCTGCGGACCAGTCGCGTCGCCGCGCCCGCCTCAACGACACCGGCTGGGAAGAGCCCGAGCGGCTACTGCACGCCCCCATCGACCGCTGGGTGCGCGAGAGTCCCGACGCGGCCGCCGTGGTCGCCACCGGACGGACCCTGACCTACCGGGAGCTCGACCGGGCGGCCAACAAGATCGCCCGGCTGGTCCGCGCCCATGGTGTCGAACCCAACCAGCTGGTCGGGGTCGTTATGAAAAAAGGCTGGCAGCAGATCGTCGCCGTGCTCGGTATCCTGCGGGCTGGTGCTGCCTACATCCCGGTGGATGCAGCGCTGCCTGCCGCGCGGATACTGCAGCTCCTGGAGATCGGCGAGGTGCGGCTAGCGCTCACCCAGGCCCGGGTCGCCGAAGACTTCGCCTGGCCGCCGGACGTCGCGGTCGAATCCGTCGATGCGCCGCATCCCGGTGTGGACGACTCGCCCGTCGACGGCGACGGGAATCCTGACGATCTCGCCTACGTCATATTCACCTCCGGCTCCACTGGTGAGCCCAAGGGCGTTATGATCCGGCATCGCAGCGCGGCCAATACGGTCCTGGACGTCAATGAGCGGTTCGGCATCGGCCCGGACGATCGTGTACTCGCGGTCTCGTCGCTGTCCTTCGACCTGTCGGTCTACGACGTCTTCGGGCTGCTCGCAGCGGGCGGCGCGATAGTCATACCGGACGCGGCCGCCGAACGCGACCCGGCGGGCTGGGCGTCGCTGATTGCCGAGCACGGTGTCACGATCTGGAACTCGGTACCCGCCTTGCTCGGGCTCATCATCGACTATGCCGGGGGGCGCGCCGACCGGCTCGGCCACTCACTCAGGCTTGCCCTGCTCAGCGGCGACTGGGTCCCGCTAGAGCTGCCAGGGCAGATTCGTAGCCTGATCCCCGCCATTGAGGTAGTCAGTCTCGGCGGTGCGACGGAAGGCTCGATCTGGTCGATCCTCTATCCGATCGGCAAGGTCAACGCGGACTGGACGAGTATCCCGTACGGCATGCCGATGCGTGGCCAGCAGATGCACGTGCTGGACGAGCGTCTCCGGCCGCTCCCGGATTCGGCGACTGGGGAGATCTGCATCGGGGGGGCCGGCGTCGCCGCGGGCTACTGGCGCGATGAGGCGAAGACCGCAGCAAGCGTGGTGCGACGGCCCGGTACCAACGAGCGGATCTACCGCACCGGGGATCTTGGCCGGCAGTTGCCGGACGGAACCATCGAATTCCTGGGCCGCGAGGACTCCCAGGTCAAGATCCGCGGGCACCGGGTGGAACTGGGCGAGATCGAGAACACGCTCGCCGAGCACCCGGACGTAGGCACGGTCGCCGTCGTCGCGATAGGCGACGGTCAGGGTCGCGGCCGGCAGTCTCCCAGCCGGATCGTGGCCCACTACGCGCGGTCCGGCGACTTTGATCCCGCAGCCGAGGAGCTGACTGCGCTCGCCGCCGAACGGCTTCCCGACTACATGATCCCCGTCGCCTTCATCGGCCACGACGCGTTGCCGCTGACCGCCAACGGCAAGGTCGACCGCGCCGCGCTCGCCGCGGCTACGGGCCCGGTCGCGCTTCACCCAGCCGCCCAGCAGGACCGTCATGGCGGCTGGTCACAGAGCGAGGCGACGCTGGCCGCGATCTGGCAGGATCTGCTCGGCGCCCCGCCGGGCAGCGACGACCTCGACTTCTTCGCGGCCGGCGGCGACTCACTGCTCGTTTTGCGCTTCGTCGCCAAGGCTGGCGCGGCGGGAATCGGCCTGCGGACCGAGGACTTCTTCACCGGGGCTACCTTCGGTGACCTGCGGCAGCACGCCGACACCCCGCCCGCTCAGGCCGATCAGGGGATGATCACCGGCGACGTGGATCTCACCCCCAACCAGCTCTGGTTCCTCAAGCAGGACTTCGCCGACATTCACCAATGGAACGGGATGTGGCCGCTGCTGTCGGTCGGTGAAGACATAGACCCAAGCCTCCTGGGCTTCGCCGTCCACCGGCTCCTGCTGCATCACGATGCGCTGCGGGCGCGTTTCCGCAAGACCCTCCAGGGCTGGCGGGCCGTCATCGGAGGGCGCGAGGCGGCATTCCCGGTCCCGTTCTCGACGATCGACCTGTCCGGGGTGCCCGACTCCGATCTTGGCCGCGTCGTCGAGCAGCACTGTGCCCGGCTGCAGGCCAGTCTCGACCTCGAGCGAGGGCCGCTGGTCCGGGTGACCTATCTCGACCTAGGACCAAGGCGGCCCGCCCGGCTGCACGTCGCGGCGCACTGGATCGCACTCGACTACTACTCCTCCCGGGTCTTTTTCACGGACCTGCAGGGCGTGTACGACCAGCTGCGCAGCGGTGTCGAGCCGACGCTGCCGTCGAAGACGACCTCGGTCGTCGAATTCGGCCGCAGGCTCCATGAGCGGGCCCAGGCCGGCGACATCGACGACGAGATCGGCTACTGGCTCGAGCCGTCCCGGCGGGCGGCCGCGGAGATTCCCCTCGACCACCCGGCGGGGAAGAATACCCAGGCCTCGGCGCGACGCCTTCTCGTGTCGCTCGGGCAGGAGGAGACTGCGCTGCTCACCGACGAGCTGCCGCGTCGCTACCGGTGTGAGGTGCGCGAGATCTTGCTGCTCGCCCTGGGACGAGCCCTGCAGCAGTGGACCGGCCGGGAGACGCATGTCATCGATGTCGAGGGACACGGCAGGGAAGGGCTGGCCGACGATGTCGATATGTCGCGCACCGTGGCCCGGACCTCGACGCAGTGGCCCCTCCTACTGCGGGTGCCGGCCGGATCGCGCGACGAGGCGGTGGCCGAGACCATCGAGCAGGTACGCCGACCGCGCGACCACGGTGTCTGGTACGGCATGCTGCGCTACCTGCGCCACGACCCAGCCCTGAGGGAGCGCCTTGCGGAATTGCCGCCCGCTGGGGTCGGCTTCAACTACTGGGGGCGTGTCGACGAGTACTTCACCGAACGCATCTGGCCCTCCGCGGAGTCGCCGGGGCAGCACCGCAGCGACGCCGGGCATCGCCCGCGCCCGCTGGACGTGCTCGGTTTCGTGGCCGGCGGAGAGCTGGGCCTGATCTGGAGCTACAGCTCGAACCTGCACCGACCGGACACCGTGCGGCGGCTCGCCGAACGGACGATGGCCGAGCTGGTGTCGATCCTGCACGACGGATCGGCGCCGGGACTCCCGACTCCGACCGCAACGCCCATAGACGAGCACCGTCCACTCCAGCCCGATGGCCGCTGGCGGTTGTCCGACCTGACGACACAAGGGAGTGCGTGATGGAAACCGCACACGCGATCGTGATCGGCGCAGGACCGGGAGGTCTCGCCGCCGCGGCGACCCTGACGAAGGCCGGGCTTGATCCCGTCGTGCTCGAACGCTCGGCGCACATCGGGGCGCGCTGGCGGACCTACTACGACCGGCTGAGGCTAGAGTCACCGAGCTGGCTCAACAACCTGCCCGGCTACCGGATCCCGCGCGAGCTGGGCCGCTGGGTCGCGAGGGACGCATTCGTCGAATATCTAGAGCGCTACGTCGGTCGGTGCCGGCTAGACGTCAGATCCGGCGTCATGGTCCAGCGGATCGGCCGGTCTGAAGACGGCTGGGAGGTGACCACGTCGACCGGTGAGTGGCGCACTCCTTATTTGATCATCGCCACCGGGTACAACAACGTCCCGTACATCCCGCCATGGCCCGGCCTGGACGGCTTCGCCGGCGCGCTTACGCACGCTGCGGCCTTCCGCAATGGCCGCCCGTTCCAGGGGCAGGACGTCCTTGTCGTGGGAGCTGGCAACTCCGGGGCGGAGATCGCGCTCATCCTCGCCGAGGAGGGTGCCCGCCGGGTACGCCTGTCCGTCCGGACCCCACCCCACATCGCGCCGCGTCAGGCGTTCGGCATGCCGGCTGTGCTCGGCGCGGTCATGGTGCGGCGGCTGCCCGCAAGGGCCGCCGACCTCATTCTCGGCGGCGTGGCCCGGCTGGTGATCGGCGACCTGACCCGCCATGGCCTCCGTAAGCCGCCGGGTGGCATCTACACGCAGTATCTGCGGAACAAGGTGACGCCGATACTCGACACCGGCTTCGTCGGTGCTCTCAAGCGGGGCGCGGTCGAGATCGTCAGCGCGGTGGAGGGCTTCGACGGCGGTCAGGTGGTATTGGCGGACGGGTCCAGGCATTCTCCGGATGCGATCGTCGCCGCCACCGGCTACCGACGCGGCCTGGATGCTCTGGTCGGGCACCTCGGTGTTCTCACCCCTGACGGGGACCCGGCCGCCCACGGCGCGCGGTGCGCACCCGGCGCTCCGGGTCTGCACTTCATCGGCTACACCCACCCTTTCAGCGGCAACATCCGCGAGATCGGGATCGATGCGCGCAAGATCGCACACGCGATCGCGAAGGACCGAAGGCGTCAGCTCCGTCCTCGCACCGCCCCGGAGCCGGTGGCGGCTGGTCGCTCGGCCGCCTACGCGACATCCGACCTCGACCACTGATCAAGAGGATTGTCATGATCACCACCCACCCCTCCGCCAGCCCTGCGTCGGTCACCGATGCCCCGGCCGGACCGGTCACCACCATCACCGATGCGCCGGCCGGACCGGTCACCACCATCACCGATGCGCCGCCCGGACCGGTCACCACCATCACCGATGCGCCGCCCGGACCGGTCACCACCATCACCGAGGTTCTTGAACGGTCCACGCAGAGCAACCACGGGATCGTGCTCATCGACCGCGACCTGACTCCGCGTCCGCTCCTGTACCGCGACCTGGTCGCGCGGGGCACCCGCGCCGCGGGCGCGCTCATCTCGGTCGGTGTGCAGCCAGGTGACCGGGTGTGCCTGCTGTCCCCGACCTCGGCCGAGCTGCTGGTCAGCCTCGCCGGCGTCTGGCTCGCCGGTGCCGTGCCGGTGGTGCTGTCGCTGCCCAGGTCAGCATCGGACCTGGGGGACTACGTCGAAGAGGTGGGCAGGCGCGCCCGGCACGTTCGGGCCCGGCTGGTGCTGGTGGCCGACCTGCTGCTGCCCTTCGTGCCGTCCGACGGCATGGGCATGGCGGTCCTGCCGATTGACGGCCTGGACAATGCGGCCGCAGTCCCGGCGGTGCCTGCGGCGGTCGGCGCGGACGACCCCGCATTCTTGCAGTTCACATCAGGTAGTACCGGCCTGTCCCGGTCCGTGGTGCTGAGCCACCGGCAGATGCTGTCGAACGTCGCCGCCGTCGGTGCGGCTTTCGACCTGAACAGCGATGACCGCTACGTTTCCTGGCTCCCGCTCTTCCACGACATGGGCCTGAACCTCGTGCTGTCGGCGATCGCGCATCGCACCACGCTTATCCTGGAGCCGACCGAGGAGTTCCTCGCCCGTCCGGACTCGTGGCTGGAAGCGCTTTCCCACTACCAAGGGACCGTCACGGTTGCACCGAACTTCGCCTATGGCCTCGCGGCCCGTGGCCTGCGCGCCCGGTCCGACCGGCAGCTCGACCTGTCCACCATGCGGATCGCCGGCAACGGCGCAGAGCCGGTCGACGCCCGGACGCTGGACGAGTTCGTCGCCCTGACGGCACCATACGGCTTCCCCGCCGAGGCGATCTGCCCCATGTACGGGCTGGCCGAAGCGACTCTGGGAGTCAGCATGTCGCGGGCCGATGAGCCTATGCGGGATATCTGGGCCGCTCGCAGCGCACTGGCACCCGGCGCGGACGTCGAGACGGTCCCACCGGATGCCTATGACAGCCGGCGCATCGTCTCCTGTGGCCGGCCGCTTCCCGGAGTGGAGGTGACGATCACCGGGGAAGACGGAAGCACGCTCGGCGAAGGCCAAGTCGGCGAGATCTGCCTGCGCAGTCCGAGCGTCATGTCCGGCTACTGGCAAGAGCCGGAGGCGACCGCCGCGGTCATCCGCGCCGGCCTGCTGCACACCGGCGATCTGGGGTTCCTCGACCACCGCGAGCTGTTCGTGTGCGGCCGGATCAAGGACATGATCATCGTCGGCGGGCGCAACCTCTACCCGGAGGACTATGAGCAGGAATGTTCCAGGGTGCCGGGCATCCGCCTTGGCAACGTGATCGCCTTCGGGCTCGAGGACGAGGAACGAATGGTGGTCATTGCCGAGACGACCGACGCGGAACATGCCGACAGGATCGCGATCGACACGATGAGCCAGCTTCGCCGGAGACTTCCGCAGGCACCTGAAGAAGTCGTGCTGGTCAGCAAGGGAAGCTTGCCGAAGACGTCATCGGGCAAGCCCCAGCGCCAGAAATGCAAGGAGCTGTACCGCCGCGGCCGCCTGTCCGTCGAGGCAACGACCGGGCGCCGCTGAACAGACGCCTATGCCCCCTTTTGGAAGAACGGTGAACGCCATGACTCATCAGAGCCGTCCTGGGTATCCGGGGGGGCATGCGGTGGTGATCGGCGGCAGCGTGGCCGGCCTGCTCGCGGCCGCCGCGTTGGAGCCGCATTTCGACCAGGTCACGCTCGTGGAGCGGGACCGTTTCCCACCCGACCCAAGCTTCCGCAAGGGCGTGCCGCAGGCCCGGCACTTGCACATCCTCTGGGGCCACGGCCTCGACCTCGTCGAGCGGCTGCATCCCGGCGTGCGAACGGAACTGCTCGATGCCGGCGCGCTGCTCCTCAGCATGCCGCAAGATGTCCTCTGGCTCAGTGCGGCCGGGTGGAACAACCGGTTCCGCTCGACCCATCAGGTCCTTTCCTGCAGCCGCGAACTCCTCGACTGGACCCTGCGGCGCCGACTGGAACAGTCCGCCAAGGTGCGGCTTGTCACCGGGTTCGAGGCGACGTCGCTGATATCGGCGAACGACTCGGTCACCGGTGTGAGGCTTCGCGCCCGGCCTGGCTCGGCTGCCGGTGGCGGCGGGCAGCAGTCCGAGCTCGCCGCCGATTTCGTGGTCGACGCGAGCGGGCGCGGTTCGCACATGCCACAGTGGCTTCGCGATATCGGCAGGACCGCGCCTCGGGAGACCACGGTCAACTCCTTCCTCGGCTACGCCAGCCGCAACTACGCGATCCCGCCCGAGTTCAGCGCCGACTGGAAGCTGCTGTTCGTTCAGGCCAAGGCTCCCGGCGGCCTGCGGGGCGGCGTACTCCTGCCGATCGAAGGCGCCAGATGGTCGGTAAGCCTGACCGGTGCCGGGCGCGATTATCCCCCGCTCGATGAGGAGGGTTTTCTTGGATTCGCGCGAAGCCTGCGCAGCCCGGTGCTGTACGAGGCTATCGAGCACGCCGAGCCGCTGACGCCCATTCGGGGCTACCAGCGGACCGAGAACCGGCGCCGCCACTATGAGGAACTCCGTGATCTCCCAGACCGGCTGGTAGTCGTGGGCGATGCCGCTTGCGCCCTGAACCCGGTCTATGCCCACGGCATGACGGTGGCGGCGCTCGAGGCGCACGCCCTGCAACGTTGCCTCAGGGAGCGCCCGCTGGGGGCACGAGGCGACACGATGGCAGGCCTGTCCCGGCGGGCTCAGCGACAGGTGGCACGAAGCGCGAAAGCCGCATTGCTGATTGCCACATCGTCAGATCTGCGCTACCCGGGCACTGCGGGCGCGCGTCCCGATCCGATCACCAGGCTCGTTCAGCGCTATCTGGACCGTACGGTCTGGGCGGCGTGCGGCGACCCGCGCCTCGCGACCGCGTTGCTTGACGTGCTGAACCTCGCGGCGCCACCGCGCAGCATGCTGAGGCCGCGGGTCGTGTGCCGCACGCTGGCCGCGCGCACGGGTCCGCTGCAGGAGCCTCCGCTTGGCCTGGCGCCTGCGACCGCTCCCGGAAAGATCCAGACACTGACCTCCGCTGCCGGATAGGTCGCCGGCCATGCCCCAGCGTGACAGCGCGTTAGCCGGCGGATTCGCCGTCCAGCGAGGCTACGGCGCGACGCAGCCCCTCAGCCAGGCCGATCTTCGGTTCGTAGCCCAAAGACCGGATCTTGCGGAGATCGAAGCGCACGCCGGTGGCGAGCGACCTGACAGCATACCGGGTGAGCAAGGGCCGGGTGCGGCTCCTGGTCGCCGTGGCCAGCCGCTCGGACGCCAGCGCCAGGCCGTAGGCCACGGGCAGCGGTACCGAGAAGCGAGGCGGGTGGAGGTCGGCCGCGGTGGCCAGGTCCTCGATGAACCCGGCCAGGGTGCGGCCGAAGCCGTCGCCCACGATGTACCCCTCGCCCCTGGCCGCCGCATTCTGGGCCGTGAGGACGATCGCCTCGGCGAGGTTCTCGCTGTAGGTGACTTCCAGCGGCACGGCCGCACGACCGAGGTACACGAGCTGGCGGCGCCGTAGCCGCTCCACCATCTCGGGAACCAGATGCCGGTCTCCGGGTCCGAACACCCACGTCGGATAGACGACGGTGATGCCGATTCCGGTGTCCCGATAGCTCCACACCAGCTTCTCGGTGTCGAGCTTCGATTGCGGGTACGGGAACGGCGATCGCGACTTCGGGGTCAGCTCGTCAACGACGATGTCGGTCCGGAAACCGAACACGTTGGCTGTTCCCACGTAGATGAACCGGTCGACGCCTGCGCGCACCGCCTCCTCGAGCAGGGCACGCGTCCCGTCCCGGTTGATCCGCCAGAACGTATCGCGCGGCCCCCAATCGCCCACGAGCCCTCCGGCGTGGATCACCAGATCAGCGCCGTGGCATAGCCCGCGTAACGACGCAGGGTCGGCCAGATCGCCTATGTGCAGCTCCTCGAGCGGGGGCGGGGCGCTCGCGTGCACGGAACGCACGAGCCCTCTGACAGTCCACCCGTGGCGGGCCAGGGCAGGCACCAGAGCTTGACCGACACAACCGGTGACTCCGGTCACGACGGCCCGACGCGGTTCGATCATGGTGGCCTCATCGCGGTCTCATGGTTTGCGTGCCTGCCCGATCTTCACATGCATCTGTGCGAACCGCGGATGCTGGAACTTTTTCTGGGCGGTCATCGATGTTGACCTTCCGGAGATGAGCCGGTGATGCCCGGGCCCTGGCTTGGCGATGCAGGACGCTGATTGTGAGACAACTCTACTACTAGTCTCAAACGGTACAAAGATCCAAAATCGCATAAATAGTATCAGTGGAGCCCGTGACGAGGTGTCCTGGGTGCCTGTCTGGCATTGACCTTCCCCCAGGGAAGGCTCATAACGTCCAGCTATCGGGGAACCGTCAACAGACCGAAGACCAAGGAGTACGTCGCATGGCAGACGATGGTGACTTCCAAGAACCGCGAGTGCGTCGAAGCGTGCACTGAGTGTGCACAGGCGTGCGAGAACTGCAACTACCAGCACTGGGACAGCGCCCCGGAGCCCGACGGCCGAGTGCGGTCGGCTTTGCATCGACTGCACTGCAGTGTGTCGGCTCTGTGTCGACCTTCCTTCGCGCGGGTCGACCATGGCAGCCAAGGTCTGCGAGCTGTGCATACGATATGCGAGGCTTGCGCGGCCGAGTGCGGTGGCCAAGTACGCGGCGCTGGTGTCCGGCGCCGACCGCGGCGCGGTCTGCACGGCGCCCGCCGGCGGACCGTAGACGGCGGAAACGCGCAGGCAAAGGGCTGACCACGAGCGCTGGCTACAATGGAGCGGCCGCCGCCAGGCCGATGGGTGAGGATCCGCCGTGCCGATCGGGCTCAGGTTGCACCAAGAGATCCCGCCTGCGACCATCTCTTAGTAGTGTCGCCACTCAAAATTCTCTTAGTAGTGTCGCCACTCAAAATTGCGCGGGTCATGGACTTTAAGCTACTCGGTTCGCTAGAGGTCGTTGCCGACGGCGGGACTCTCGAGTTCGGCAGCGCCCGTCAGAGCATCGTCCTTTCTATGCTGCTCTTGCAGGCGAACCGGGTCGTTCCGCTCAGTCGGCTCGTGGACGCGGTCTGGGACGACGACCCCCCCGTGACTGCCAAGAGCCAGGTGCAGACGTGCATATCAGCTCTGAGGCGGCAGCTGGCAAGCGTCGGCTCTGGCCGCGTGATTGTGACCCACTCGGTCGGCTACGCGATCCGCGTGCCCGACGACGCGCTGGACGTCGCGAAGTTCGAGCATCTGACCAGCCGCGGCCGGGCCGCCTCCGCCGATGATCGGGCGGAGGAGGCAGTGCTGGACCTGCGGACCGCACTGGCACTGTGGCGGGGTCCCGCGGCCAGCGGCGTGGAGAGCAGGCTCGTACACGCGGCGGCGCAACGGCTGAACGAGAGTCGGCTCTGCGTGCTCGAAGAATGCATCGAGCTGGAGCTAGGGCTTGGCCGGCACCACGACCTGACCGGCGAACTGAGCGAGCTCATCGCGCAATACCCGCTGCGCGAGCGGCTGCGCGCCCAGTACATGCTGGCGCTTTACCGGTCGGCGCGCCAGGCCGAGGCCCTGGAATCATTCCGGCAAATCCGCCAGATACTCGTAGCAGAGCTTGGCCTCGACCCAGGCGAGGAGCTATGCGAGCTGGAGCGCGCCATCCTGGCAAATGACCGGGCACTCGACCTCGGTCCAGAGGCGCGCCGCAGACCGGCGTGGGCCAAGAACGACGCCGAGGTCCCGCGCCAGCTGCCCGCGGCAATCGCCGACTTTACCGGGCGGGGGGACGTGCTGAGGAGCCTGAGCGCCCTGCTATCGGCCGCTGACGGTGGTCAGGGCGGAGGCAGGTACGTACCGGTCGTGACCCTCACGGGCAAGGGCGGAGTGGGCAAGACAGCCATCGCCCTGCACGCGGCGCACGCTCTGCGCCGTGACTACCCAGACGGCCAGCTCTTCGCTCAGCTTCAGGAAGCCGACTCCCAGCCCATCAGCCCCCTGGAGCTGCTGGCGCGGTTCCTGCGGGCGCTCGGCATGGCGGCCACCGCGCTGCCCAGCGCGCTGGCGGAAAGGACGGCGATATACCGCAGCTCGCTAGGCGAGCGGCGGGTACTCATCGTCCTCGACGACGCAGACAGCGTGAGCCAGGTGCTGCCGCTGATTCCCGGCAGCCCGAACTGCGCTGTGATCATCACATGCCGCAACCGTCTGTCAGGCCTGGACGGCGCCCACGAGCTCGAGGTCGGTGATTTCGATGAGCGGACGGGCGTCGAGCTGCTTGCCCGGGTCATCGGTGCCGACAGGGTGCAGGCCGAGGAATCGTCGGCACTTGCCCTGGTCCGATTGTGTGGCTGCCTTCCGCTCGCACTGCGGATCGTGGCTGCCAAGCTCGCCACGCGGACCCACTGGCGCATCGACCAGATGGTCCGCCGGATGACTGACGAGGGGAAGCGCCTTGATGAGCTTGTCCTCAGCGGCGTCGGTATCAGGGCGACTCTCTCGCTGTCCTATGACAGTCTCGGCGAGCACGCCCGGCGGCTCTTTCTCTTGCTTGGGCTGCTGGGGACACCAGACTTCGCGTCCTGGGTCAGCGCTCCCCTGCTCGATGTCGACGCCGAGACTGCCGGCGACCTGCTGGACAAGCTCGTGGAAGCGCGCCTTGTGGAGGTGCGGGTGCGCGAGGACGGCTCGGCTCGCTTCCACCTGCACGACCTCATCCGCATTTATGCACTGGAGCTCCTGGCCATCAAGGAGACTACGGCGGCGCGGGCCTCCGCGCTACGGCGGATCCTCGGATGCTGGCTCTCACTGGCCACCGAGGCGCACCGGCGCAGGTACGGAGGGGACTTCGCCGGACTCCATGGCAGCGCCGCCCACTGGACGCTGCCCAGGGACGTCGTTGACGAGCTGCTCGGCAAGCCGATGAGCTGGTTCCGGGCGGAGCACGTCGCCCTAGTATCTGCCGTGCTGCAGGCCGGGCAGGCCGGCCTCGACGAACTGTGCTGGGACCTGGCCATGACTTCGGTCACGCTCTTCGAGTCGGAGTACCATGTCGACGACTGGCGGAAGACACATGAGGTTGCGCTCGAGGTCACTCGCCGGGCCGGCAACCTCCGCGGCCAGGCCGCGATCCTCTACTCGCTCGGCAACCTGGCGGTCGGGGAACGGCTGGGCGACGCGACGCGCTACCTAGATCCCGCGCTCCGCATCTTCGGCAAGCTCGGCGACACGCACGGCCGCTCGCTGACCCTGGGAATCCTCGCCTTTGTCGATCGCCTCGGCGGGCACTATGAGCAGGCACTCGCGCGCTACCAAGAGGCGCTAACCGGATTTCGGCAGGTGGGCGACCGGGTTGGCGAGGCGGACGCGCTGACCAACATGGCTCAGATACAGATAGACCGCGAGCATTTCGAGGAAGTGGAGCAGCTCCTTGAGCAGGCGCTCGTCATCTGCCGGTCGCTGAATGCGCCGCGGATAACGGCGCAGACCGAGCATAGGATGGGGGAGTTCTTCCTGCGCACAGGCGACCTGTACCGGGCTGAGCGGTCCTTCAGGTTCGTGCTCCAGCTCGTCCGGGACAACAGCGACGTTGTCGGGGAGGCCTATGCGTTGCAGGGCCTAGGGATCGTCCGCACCAGACAGGAGCAGTATGCGCTTGCCGAGACCGACTTGCGCGCCGCCCTCAGCTTGTCCAGGCAGGTCGGCGATCATTTAGTACATGGGCGAGCCCTGCTAGCGTGCGCGGAGTTTTATCTCGCTAAGGAAGAGCCAGGATCGGCCACCTCGATGATCGATGAAGCGCTCGTGGTCTTCAGCGAGCTCGGCCCAGCGGCCGTCTGGCGGGCCCGCTTCCTTGAGCTGAAGGCCCGGCTGGATGAGAAGGCCGACCGCACGGCAGCCGCAACTGCCGCACGGCAGATAGCACTCGACCTGGTGCGCGACCTGGATCTGGCACTGGCCCGCACCCTGGCGGCGGCATTGCGGACAACGCTCCCGTATACGCCGGACGCGGCTCGTCCGCGGACAGGCGAGGCCAGGATGGAGGATGGGATCAGGCTCACCCGCCAGCATCCGCTCTAGCCCCACGGCGGGCCCGTGTGACCCCACGGCGGCCCGGCCTGGAGGACAGTCTGCGCCGTGGCTGCGACGGACAGGGCGCCCGAGGCAGCAGCCGATCCCGCGCCAAGGCCAAGCAGGACTGTCGCGATGCCTGTAACGAGGACCCTCGTGGTCCCGCGGCCAGTCCAGGCTCTGCGCTTCATCTTCGGCCTCCTAGATATATAGGCCCGGTGCCAGGCGGTGGCACAGGCCGGTTAATAAACGGCGGACAGCAATCTGGTGTGAATCGAACACCGCCCTTCTCCCACATCGTCATCAGAGGGTTATCGGCTCGCTACTCGCACATCAGGCATCTTGAGCTGGCCTGAGTGCCTAGCGATAGCGGCCTCCCTCAAGATGATGGTCAGTGGCTCTGGACCCGCATCTCCATGTGCGGATACAAACCGCCGGTCCGCGAGGATGTCACCGGAGCAAGCGAGGCGATTGTGAAGACCAGGCCGAGCAGGAGATCGCAGCCGCATTGTCGCACCGGGCCCTTGCGGCGTGGCTGCGGAAGCGCATTGCGCCGCAGGCGGGCTAAGGGCCGATGAGCGTTTCTGTGCACGTGATCGACGGCGTCTATGGCAGGGCGGTGATAGGCATGTCCGTTCGCCTCGACCGCTACATCGACGGTTCCTGGATCGAGCAGTTGCGAGACAAGACAGACGACGACGGCTTGTCAGGCGGGCCGAGCGCATCGCTGGAGCGCGGTGTATACCGGCTCGAGCTCGATCTTGACGGCTATTTCTCCAGCCTTGGCATCACGCCTTTCTATCCGGCGATCAATATAGTATTCCGGATAGGTGACCAGAATTACAGTCATCGCATATCACTGTTGATCACGCCATCTGCATATACTACTTACCAGCAGAATTAAGAGGAAGGCTCCACAATGGTTCCCTTCACTGAAATGCTCAAGGCGACGACAAACACTCTGACAATCGATGGAGCCATGCTGGCGAACTGCGTTGAAGCGTGCTTCACCTGCGCCCAGACATGTACCACCTGCGCTGACGCTTGCCTGGCCGATATGCCTGGTGAGATGGGCCGCTGCATCGCCAATTGCACGAACTGCGCAGACCTATGTATGACCGCCGGGCGTGTCCTGTCCCGCCCCAGCCGGGGCGGCACCAACGCGGCTCTGATCCACGCTCTCCTCCAGGCGTGCCTGGAGTCGACCCGGATCTGTCTTGCCGAGTGCGAAGGCCACGCTGATGACATGGAGGTCTGCCGACTCTGCGCGGACAGTTGCCGCAATACCCACCAAGCCTGTACCGAAATCCTGAAGGCAATGGACGTAGCGGCCTGAGTGGACGGCGACGCTCCGACCCGCGAACCTGGCCGCCCAGGCGGCCAGCATTCCGACGAATCCGTAGTCCGGCTCTATCCGGCCCCCCGGTTCCGCCGCCATAGCACGCTTACTATTCTGGGGCAAACGGCGGGGCAGCAGCCGGGCTACAGAGCGTAAGAGGTGGTATTGTATGCATGTGACACCATCCCGACCGACGCGTCCGGTCCCGCTGTCCCCCACGAAGGCCCGCCCGTTAGCCGGAATGAGGCGGATTCGCCGGGCCTTTTCTTTACCGGCGCAGCTAGACCGGCCTCCCAGCCCGGAGATGTCTCGGGCGATCGCCCCCACGTTGCCGGGCGCCGTCGCCTGGTACCTCGTACTCTTACTGGTCATCGCCGCTGCGTGGGCAGTGACCACACAGCAGGCCCGGCACATGGGGATGAATGCGGCGGGAACCATGGGAGTCGGAACCGCGGTCTTCGTCGGACTGTGGCTGGCCATGGTGGTCGCCATGATGTTTCCCACCGTCGGGTCCACGGCCGTCCTCTGGTCGCAGCGGGCCCGGGCGCCCGCAGAGGGCAATGCGCGGAGCGCCGCCCGGATCGTCACGTTCCTGGCGGTGTACCTGCTCATCTGGGCGGCGTTCGGGCTACTGCTGTATGAGGCGGCGGCCGGGCTGACGACGATAGCGCACGTGTCCAGTCAGGACGGGCGGTGGATTGCCGCGGTCGTCTACGCGGTGGCCGGCATCTACCAGTTCACCCCGGCCAAGGCTGGCTGCCGAGTGCGGTGCACGTCCCCGGAGTGCCAGTCACCGGATCTGACCGCACAGGCGGGCCATCGCACGCTCATAAGGGTCTCAGCCAACCATGCGTTAGCGTGCATCGGCTGCTGCTGGGCATTCATGCTCGTCCTCACCGCGGTCGGCCTGATGAATCTCCTCGCGATGGCCCTGCTCACAGTCCTGATCTTCGTAGAGCGGCGCAGTCTCGCTTTCGGTGCCGTCATCTCACAACTCGCCGGCGGCCTGCTGTTGTTGGCGGCGGTGCTGTCTCCGTTCGTCTCCTGGCTGCACCCTGGCATCTGGGGCGGCGCGATGCCTATGTAGCGATCACTTCTGCCCGAGGAGGTTCAACCCGATCGCCGTCGAGACCGCCATCGCGCGATTGTTGCAGTGGAGCTTGGCCAAGATGTTCGCGACATGGCGCTTGACGCCGTGCTCGGTGATGGACATGAGCCGGGCGATCTGACGGTTGGTCAGGCCTCTGGCGATCTCGCGGAGCGTATCCAGCTCGCGCGCGGTGAGGTTCGGCGCGCCGCACGGCCCGGCCCTGTCGTCGGCTGCCAGCGCGAGCAGCTGCCGCGTGGTCTCCCAAGGCATCGCAACCACGCCGCGCTCCAGCCCGCCAAGCACGCTTGCCAGCGTGCTTACAGACAGGTCCTGCTCGCGAAGCACCGCCGCGATCGGGAACTTCAGGAACGTCCGGAGCTGGCCACGCTCGAGCGCACGAATCATCAGCACCACCATCGTGCCGGACTCCCGCAACGCTGCCGCGAGTTCCGTGCTGGGCTCGCCCGCCAGGTCCGAGGACACCAGCAGCACCGTCGGCGAAGTTCGTTCGACCAGCTGACTCAGCGCCCACCAGGACGCCACCGAGCTGACCGTCGCCTCGGGCAGGGCGCCCTCAAGCAGTCGGTGGATCCCGAGCCTGGAGATCTCATGCGGCTCCGCCAGCAGGATCCGTGGCGAGGCTGCGTCGGCACCTGCCGCAGGCGCGGTGGTCTGTGAGTAACGCGGGTGCAGCGCGAGGATCGCGGCGGACCTGGAGACCTTATGGGGCTCCGCCTTCAGGATCTGTGGCGAGGCTGCGTCGGAATCTGCCGCAGGCGCGGTGGCCGGTGCGTGACGCGGGTGCTCCGCGAGGATCGTGACGGACATGGAGGCCTCCCAAAACGGCCTTGAGGATGCTCAGTGCTTCCCTTTCAACTATGCGGGATAGCAGGGCTGATGTCAACTATCTTGAATGGTAGATAGCTGCCCTCTATGACCACTTATGACCAGCGTGGCCCGGCCCTGACGGCCGGGCCACGCTGATAGTTGGCACGACCTGCCCGGCAGCGGCGGATTATCGATCGGCGGCCGCCGACCCGAACGCCCGGAGCCGGAGCGAGTTGGTGACCACGCTGACCGACGACAGGGCCATGGCCGCGCCGGCTAGCAGCGGGCTCAGCAGGCCGGATGCCGCCAAGGGCAGGGCGATGAGGTTGTACCCGAAGGCCCAGCCGAGGTTCTGATGGATCACCCGCAGCGTCCGCCGTGACAGGCCGATCGCGGTGATCACGCCCTGCAGGTCGCCGGACAGCAGCGTCACATCCGACGCCTCGATGGCGACATCAGTCCCAGTTCCGATGGCGATGCCGAGGTCGGCCTGGACCAGTGCCGGCGCGTCGTTGACGCCGTCGCCGACCATTGCGACCAAGCTGCCTTCCTGCTCCAGCCGACGGATCTCGAACACTTTGTCCTCCGGCAAGACACCGGCGAGCAGCCGGTCCACGCCGAGATCAGCGGTGACGGCCTGCGCAGTCCTCTGATTGTCACCGGTGATCACCACGATGTCCAGGCCCATGCCTTGCAGCTGCTCCACGACCTCGGTGGCGTTGTCCTTCAGCGTGTCGGACACCCCCAGGCTGCCCTGTACTTGGCCTTCCCAGCCGACCAGAACCGCGGTATTCCCCCGCTTCTCGACGCCGATGATCTGCTGCTCGATCGAGCGGGAAAGTACCATGCCGCGCTGGAACATCAGGCTGCGTCGGCCCACGCACACCTCTACGCCGTTGATGTTGCCGACCACGCCCTGTCCGGGAATCGCCATGAACCCGTTCACGGTCGGCAGCGCACCACGATGCCTGCGGGCCCGCCTCGCGATGGCCTGGCCAATCGGGTGCTCAGAGTGCGCCTCCAGGGCGCCGGCGAAGAGCAGCATTTCCTCCTCGTCGCAATCGTCGACAGAAACGATGTCGACCATGGACATCTCACCTTTGGTGAGCGTTCCGGTCTTGTCAAAGGCGATCGTGCTGATGCGCTTGGCGAGCTCGAGCACCTCGCCGCTCTTGACCAGCACGCCCATCTCCGCGCCTCGGCCGGTGCCGACCATGATGGCCATCGGCGTGGCCAGGCCGAGCGAGCACGGGCAAGCGACGATGAGCACGGCGACCGCGGCGAACAGACCGGTGACGGCGCCGCCGCCCAGCAGCCACCAGCCGAGGAAGGTGAGCGCGGCCGCGGTGAGTACCGCGGGAACGAATACGCTGGCGATCCGGTCCGCCAGGCTCTGCACACCGGCCTTGCTGGACTGCGCGTTCTCCACGAGCCGGATCACCTGGGCGAGCGCGGTATCCTTGCCCACCGCCGTCGCGCGGAAGATCAGCACGCCGTGCGTATTGAGCGTCGCGGCGGCCAGCCGGTCCCCGGTGTGCTTTTCGACCGGGACCGACTCTCCGGTCAGCATAGACTCATCGACCGCGGACCAGCCTTCTACGACCAAGCCGTCGACCGGGATCTTCTCGCCAGGGTAGACCTTGATCCGGTCTCCGACACCGACCTCGTCCACCGGAATCGACCGCTCCTTCCCGCCGGTGAGGACGTGCGCCTCCTTGGCGCCCAGTTCCAGCAGCGCCCTGATTGCGCTCGACGCGCTCTTCTTCGCCTTAGCCTCGAAGTACCTGCCGAGGGAGACGAATGAGATGATCAAGGCCGTGGTGTCGAAGTAGATGTCGCCGTGGTGGAACAGCTCCCACGTGGAAAAGCTGAAAGCGGCCAGGGTGCCGATCGAGATCAACGTGTCCATGCTCGCCGACAATCGCACGGCACGGCGTGCGGCGTTCTTGAGGAACGGCCAGCCGGCCCAGAACTGTATCGGCAGCGTCAAGCCGAACGATGTGTACCTGGCCCAGGGCTGCGCCATGAACAGCAGGCCCAGCACCATCACCGTCAGGCCCAGCGGCCAGCTGATGACCACGCGCCGGGCCCAGTACCGCCGTGTGACGTCGTCGTGGTCGTCCGCCTGCGCCGAGGAGTCCGTCGCCGGGACCGCGCGGTAGCCGACCTTCTCGATCGCCCTGCACAGCACGGCTGCCGTGGTCGCGCCGCCGTCATAGGCGATGGTCGCTCGCTTGGTCGCAAAGCTCACCCGGGCGTTCAGGACCCCGCCATGACGCCGCAGAACCCGCTCGATCCGGCCTGAGCAGGTCGCGCACGTCATGCCATCGACAATCAGCGTGAGCTGGGCAGTGGCAGTCGTGCTATCGTCGGCGGCCCGATCTGCCGGGAGCTCTTGCTTCATGTCACTCATGGCGAGCTGACCTTCGGGGGCTTGCCGACGGAGTAGCCACAGGCCTCGATCACATCGGCGAGGCGATCAGGATGCGCGCGGCCCGGGTCATAGCGCACCGTCACCGTCTTAGTCGTCAGGTCCACCTGCACGCTGGCCACGCCCGCCTGCGGGCTAACCGCCTTGTCGATCGCTGAGACACAGTGCCCGCAGCTGACGTCGGGAACGTGGAACTCGCTGATCGCAATGTTCGTCACAGGGATCCGGACTCCTCTTTGAATCTCATCTGGCGCGACAGCGCCGAAGTGATGTCGGCGCGCGTTGTCTGCCGCGCCTGCTCTGGCGGCGCCGCGCTCATTCGTCGCGCGGTCCTACTCGATCACCTATGACGCTATGGCGCCGCAAGCGCCTGCGCAGTGCCCCTATCGCCACCCTTCCCGGCGCTCCGGTCTGGCAGGCGAAGTGGGGTAGCCGAATGAGCACCCCCAAGGAGGTGCGAGCGCAGGGGCTGCCAGGCCCGGCGCACGGTGCGATGGTTCAGACCAGCAGTACATGCTGATGGGTCGAGGAGGCAAATGCCATGACTCGCGTGGTCGTCGTGCACGGAATTAGCGGGACCTGCAGTCCCGCATGGCGCGGGTTCCTGATGAACGCGCTGGCTCGCGCCGGTTCCAGGGATTCGCGTGCGGTCGAAGCGGAGTGCCTAGCTTACAGCGACATCTTCCGACCGGCCGACGACACCGGCCCTGCAGCGCCCGCGCCTTGGCCGGCCCGGGCGCCCGATGTGTCGTGCTCCCAGCGGCCGGGCTCATGGTCCCTCGGGCCGCCGCAGCTGCCTGGTCCGCTCCAGGGCGTGCTCCGGATGATCGGTCGGCGCTCCCGGTTCTGGTCCGACCTGCTGGCCCTCCAGCTGGCTGGCCGGCTCGTGTCCCGTGATCTGGCGATGATCCGTCGCTACTTCGCGGAATCGGTCAACCGGACACGGTCACAGGATCGGCTCGCCAGGAGGATTTCCTCCGACACGAGGGTGGTGATCGGCCACTCGTTCGGGTCCGTCGTCGCCTACGAAGCTCTCTGTGCACACCCAGAATGGCCCGTGCATACCCTGATCACAGTCGGCTCACCTCTCGGCATCAGCCAGCTCATCTCCAGTCGGCTCGATCCAGTCCCGAACGCGGCCGCGAGCCGATTGCCGGGCGGGCTCCAGCGCTGGGTGAACGTGAGCGATCCAGAGGATCTCGTCGCCATGGTGCCGAGCCTGGCACCGCAGTTCGGGCCGCGGGTCGAGGACCAGCTGGTGGACAACGGACCGCAGCGCCACGAACTGAACCGCTACCT
>Ga0209871_1000060_pt1 | contig 32068 bp, 32 predicted proteins | sample OrgsoiDNA2013045_FD_185795 | JGI IMG/M metagenome (GOLD analysis project Ga0209871, IMG submission 185795) | Permafrost soil microbial communities from the Arctic, to analyse light accelerated degradation of dissolved organic matter (DOM) -... | ecosystem: Environmental > Terrestrial > Soil >... | reverse complement strand
CGCACCGCCGACACCCGCCGCGCCGCGCCGACGCCTACGATGGCGCCGGTAATGGTATGCGTGGTGGAAACGGGAACCCCGAGCCAGGTCGCCATGAACAGCGTCGCGGCGCCGCCGGTCTCGGCGCAAAATCCCTGCATCGGCGTCAGCTTCGTGATCCGCAACCCCATGGTGCGGACGATCCGCCAGCCGCCCATCAGGGTGCCCAATGCCATCGCCGCCTGGCACGCCAGCACCACCCAGAACGGCACCGAAAATTGCGCGCCGAGATGCCCCTCCGAATAGAGCAGCACCGCGATGATGCCCATGGTCTTCTGCGCGTCGTTGCCGCCATGCCCGAGCGAATACATCGAGGCCGAGGCGAATTGCAGGATACGGAAGGCGCGATCGACCGCGAACGGCGTCGAGCGCACCGACGCCCAGGACACGATCGCGACCAGCACCAGCGCCAGCAAAAATCCAACCAGCGGCGACAGCACGATCGCGAGCAGGGTCTTCGACAATCCGCCCCAGACCGCGGCCGAAAGTCCGGCCTTGGCCATTCCGCCTCCGACCAGTCCCCCGATCAAGGCGTGCGAACTGCTCGACGGTATGCCCAATCCCCACGTGATCAGGTTCCAGACGATGGCGCCAATCAGAGCGGCAAATATCACCTGCGCATCGATGACACTGGGCTCGACGATTCCGGTACCAATGGTATGCGCGACGTTGAGCCCGAACACCGAGAAGGCGACAAAATTGAAGAACGCCGCCCAGAGCACCGCGTATTGCGGCCGCAGCACCCGCGTCGAGACGATGGTCGCAATCGAATTGGCGGCGTCGTGCAACCCGTTGAGGAAGTCGAACAGCAGCGCGACTGCGATTAATCCGACCAGGATCGGAAGACCAAGCGTGGCATCCACTGCGCGGCCCTGCCCTATACCTGTTCGATCACGATGCTGTTGATCTCGTTCGCAACGTCGTCGAAGCGATCGGCGACTTTCTCCAGATGGTCGTAGATCTCGGCGCCGACGATGAAGTCCATCGTGTTGGCATTGCGATGCTTGAGGAAAAGCTCCTTCAGGCCGATGTCGTGGAGATCGTCGACCCGGCCTTCCAGCTTGGTCACTTCCTCGGTGATCGCCGTCAGCATGGCGACGTTGTCGCCGATCGACTTCATCAGCGGCAGCGCGCGGCCGACCAGATTGGCGCATTCGACCAGCAGCGTTCCCATTTCGCGCATCGGCGGCTCGAAGGTGCGAACCTCGAACAGAATCACGGCCTTGGCGGTTTGCTGCATCTGGTCGATGGCGTCGTCCATCGAGGTGATCAGGTTCTTGATGTCGCCGCGGTCGAACGGGGTGATGAAGGTCCGGCGCACCGCGGTCAGCACCTCGCGCGTGATATTGTCGGCGTCGTTCTCGAACTGATTGACGCGTTGGCAGAAAACCGGGGTTTCGTCGCCGCCGCGCAGCATGTCCTGCAATGCCAGCGCGCCCTGCACGACCGTCTGGGAATGCCGGGCGAACAGGTCGAAAAACCGCTCCTCCTTGGGCAGAAAGGCGCGAAACCAGCGCAGCATCGGTGAGGTCCATGGTTGTGGAAACTGCCGGCCAAAGCGGCCGTCACACAACTGTCATAAACCATCCTCCGAGGAAAGCGCGTTGCAGCGGTCAATGGAACCGGGTCATCCACCGCTTTGTAGGGGTGTTCCCCGGACGCAGTGCAGCGCGTCAGCGATGCACTGCTGAGCCGGGGTCCATCGTAGGGAAGGAAGAGTGGATCCCGGCTCTGCGGCGCAGCGCTGCACGCTGCACCGCGTCCGGGACACGAGACCTAGAGCGACCGCCGGAAATAGTGTGCGATCTCGCCGATCACGCCGCGGCGGAAGGTCAGCACGCAGACCACGAAGATCACGCCCTGGATCACCGTCACCCATTGCCCGAAGCCGGCCAGATATTGCTGCATGGCGATGATCACGAAGGCCCCGACGACCGGCCCGAACACCGTGCCGAGACCGCCGACCAGCGTCATCAGCACGATTTCGCCGGACATCGTCCAATGCACATCGGTGAGCGAGGCATTCTGGGCGACGAAAACCTTGAGCGAACCGGCAAAGCCGGCCAGCGTGCCGGAGAGGATATAGGCCAATAGCTTGTACTGATCGGTCTTGTAGCCGAGCGAGATCGCCCGCTGCTCGTTTTCACGGATCGATTTCAGCACCTCGCCGAATGGCGAGTTGATGGTCCGGAAGATCACCAGAAAGCCGAACAGGAACCCGGCCAGGATCACGTAATAGAGCACCGTCGGCTTGGCGAGATTGAAAACGCCGAACAGGTAGCCTTGCGGTATGCCCTGGATGCCGTCCTCGCCATGGGTGAATGGCGTCTGCAGATAGATGAAATACAACAGCTGCGACAGCGCCAGCGTAATCATCGCGAAATAGATGCCCTGGCGCCTGATGGCAACGAGGCCGGTGATGACGCCAAGCCCGGCGGCGCCGGCGGTGCCGATCAGAATTCCAAGCTCGGGCGTAAAGCCCCAGACCTTCAGCGCATGCGCGGTGACGTAGCCCGCGGTGCCCAAAAACATCGCGTGGCCGAACGACAGCAGTCCGCCATAGCCGATCAGCAGGTTGAAGGCGCAGGCCAAGAGCGCAAAGCACAGCGCCTGCATCACGAAGAACGGATAGACGCCGGTGAACGGCACGATCAAGAGCAGCACCGTCATGATGCCGAACGCGATCATCTCGTCGCGGAGGGTGCGCGGGGTCACCGGTAATGTATCGTCGGTCATCGCCGTCATGTCAGTTCGCCCGTCCCGTCAGTCCCGAAGGCTTCACCAGCAACACCAGCACCATCAGGACAAATACCACGGTGTTGGAGGCCTCCGGATAAAAGTATTTCGTCAACCCCTCGACTACGCCCAGCGCAAAGCCGGTGATGATCGACCCCATGATCGAACCCATGCCGCCGATCACCACCACCGCGAACACGACGATGATCAGATCGGCGCCCATCAGCGGCCGCACCTGGTTGATCGGCGCCGACAACACCCCGGCCAGCGCGGCAAGGCCGACGCCGAGCCCATAGGTCAGCGTGATCATCCTGGGCACGTTGATGCCGAACGCGCGCACCAGCGTCGGGTTTTCGGTGGCGGCGCGCAAATTGGCGCCGAGCCGCGTCCGCTCGATCAAGTACCAGGTGAGCAGGCAGACGATGAGGGAGAACACCACGACCCAGCCCCGATAGATCGGCAGGAACATGAAGCCGAGGTTCATGCCGCCCTTCAACTCATCGGGGATCGCGTAAGGCAGGCCGGATGAGCCGAAATAATTCTGGAACACGCCCTGGATGATCAGCGCCATCCCGAATGTCAGCAATAGCCCGTAGAGATGATCGAGACCGGACAGCCATTGCAGCATGGTCCGTTCGAGGATCATGCCGAAAATGCCGACCGCGATCGGCGCGATGATCAGCGCCGGCCAATATCCGATGTTCATCACGCTGAGCAGGAAATACGCGCAGAACGCGCCCATCATGTAGAGCGCGCCGTGCGCGAAATTGATGATGTTGAGCATGCCGAAGATCACGGCAAGCCCAAGACTGAGCAGCGCGTAGAACGAGCCGTTGATCAGTCCCACCAGAAGCTGCGCGTAGAGAGCTTGCATCGTTCGATCTTTCGCACTCAAACCTGTTGTAACGCCTGCGAGAGTCCGCCGGCACGTGGCCGGCGGGCAACCATTGTTACTTCTTTACCAGCGGACAAGCGCTCTCGGACAACGGCCTGAACGCCTGGTCTCCCGGGGTCGTGCCGACCAGCTTGTAATAATCCCACGGTCCCTTGGATTCCTCCGGCTTCTTGACCTCGAACAGGTAGGCCGGATGAATCTTGCGGCCATCGACGCGGATCGTGCCCGGGCCGAACAGCGGATCGTCGGTCGGCATCGACTTCATCTTGTCGACCACCTTGATGCCATCGTGCGGATTGCCGCCCATCGCTTCGAGCGCCTTGAAGTAGTGGACGAGGCCCGAATAGACCCCGGCCTGCACCATCGACGGCTGCGCCTTGTTCTTCGCGCGCTCTGAGAACCGCTTGGAAAACGCGCGGGTTCCGTCGTTCAAGTCCCAGTAGAAGGTTTCGGTGAAATTCAGGCCTTGCGCCACTTTCAAGCCGAGCGCGTGAACGTCGGTAATGAACAGCAAAAGGCCGGCGAGTTTCTGGCCCCCCGCGACGATGCCAAATTCCGACGCCTGCTTGATGGTGTTGGTGGTGTCGCCACCGGCATTGGCCATGCCGATAATCTTGGCCTTCGACGCCTGCGCCTGCAGCAGGAAGGACGAGAAGTCCGATGAGTTAAGGGGATGCTTGACGCCGCCGATAACCTTGCCACCCGATTTGACCACGACCGCGGTGGTGTCGCGCTCCAGCGCCGCGCCGAACGCGTAGTCGGCCGTCAGGAAGTACCAGGTGTCGCCACCGGCCTTCACCAGCGCTTGCCCGGTGCTGTTGGCAAGCATGTAGGTGTCGTAAACCCAGTGAATCGTGTTCGGCGAGCATTGGGCATTGGTGAGATCCGACGACGCCGCGCCGGTATTGATCATGATGGAGTTTTTCTCTTTCACCAGATTGTTGACCGCCAGCGCAACGCCGGAGTTCAGCACGTCCATGAAGATGTCGACCTTCTCGACGTCAATCCATTGGCGCGCAATGTTGACGGCGATGTCGGGCTTGTTCTGATGGTCGGCGGAAATCACGTCGATCTTCCACCCCTTGGCGGCAAGCCCGGAATCCTCGACCGCCATCTGGGCCGCCAGGGTGGACCCTGCGCCGCCGAGGTCGGAATAAAGTCCCGAATTATCGGTCAATACGCCGATCTTTATGGTCTTGTCCTGCGCCAAGGCGCCGCCGTTCGCGGCAAGCGCCAGCGTGGTGCCAATCAAAAGAGCAGCGATTCTGTTTTTCATGTTTTTCTCCCGCAAATCCTGATTGAAATAAGGTTCAGACGCCGAGATAGGTGTGAAGCTTGTCCATATTGGCTTGCAGTTCCGAGTTGGCAAAACCGTCGATGATCTTGCCGTGCTCGACGATGTAAAAGCGGTCGGCGACCGTGGAAGCGAAACGAAAATTCTGTTCGACCAAAAGGATGGTAAAGCCTTCCGACTTGAGCCGCGCGATGGTGTGGCCGATCTGCTGGATGATGACAGGCGCGAGGCCTTCGGTCGGTTCGTCCAGCATCAGAAAGCGCGCGCCGGTACGCAGGATTCGGGCGATCGCCAGCATCTGCTGCTCGCCGCCCGACAATTTGGTGCCCTGGCTGTTCAGCCGTTCCTTCAGATTCGGAAACAGGTTGAAGATCTGGTCCAGCGACAGGCCGCCGCTGCGCACCACCGGCGGCAGCAGCAGATTCTCGCGGACGTCGAGGCTGGCGAAGATCCCGCGCTCCTCGGGGCAAAACGCGACGCCCATGCGCGCAATCTTGTCGGACGACGTCCGGATGATATCCTGACCGTTGAAGCGGATCGAACCGGTGCGCTTGCCGATAATCCCCATCACCGATTTCAGCGTGGTCGTCTTGCCGGCGCCGTTGCGTCCGAGCAGCGTCACCACCTCGCCGGCGTTGACGTTGAAATTGATGCCGTGAAGGATGTGAGACTCGCCGTACCAGGCTTCGAGATTTTCAACCGACAGCACCGCCGTACCAGCGGCGGATGTTGGCGCGGACTTCGTGGCAGCGGCAGCGGCCATTTTTACATCAGGCATGACCCGCCCCCAGATAGGCTTCCTTGACGCGCTCATCCCTGGAAAGGTCGGCATAATTGCCTTCCGCAAGCACGTGACCGCGCGTCAGCACCGTGATGATGTCGGAAAGGTCGGCGACCACGTTCAGATTGTGTTCGACCATCAGGATGGTGTACTTCGCGGAGATCCGCTTGATCAATGCGGCGATCTTGTCGATGTCTTCATGTCCCATGCCGGCCATCGGCTCGTCGAGCAGCATCATTTCCGGATCGAGCGCCAGCGTCGTCGCAATTTCGAGCGCGCGCTTGCGCCCATAGGGCATCTCGACCGCCGGCGTGGAGGCAAATTCGCTTAAGCCGACATCGTCAAGCAATTCACGCGCCCGGCCGTTGAAGCGGTCCAGCACCGATTTGGAACGCCAGAAATCGAACGAGTGCCCGTGCTGGCGCTGCAGCGCGACCCTGACATTCTCCAGCGCCGTCAAATGCGGGAACACCGCCGATATCTGGAACGAGCGCACCAGCCCGAGACGCGCCACGTCGGCCGGCGCCAGCGCCGTGATATCCTGTCCCTTGTACAGGATTTGGCCAGCCGAAGGTTTTAGGAACTTGGTCAGCAGATTGAAGCACGTGGTCTTGCCGGCCCCGTTGGGCCCGATCAACGCATGAATGCTGCCACGGCGGACCCGCAGATCGACACCGCGAACGGCGAAGAAACCCGCAAATTCCTTGGTCAATCCGTGGGTTTCAAGAATGAACTCATCGGCCAATCAAATTTCCCCCATCGGCCCTCGCGCTCGACACGCCGTCGCGCATGGCCCATTCTTAGCCTGCCGGCAGGTTCTTGGGACGTCTTGGAAATTCCGTCCCGGCCCAGCCGCCTCCGGCCGGAATATGCCGTCAACCGTTCGGATTAGGCAAGGTGGAAAGCTGGGCATAGGCCGGCGCGCCCACGGGGTGCGGATTCGCCATTAGTCGAATTGCGCAAGGGGGACGTTTGGCCGGTTGCCGAGTGGATCCGCGGTCGGTCGAGCCGCCCGGAAAGCCGCCATTAACGGTATTTCGATGCAATCTTACGTTTTCATGAAAAATTCGCGGCTGAGGCGGATGGTTACGTGTTTGTACGAACAACGGATTGCCGCCGTGGAATTCGAAAGCGCCAACCCCACGATCATCAAATCGATCAAGCAGCGCGATCTGTTGAACACGTGGCTGCGGCTTTACGCCCGCGCGCGGGCGATGCCGGCTATCGAGGAATACCAGCCCGAGCGGTTCGCCGACGAACTTCCCGACCTTGTATATTACACGCTGGATACCGCGACGCAGCCGCCGCGCTTGTTGATCCAGAGCGACGGCACGCGGATGTCGAGCGCCTATGGCCACACCGGCAAGGGCCGCTATCTCGACGACTTTCTCGGGCCCCGATTGGCGCCCGTCGTGATGCCGGTGTACCACGAATGCGTATGCCGCGCACTCCCCGTCTACACCATCTCCAACGTCGAAGACATCTACGGGCGTATCGTCGCCTATGAACGGCTGCTGCTGCCGTTCTCGCAAGGTAGCGATGTTACCCACGTGATCGCATCGCTGAAGACCATCAGCGAAGACGGCGGCTTTGAAATCAGGAATCTGATGCGCGGAAATGCCACGTTGCCGACCGCGAAGCTGCGCGCCGTTATCGATCGCGATCTGTTTCATCGCGCGCCCGGCCGTATTCCGGCCGGCGACGTGATTGAATTCAACTAGGCTTATATTATCGAACTCAGCCCGACTTGCTGCGCCGCGATCCGCCCGATGGCCCCACCTCCTTGGCGTAGATTTCAGGCTTGAATCCGACCAGCAATTTGCCGCCGAGATCGAGCACCGGCCGCTTGATCATCGAGGGCTGCGCCAGCATCAAGGCGAGCGCCTTGCGCTCGTTGAGGCCTTCCTTGTCGGCATCGGGCAATTTGCGAAACGTGGTGCCGGCGCGGTTGAGCAGGGTCTCCCAGCCGAGCTCGTCGCTCCAGCGCTTGAGTTGGTCCTTGGCGACGCCCTCGGTCTTGTAATCATGGAAGCCGTAAGCCACGCCGTGGCTGTCGAGCCAGCCGCGGGCTTTCTTCATGGTGTCGCAGTTCTTGATGCCGTAGATGGTGATTGTCGTCGCCATATCCTGCTCAACCGATTGCTCAAGCGCCGCTCTATCGATAGATGATGGAACTCATCAGCTCAAGCCGGATCGCAAGTTCGTAGAGCGAGGCGGCAAAGCGCCAGCGATCGGCCAGAGCGGCGAGTTCGGCGTCTGGCGCGCCGTCGGTCAGGAACTCGATAATTCCCTCAAATGTCTCGAGATCCATCGGCACGACGGCGCCGCAAGTGATCGCGAAATCTTCGATGGGAGCGACCCTCATCGCGAAAACGTTGTCGGGCTTGACCGATCGCTCCATGCCCTCGTCCAGAAGATGTATCGTGCCGCCTCGCATCAAATCCTCAAGCAGAACGCCGGCGGCCTCACCCCTGCCGATCACTCGGAAGATGGAAAACCGGGACGCCTGCAATGCCTGCAGAACAAGAGCCTCATCCGGCTGCGCGGCCGTCAATCGTTTTCGGGCGCAGCGATCGATGGCACGCGTCCGCCCCGGCTGGGCGGCATAAAGCGCGAGGTCGTAGACCAGCGTCAGTTCGCTCTCGTCAGCAAAAAGCACGTTGCCATCCGACAGGCCGATCCGCTTGGCGTAGGCAAGAAAGCTCGACCCCGACACGTTTTTGAGTGCCGTCGATTGGATATCCTTCCGAAGATCGCTATAGCGCCGATAGCGACCGAGGATAGCGACGCGGCTGGAGGCATGCATCTCGCCGCCGTGGAACTCCATTGATACCTGTAACGCTTGCGCCATGTTCGCTACTCGCTTCGATGCTTCCGCAGGGTACATCCGTTCGATGAAGACCGTGCCGGGTTGAGCACGCATCGCTGACTTTAAGCGTGGGATGATGATTCGGTCGAAATTGTTCCGCCGTTTTTCCCCCGCCAATTTTGTCCACAATTTTCACGCGAGCAGTTGGGACGCGTCTCGCATTGACGCCGCACCACGTCAACGCGAACGCGCGCCATGTCAGCTTCGGGCAGCGCCGCGGGTCGGAACACCCCCGCGACAGCCGGAAATCCGGGATCGCCACATTAGATTCGCTGCTGGAGCACCGTCACGTGTAGACGGCGGCGGATTTCCATCCCTTGCCGCCGATAGAGCGCGATTGCCGAGTCATTGTCGGAAAATACGTGCAGGAACGGAATCTCGCCTCGCGCCAGGATCTGGCGGGACACCGCGGCCAGCAGCATTTGCGCGTAGCCGCGCCCGCGACAGGACGGATGCACGCAGACCGCCGTTATCTCGGTATAATTGGCGGGCTTCATGCGCTCTCCCGCCATCGCAACGAGTTGTCCATCGTTTCTAATTCCAAGAAACCTCCCCAATTCGTGCGTTCGCGGCGCGAACGGGCCGGGGTTCGTGAGCTTTGTCAATTCCATCATTGCTGGAACGTCATCGGCGCCAAGCGTGACGACCTCAGTCGCGCCGGCCGGGCTTTCGGCCGGCGACCCGATCATTTGTTCGCCTGTTTTGGCGAGGAGAACCTTGAATTCGGCGGGAGCGGTCACCGGGTCCGGCGTGAACAGCACCGCAAGATCGGAGGGGGACATCAGCGCGTGGAGCGCGGCGAAACTTTCGGAAGACATATCCGTCATGGCCGCGAACGGGGCGATGGCCGGAGGATAGCGCCGCGCCCGCGCGCCGCCTTCCGCCAACGCCTGCTGGGTGATCAACGCATTCCAGATCGGATGATCAAGCGGATGCATCGGCAAGCCGGAAACCAACATGCCGCGCGATGCCTGCGGTCTTGTGATCATGGAAGTTACAAGCCGCGCCAAGGCTGCCGAGCCGGGCGCGAACTCTCTTCATCATGTCGCAGTCGACGCGGCCGATGGTGATGGTCATTTTTGGGATGCCTGTCGCGACCATGCCGACGTTCGAGGCCGTGCGCCCATCGAACAGCACGTCCTTCGTTGATTCAACGTCGCCACTGATATGGCCTTGCAGCACGCGCTGCAACAGCATCGCGCGAGTACACATCCCACCGTTCCACCGAGAGAAGCAGGACGGTAAGCCATCGATCAGCGGTCTATGCCGCGGCGTCGATGATGCACGCACCTTGAGGCATCGCGCGTTACGATTTGTAATCAGGTCGGAGCCGCGCCGTACATTTCAGAGCTCAGACAGCTGCCATCGCAACCGGCGGCTCGACGTCCCCCTCACGAAAAATGTCTCGGCAAGCCGACCGTTCGGCGAGCGACAGCGCATTCACGGAAATATGACAGCTAAACTTGCCAGTCTAATCTTGCAAGTTTAGCTGTTAATCTCTATCGTAAGGGCATGAATAAGGCCCCCGACGCCCCAATAATCCCTGAAACCGCGGTCACCGAGCTTTCGCTGGCGATTGGACAGCTGGTGCGGCGGCTGCGGATGGAAGCCAATCCGGGCGAGCTGACCTGGTCGCAGATCGCGACACTCGCCCGGCTGGACAAAGCGGGCTGGATGACGACAGCGGACCTCGCCCGCGCAGAACTCGTAAAACCTCAATCGATGGGCACCACGCTCGCCGACCTGGAGCAGGCGGGATTGGTCCAGCGCCGCCCACATCCGACCGACGGCCGGCAAGTCCTGTTCGCGCTTACCGCCGAGGGCACCGAAGCGAGGCGACAGCGCAGCATCGCCAAGCGCGAATGGCTCCTGGCCGCGATGGCCAAACTGGATCCGGCCGAACAGCAAACCCTCATCGCCGCCGCCGCGCTGATCAAGCGCCTGGCCGAGGGGTGAATGTCGCGCCCACCGATCGGCATCGCGCGGATGTGGTCCGTATCAGTAGAAAGCTGGCACCGTGACCGTCACCATCATTGACCCGAACATCGCCCTCATCGTCATCGATCTGCAAAAAGGCATCGTTTCGCTGCCCACCGTCCACCGGGTTGCCGAGGTCGTGGCGCGCGCCAGCGCCCTCGCCGATGCGTTACGCCGGCACCGTCTGCCGGTCGTGCTCGTCAACGTCGCGGCAAGCGCGCCGGGGCGAACCGAACAGGCGCGCAGGACAGCGGAATTTCCCGCCGGATGGACCGATCTCCTGCCCGAACTGAACCGGCAGCCGCGGGACCACCTGGTCACGAAGCGAACCTGGGGGGCGTTCACCAACACGGACCTCGAAGCGCATCTGAAAGCCCATGGTGTCACCCAGGTCGTGATCGTCGGCGTCTCCACCAGCGCCGGCGTCGAGTCGACGGCGCGTCACGCCTACGCCCTCGGTTTCAACGTGGTCCTCGCTGTCGATGCGATGACCGACATGGATCAGGACGCTCACGGCAACAGCGTTGCGCGCATCTTCCCGAGGCTGGGCGAAACCGGCACGACCCGCGAGATCGTCGATCTTCTCGAGAACAGGAGCGCATGAAAATGCAATGGATTCACGATGCGTCGTATTTTTTCGGCGGCGCATTTCTCACCAACGCCGTGCCGCATTTTGTCAGCGGTGTGATGGGACGTCCGTTCCAAAGTCCGTTTGCGCAACCGCGCGGCGAGGGTCTTTCGTCTTCGACGGTCAACGTGCTCTGGGGCTTTTTCAACCTGGTGGCAGGCTATGTTCTGACCTGCCGGGTCGGAGACCTCGATCTGCGTGCCACGGACCATGTGGTGGCGCTGGGGCTCGGCGTTCTCCTCATGGCGCTGCTGATTGCACGGATGTTTGGACGCTTTCACGGCGGCAATTCTCCTTTGGATTCGCAGGAGGTCCGGTGAAAGGCACCTTTCGCTCACTGAAAGGGTTCAATTATCGGCTGTGGGCTGGCGGGGCGATCGTGTCCAATGTGGGCACATGGATGCAGCGCATTGCCCAGGGCTGGCTCGTGCTCACGCAGTTGACCCACAACAACGCGACCGCCATGGGCGTGGTGATGGCGCTGCAGTTCGGGCCTCATCTTCTGCTGCTGCCCTTGACCGGTTTTGCGGCCGATCATCTCGACCGGCGAAAGCTCCTGATCGGCACGCAGGCGGCAATGGGCGCCCTCGCCTTCGGCCTCGGTATCCTCACCATCACCGGGCTCGTGCAGCTGTGGCAAGTATACGCGTTTGCGTTTCTGCTTGGCTGCGTCACGGCGTTCGACTCGCCGGCGCGTCACACTTTCGTTGCCGAGCTGGTCGGGGAAGCCGACCTGTCGAACGCCGTGGCGCTGAACTCCACATCGTTCAACGCCGCGCGCATGATCGGTCCGGCGATCGCCGGCACCCTGATCGCCGCCGTGGGTTCCGGGTGGGTATTCCTGATCAACGCGGTCTCGTTTGTCGCCGTGCTCGGTTCGCTGGCGCTGCTTCGCCTCGGCGAACTTCATGTTCAGACGAGAGCGGTGCGAACGCGCGGGAGCCTCCTCGAAGGCTTCCGCTATGTCTGGAAACGGCCCGACCTGAAAGCCATTCTGCTGATGCTTTTCTTGATCGGGACCTTTGGGCTCAACTTCCAGATCTTCATTTCGACCATGTCCGTCACTGTCTTCCACGCGGGAGCGAGCCAATACGGGTTCCTGACGTCGATCATGGCGATCGGAACCATCGCCGGCGCGCTGCTCGCCGCGAGACGGGAGCAACCCCGCTTCGCCCTGCTGTTGGTCGGCGCCGCGATCTTCGGGTCCGGCTGCGCCCTCGCCGCGATGGCGCCCAACGCGTTTCTGTTCGGGGCGGCTCTCGTCATCATCGGCGTGTCGGCCCTGACGTTCACGAATTCGACCAACAGCCTGATGCAATTATCCACCGAGCCTGCAATGCGGGGCCGTGTATTGGCAATCCGTCTCGCGATCGCCCTGGGCTGCACCCCGATTGGCGCGCCGATCGTCGGCTGGGTAGCCGACCGGTTCGGACCGCGCTGGGCGCTCGGCATCGGTGCCGCCTCGGGTCTAGCCGCCGCCATCGTCGGCATCCGCTACCTCGCCACGTACCGTCACCTGCGCCTGCGCATCGAGGCCGGACGCCCCCACTTCAGCATCGACGAGGCGGCCGCATGACCCGTTTCGACCGCACCATCGGGGCCACCAGGCATAAGGCCACGTGAAGCGGCGCCAACCTGCGCCGCTCTCTCCTGCGTAGGGCGTTATGTCTCGGCCTTGGCGGCAGCGGCAGAACTCCACAGCGAACCGGGGTTTGCACGATCAGGATAAAGCTCCAGCATTCCGTCATAGAGCTCGCGCGCCGTTTTCGTGGCTCGCTCGGTCAGACAGACGGGGGCCGATCCTCAACGACCAACGGCAGTTCGAGCGCAGAACGCAGCAGTCCTGTGCCGCGCTGATAGAGCATTGCCTGGGCAGCGGCAGCCAGAAGATCGGCGCGCGGGGTAAAATCCGCAATGCGCTTGTTGAACGCAGTCGCGCCGCAGCCGGGCACCATGCAAGCTGGCTTTCCATTGGGGCAATGGCTGAACGAGCATAACCGACCGAGATAGCGATCGCTTTGCGGCTCGAACAGGAACACGTCGACCTGGTGGCCGACGACGCTGGTGCCGGCGCCGGCCTCAAAAGCTTCGCGCAAGGCGCGATCACGCCGCCGCCGCAACTCACCGAGACGATGTTGCGCATCGATCCAGAGAGCCAGGTCGAGATCGCCGCATTCATGCCAGACCTCGATGCGCTGCTGGCGGAACTCCCTGAATCTTGGAATCTCCTTCCACAGGGGCTTTGCAACCGAGCCTATCACGGCGACAGCCTGAACCTCCGAAAAACCCGCCCAAGCCTTTGCCACCACATCCGCGGCGATCCGGAACTCGCGCTGGCGTGTCAGCATAAAACCGTTCTGTTCCTCTATCTTGGCGCGCCGCATGAACTCACTCCAACAGCTTCATGAAGTTGCGTCGGCGACCGAAGCGCACTTTGAGCGACAGGACGTAAGCAACCTGCTCTCCCCTGCCGCGCAACGTCGCCATCCGCGCCACAAGCTTCGCGGCTTCCTCGTAACCGCCGCCGCTGCTGACGAGATGCTCGACGCGTGAGGTATAAACTTCAAGCGCCTCGGCCGGGTGGGTCGCGTCGCTGGCGCCGGCGAGTTCCTCTTTTAGGACCATTGACCCGCCGTGCTTGCGCACCGTCGCCCAAGCGGCCTCAAACATCTTTTCATGCATCCAGATGCGGACGAGAAGATCGGAGGGGTTGTGCCACCGTATTTTCTTTCCGCCGGCTTCGTCCAGGAACTTCACAGCGCGCTGACGCACCGCCTCGCCGCCGAGATTGCAGAGCCGCTTGTAGAGTTCGAGGCTCGGCTCCTTCTCGAAAGCCCGTTGCAAATGAGCCTCCGCGTCTCCCTTTCGGCCAGCCTTGGACAGGAGTTCGACGACAAGCAGGACGAGCGGCTGGTCGGGGCGCCCGTCCTCGAACACCCACAGGCCCTCTTCGGCGTGGCGCAACGCCTCTTTCTCGCGGCCGTGCGAAAGACAGAACTCGGCGAGTTGGAAATAGCTCCACGGGGAGGACAGATCTTTTGCGCGCAGGGCGATGCGGGTGTCGACCTCGCCGGCGAGTTCGGCGAAGAAGTCGAGAATGCGCATCAGCTGACCCTGATTGCCGAGGAACTCGCCCTCCTCCTGCTCCTGCTTCTCCGGCTGCTTCCGGCGACCGGAATACAGGGGAATCTTCTCCCAGGCATCGGTGGCGAGGCGGCGATATTCGGCGAGCCCGGTCTCACCCAGCACGTCGGCGTAAAGCGCGACCGCGCCCCCAAACGTCCCGTACCCATCCGCCATCTCGCGGGCGAAGAGATCGCGGGCGAGCCGCACCGGTTCGGGCCGGACTTCGCGGACCGCGGCGAGATGGATGTCGCGCGCGCGAGCCAGCAGCGTAGTGCAATGGCTGTCGGAATCGTCGATCTGCTCGATCGCCTGCTCGATCCGGTCGACCGCGCGCTCGGCAAGCTCGATCGCGAGGCCGGCGCGAACCCCCGATGCGAGACCGGCAATGCTGTCGAGCACGGTATCCACCTCGGCCGCCCAGCCGCCCGCCTCATGATAATCGACAAAGTTGCTCGTGCGTGTCGCGCTGTCGATCATTTTGCGTAGGCGCGCCCCAAGAGTCTTGTCGTCCTCGTGCATTGTTGCAGCGGCCGCATCCAGCTTGCGGAACAAGGCTGGATCCCGTTCGACGAACTCCATGACCATCTCGACCAGAGCATCGACACCTTTTTCCTTCAGGTGACCACGAATACGGTCAAGCACGCCGGAGCCGTCCAACTCGCTGCCCGCAACGTCATTCGCCGCCAGCGCGGTGGCCACCAAGTGCTTGCAAAAGCCCCAATCCTCGAACACCCGACAGGAACATTCGCCGCCAATGTCTTCGCCGTGCCCCGTAAGTTCGGTCCGGTAGTCTTCCGTGCCCGCGACCTGCGCCAGCACCCGCGCTGGCGTCATGGAAAGAATCTCAACCTGGCCGTCACGATGATAGGCCGCGCCGCGCGCAAACACCTTTGCGCCGGCGAGCTCGCGCAAGGCGTCGATGTCGAAGCGGGGTCGGTGTTCGGCTTTCATGCGTTCAGTCGCAGCAACAATTTGGTCTCGATCAGGCGCAGCGACTCTCTGCAATCGACGGTGCGTGCTGGGGAAAACTCCGACGGCCCCGCGACGCCTTCGCATTCCACGCCCGTTGGACTTTGCACCACCCTGGCCCACAGTTATTGTAAGATTGTCGCCGAACGTAGCAAGAGGCCAGGGTCGCTCATGAATGACCATCAAGCGCCGGGAGCGCCCGCAAAACCCGGCCTGACCGACGCGGAGCTTGCAGCTCATCCGACCGTTTACGCGGCCGATGCCCTTAGAGGTCAGGTCGTGGTGGTGTCGGGCGGCGCCGGCGGCATCGGGCGCGCGATCGTCTGGCTGTTCGCACGGTTGGGCGCCCATGTCGCCGTTATCGGGCGTAACCAGGCAAAACTCGACGCCCTCGTCGCCGATCTGGCTGGCCGGAATCTGAAGGCCTCCGCACACGTCGCCGACATCCGGGAACCGGAGGCGGTCAACGCGGTGTTCGACACGGTCTGGGCCGCGCATGGCCGCATCGACGGTCTCATCAACAGCGCCGGCGGACAGTTTCCGCAAGCCGCGATCGACTTTTCGATAAAGGGCTGGAACGCGGTCATCAACACCAATCTGAACGGCACATGGTACATGATGCAGGCCGCCGCAAAACGCTGGCGCGACCACAAGCATCCCGGCAGTATCGTCAATATCGTGGTGGTCACGACGCACGGGCTCTACGGCATCGCCCATTCGATCGCCGCGCGATCCGGCGTCATCGGATTGTCGCGCGCGGTTGCGGTCGAATGGGCGCCGCTGAACATCCGCGTCAATTGCGTGGCGCCCGGCGCGATCGAAACCGAGGGATGGAAGGTCTATACGCCGCAAGCCCGCGCGGCCTACCCGCGGTCGAATCCGATGATGCGCGCAGGCTCGCCCTGGGACATCGCGGAGGCCTGCGTCTACCTCACCGGACCCGCAGGAGGATTCGTGACCGGAGAAACGCTTGCGGTCGATGGCGGTGGTCAACTCTGGGGCGAGACGTGGACCACGGGGAAGCCCGAGTATTTCGGCGGCGAGGATGTGTGAGGGCGTCCAACGCAAGCAGACAATTACGAACAATCGAAAGAATAGCGAGATGTGAAGGTGATCAGGTTCGATGATTTTGCCATCCCTGGAAGGTTATCCGATACCGGAACATACCATGAACATTCCCAACGGGATCGTCAAGCTGCTGTATTGCAAAATGCACTACAGATGATTATAAGATTCATATTTTGGAGATTGCGAATGCCGCGCGTCGTTAAACGTAAAGAGCACCCGCTGTCGATGCGGCTGCCTGAAGCTGACATCGCAATTATCGATCGCGCAGCGAACTTGCGCGGGCGCTCGCGGACCGATTTCGTGCGCGAAGCAGCCGTGCGCGCCGCGGAAGACGTATTGATGGAAACGGCACCCATTCGGATGAGTCCTTCCGGCTTCAAGGCCTTTATGGAGGTTCTATCGAAGCCCGCCCGCCCGGTGCCCGAATTGATCGAACTGTTGCAACGCGCGGCCCCCTGGGAATCCGAGGATGCAGAAGCTGGGAAGTGAGAGGTGGCAATTTCTGGCCCCGAACCACTTACAGTTTCCCACGAAGTCTCCGAATTTTCCTGTGGCAAACCGTCTCTTGATCGATGGTTGAAGACGCGAGCGCTGTCCAACCAGGAGAAGGGTTTTACGGCCGTCCTTGTCGTTCATGAAGCCAATCGGGTCATTGGCTATTATGGTCTCGCCCCAACTGCCATCCTGCCTTCCACACTGCCGCGATCGATCCGCACTGGCCAGCCGCCCAATCCTTTACCTTGCCTGCTGCTGGGACAGCTCGCGACAGATCAGAATTGGATCGGCAAGGGAATTGGTACTGGGCTGCTCAAGCATGCGTTGCAACGCTGTGTGGCAGCCGCAAATCTCGTGGGCGGACGGGCGTTGATCGTCAACGCCATTGACATCGAGGCGGCAGGCTTTTGGGCCAGACGCGGATTTATTCCTTCGAAAGATGATCCGCTGATCCTGTTTCGGTCGATCGCCGACATCGCAGCATCGATCGGCTCCTCGTCTAACTGATTGGAGGGCAATTCGGGCGGTAATCACGCTCGCTCGATCGTTTCCGATCACCGGTCTGGCAACTGAAGTGATCATCCGTTGAGCTGCCGACGCCCGTCATGCAATCCTGCCACGCAAGCCGTCCGCCAGTGCAGAAAGCGCATCGGCAAGTTGTCGCGCGGTTTCCGGCGCCGGTAGCGGCATTCTGAGGGATTGCGCGCCGGTGGCTGGATCCCGCTCAATCCATGGATGCGCCGCGGCGTTGGGATTGTTGGCAGACGCGAGAGCAGCGATAAACTGCGCACCAACCTGCACCAAGGCTTGCCACGGGTAGGGACCTGTATCGCGCGGTGCTCCGGAGCCGTCAGTCCTTGCGGCCGCCATCTCAACAGCGCCAATGTCCATATCCGTATTCACATCTTCCACGGATCCTGCATCCTCGGCGGTGACGCTGCTCTTCACTTCCTCAGCCGGTGTCACGGCCTCGCCCTCACCCATACTCCCGGTGACGTTTTCCACGTCCTTCATGAAGCGGTTGAGACGCGAACCGCCGAGCGAAATCTCGCCGCTGCCGCCGTCGAGAATTCCTGCCGATAGAGAGCGCTTGAACGCCAGCACCGAAAGCATGCCCTCCTCAATGGTGCCCTTTGCCACGAAATTGATGACCCGCACCGGCCGTGTCTGGCCCATGCGATGGATGCGCGCGATGCGCTGTTCGAGGATCGCCGGATTCCACGGCAAGTCCATGTTCACCACGGTCGAAGCATGCTGCAGATTGAGGCCCGTGCTGCCAGCATCGGTGGACAGGAACACGCGGCAGGCGGGGTCGTCACGAAACCGCTCAACCAGTGCCGGCCGTTTGTCCGATGGCACGCCGCCGTGGAAGCTGACGTAGCCCAACCCACGCGTTTCGAGGCGACGGATGACGATGTCGTGGGTCCGCGTCCATTGCGAAAACACCACCGCCTTGGCCTCGGGGTCGGCGAACAATTCGTCGAACAGCGCCGCCAATTCGTCAGCCTTGACGCCATGGTCGGTTTCCTGGTCCAGCAGATAGGTGCTGTTGCACGACATGCGCATGTTCTGCAGGGCAATCATCAGCCGCCGCTGATCCTTGTCCGACAGAAACTTGGTCTTGCGCCAGCGCTGGACGACTTTCGCCACCTCGTCAGCGTTTTCCTTGTGATAGTCCATTTGCATCTCGGTCATCGGCACCAGCAGGGTCTGGTCGGTCCGGCTGGGCAATTGCCGCAGCACCTCGGATTTGCGCCGGCGGATCATGATCGGCGCCAGCGTTTGGCCGATCTTCTCCAGCCCGGTATAGCCGGTGACGCGCCCGGCTTCGTCCTTGACCTGATGCTCGTGCAGCAGCTTCCAGGTGGGCCCCAGCCGGTGCTGATCGACAAATTGAACGATGGAAATCAGTTCTTCCAGCTTGTTTTCCAAGGGCGTCCCGGTCAGCACGATCGCATAGGAGCTATCGATGCGCTTCAAGGCACGTGCCGCGATGGTGTTCCAGTTTTTCACCCGTTGTGCTTCATCGACAATGACCAGTTCGGGCGCCCAGGCGGCGATCAGATCGAGATCGGGCTTGAGTTTCTCGTAGTTCGTGATCTTGCAGAAGTAGTCCAGGGCGTAGTCCTTCTGCCGCTGCGCCCGGCCCGCGTTGATAACGCGCGCCGCGTTTTTACCCTGCCGCCCCGAGAAACGCGCAATCTCGCTTTGCCACTGGTATTTGAGCGAGGTGGGGCAGACCACCAGAACTTTCGCGACGCCAAAATGTCGTGCCAGTATTTCTGTCGCGGCAATTGCCTGTATGGTCTTGCCCAGTCCCATATCGTCGCCGATCAGTGACCGGCCGCCGCGCACCGCGAACAGCGCGCCCTCAGCCTGATAGGGATAGAGCGGTACCTTCAGAAGCGCCAGCAGCTTGGGATCGGCTGCATCGCGTGGGAACAGCTGCTCGAGCTTTGAGGCCCGCCGGTCCGCATCCCGCCTTCCTGCGACGAAATCGAGCGCATCGTCATAGGCACGCAATTCATGACCGCACCTCGACACCATGGTCATGAAATGCTCCAGCTCGCCGAAGCGCTCGCCTGGAAGCATTCCATTGTGTTCGGCGTTGAACAAACCGGCGGCGGCCTCGCTCACCGCCGTCGGACAGTCCGTTCCGGCGCGAAAATGCACGCAGCGCTTGCCCTCATTGCGCAAATACAACTCGGAAAATGCAGGCTGGTAGCCGCGCGCAAACGCCGCCCTGGCGCCGCGCTTTTTCTCCAGCCGCGCAAGCGTGAATTCGATGTGCTTGCAAGTACCCAGTTCGCTGGTGGCATAATCGGGACAGGAACAGAAATTGCCGCCCGGCCCCAAGCCCCGAATCGCCACGCGATAGCTGGACTTCGAAACGGGATTGCTGACCCGAAACTCGGAGAAAAACGGTTCGCTGCCCAGATTTTCAAGCCTGAAAGGCTGCTCACGGCCGAACTGACGGCGCAAGCCGCGTTGCCAGTCCAGCGGCGACAGATCAGGGGGCGCATGGGTGCGCGAAAGCTTGGGTTCTTTGTTCGGCTTGGTCGCGGAATTCAGATTTCGGTTCGTCAAAGGCGCATTCCGTTCAGCAAGGTTTCTCAGGGGACGTTAGTCGGTGAAGACTGGCGCACACTTCCATAGACGCCATCCGGACGTCTAGACTAGCCAGCCGTGCCGTCATCCAGACTCACGATCACCGCCGCGTTCGCAATGATGATGGCATCGCCGCCGCTCTCAGCGGCAATCTCGAGCCCGCCCTTGACCGCGGTGACGGTCACCGTTCCGTAAGGCAGCTCTTTCGCGACCGCCGACGTGTCGACAGCGCCGGGGTCCGGCACGCCGATGGTGACATCGACGAACATGTCCTTTGCGGTCTTGCCCAGCATCCGAAAGAACCCAAGGCTGGAGTGGCGGATGGCATCCGAGACCGCGCGCCTCGCCGCCTTGGTGGCATCTTTTCCATGAACATCAACGCCCATGCCCATTTCGGTAATACAGCGCACGCGTGCCATCGGATTTCTTCTTTCGTAAGGGGGGGCGCGAGGGATTTCAATCTCTGATGATTTGCGTCATGCCGTCCAATATGAGAGCGTTGCGCGTCGCTACGCAATCCATTTTCCACAATTCTGTTTTCAAAGAGCGCCACGCGATACGCCGCCCCGGTGGCGGGCGATGACGGCCGTGGGATCATCCACAGACATCATTTCTCGATCCCGCGGCGCGAAACGCCCGGGCTGTGCATGAACCTTGTCCCACCTTTAGACAGAGGGCGCAGGGAAAGCCGGGTGCCGATTGCACCCATGGGTCCCGTGCAACAAAAAGCACGGGGGTAGGACCACAAGTTCAACCGGAATCACTCCGGCTTTCCCTGCGCAGTGGTTTACCGCTTACTTCGCGCTCTGGTCGCGCATCCCTTTTAGGAAACTGCCAAAATATGGCGAAGAGGTTGCTTTTGTTACGCCGGTCATCCAGGCAATGAGCGGTCGTTTAGGCGCTGGTTGTGCAGAGGGCGCGAACGGCGAAATCGTCGCACCGCCCAGCAGCGAGATAAATTCACGTCGGTTGGAATGACCTGAATACATTTCTCGTCTCCACAAAAATCGTTAATGAAGATCGCTCTAGCGTGGCGCACAGGCTCGACCTTTTCGGTTCATTTCACCCCGTCGCGCGCGAATTCCTCGTCAATGTTGGCTTGGATCGCCTTCGCTGCCGCGATGTCGGAGTTGCCGCCGCTGCTATCGCCCTTCTTAAGCTTGGCAACGCCTCGACCGTAGAGTGAACTCGCCGTCTTTGGATGGAGTTTCAGCACGGAGTCGTAATCGGCGATAGCGGCGTCCAACTGACCGGACTTCAGGTAGGCAAAGCCACGACTGTCGAGCGCATTCGCATCGTTTGGCACCAGCCGCAACGATTCGTTGCAATCGACCAGTGCCTGCTGCATTTGGCCGATGATCGCGAGCGCGTAGCAGCGGCCGTTGAGGGCCTGGGCGTTATTGGGATCGAGCCGGATCGCCTCGTTGAAGTCGGCGATGGCGCGGTCGGAGTCGCCCTTGGCGCCGTACGCGGTGCCCCGGTAGAAGTACGCGACGGCGAGCTTGGGATCGCGCGCGATTATCTTGTCGAAATAGGCAATCGTCCCGCTGGAGCGAAATACATCAACCCACCTAACCTTCTGCTCATGATCCAACGCGAACGCAATCCCCCACGAGTCATAAATCCATGAGTTCAGACCATCCTTGCCCGGGCCTGATTGGGTTCGCTGGGGCTCGCCGAACGTCCGCTTGACGTCGGCAAGAGCGCTCCCTTCGCCGAGGTTGTCGGCGGTCGCATAGCGTATCCCAGGCGCGTCGGCGGGCTTGTGGCGAGCCGCGCGCAAAGAAATTACAAGACCGCCCGTCTCCACTACGCTCAGCGCCAAATGTGGCCAGTAATAGACGTGAAATCCTGGCGCACTCTCGCCGCGATGATAGCCGCCGCCGAGCTGGGTGAGCGCGCGGTCAATCGGCATTCCCGCCTCGAGGGCCGAGATGCGTTTACCGGGGACGATGAGAGTGTCGCCGCGCGGAACCGACGGCCAGACGACGCGCATCTCGCGAACCGTTCCGGCATCAGGACCTGTATCCGCCAAAGTCAGCCGGAGCCCGCGGGAATCATAGTAAAAGCTCGTCAAACCGCCGGCAGATACGGTTCGCTCGGGAAAACCCATGGCGGCCAGCACATCATCGCGCCGCACGCCGCTGCGAATGCCCTCCGAGGTGGAATACTCGGCCCATGGACTTGAGCCGCTGGCCTCGGTCCCTATCCACAGGACGTTGCCCGTTCCCGGGTCGAAATCAATCCAGACGCCCATCGCATCCCATGTCTGCATCTTCGAAAAACTCCAGCCGCCAGGCCTCAGCGTTCCGGGCCCGAGGAGCTTCACGATCTCGCCGACCTTTGCATCAAGCCGCAGTGGTCCGATGCGCTCGCCTGGAACGATCAGTCGATCGCCCTTCGGAGCGGTCTGAGGCGTCGGCGATTGCTTTTCCTGGGCTGCGGCCGAGATTGCCCCAAGTGCCGTAAGGCTCAAGGTTGCAAGCCTTATCAGCCGGTGCCGGCGATTTCGCATTTTCGCCTCCACGATCGACCGGTCACTTGGGCTTGCGGCATTTTTCATTCGGCGAACCGGTGTACGATCCGAAATGAAAATATGTGGCGAAGGCAAATCACGCGCATCGCGACCGACGATCAGTCGCATGAATCGCGTCGCGCCCGACCGCGTCACATAAATCGCCAGAATCAGGATAACGCCGTAAGCTGCCTGGGCCAAGCCCTCGTTGTAGAGGCGAGGATTGCTATTCGCCTCTAGGCTGCCCCGCTCGCGCGGACGCCGAGCCGCCAGGCCGATGGTGGCACGCCCATCATTTTCTTGAAGGCGCGGCTGAACGAAGCTTCGGACTCGTAGCCGATCTCGGCGGCGATCGTCGCCATGTTGGAATTCCCGCGGTTCAGCATCTCGGATGCGACCTGCATCCGCCACTTGGCGAGATAATGCATCGGGGGAATCCCGACGAATTGCATAAATCGCTCGGCCAGCACCGTGCGCGAGGCTCCGCATTGCCGCGCCAGTCCCTCGATGGTCCAGCTGAATGACGGCCGCGCGTGGATCAGCGCCAATGCCTTGCCGACGGTGGGATCGCGCAAGCCCGCAAGCCAGCCGGTATCTTGCTGCGGCAATGTCTCGATGTAACGCCGCACCACGTCGATGAACATCAGTTCGCTGAGTTTGGTGAGCACGCTTTCGCTGCCGGCGCGTTTTTCGGCGACTTCGGCAACTGCAAAGTGGATGAACTGGCCAAGCCAGCCGGCGTCGTTTTTGCGCGGATCGCCGGCCTTCAGCATCGGCGGCAGCGCTTCAAGAAGCGGATTGAATGGTCTGGAATCACAGGCGAGATAGCCGCACACGAGTTTGGCCGATACCGCTCCGCCATTCATGAGATTGATGTGGAAGGGAAGATGACCGGCCTCGGCAATGTCGATCATGTCCGCGGTCGGAGGATCCGCGCGCATGCCGGCACTGCTCGACATGACGTGTGGGTCGGCGTTGGTGAACATCACGACTTCACCGGCCTCAAGCGGTACCGCCTCCCCGCCGTCGAGGCTGGCAAAGCAGCGGCCAGCCGTCACAACATGATAGGCGATGAGATGATCGGCGCCGGGGAGGATTCTCGGCAGAATCTGATCGCGCGCGGGAGAATGAACCGACCACGGCTCCTGCGCGGCGATATCGAAATACGCAGCGCCGGTGAGCCGCACGGTCTTCAGGACATCGGAAAGCGCGTCCGCGGCCATCTTCTGTTTGCTCGACGAATGGGTTCGGTTGTTGTGGTCCGTGCCAGTTAGGTCGTCAAAAATCCGCAGTCTGTTCACCGGTTTCGCAAATTCCGGACGCCGGATCAAGCAAGCCGGACGCTCGATCAAGCAAAGACGCCGTCAATCATCATTCGGCGCGATCCGTCGATCGGAAACGCCCGAGCAGATCAGGACCCCATGTCAAGCAACGCGAACGCGCGATCATTCCGGTCGGCGCCAGAGCGCGTAAGACGACAGGCTCAGACACAAGGCGACAGTCCTCAAATCGAACAAGGAGATTCGAACATCATGACAACGTATAAGGGCAAGTGCTTTTGCGGCGCGGTCGAGATCGAAGTGCAGGGCCCGCCCGAAGCCATGGGCTACTGCCACTGCTCATCCTGCCGGGAGTGGTCGGCAGCACCGGTGAATGCCTTCACCCTGTGGAAGCCGCAGGATGTGAGGGTTACGAAGGGCGCGGAGTTTCTCGGCAAGTTTTCGAAGACCGAGACCAGTAACCGGCAGTTCTGCAGGCGCTGTGGGGGTCACCTGATGACCGACCATCCGTCGCTGGGACTGGTCGACGTTTACGCGGCGACGATCCCGACATTGAAGTTCAGCCCGGGCGTCCATGTGAACTATGCCGAGACCGTACTGCCGATGAAGGACGGGCTGCCGAAGCTGAGGGACTTTCCAGCCGAATTAGGCGGGTCCGGCGTTGCCGTCCCTGAATAGCGCGCTGCGGAGTCTGATCCGGCCGCGCTGGATCAGTCTAGTCGCGGTTCAATTCGTGATGCTGTGGTCGATTCCGAAAACCGGCGCCGATCTTCCGCAATCACATCCAGCCGTGATCACCCTGTCGCAAGAAACCAGTCCGGCGTTCACGAGGAGCGCGGTCGACATCCATTCCATTCAGGAGAAGAGCCATGGAAGTGATAAAGTTCAAGGCAACCCAGGAGCCGATCAAGGCGCTCTACGGCAGGGATGCCAAGGCGGCGTTTCTGACCCTGAAAGCCAGGGGCTCAGCGAGCGACTCTACCGTGACCTGCAAGGTCGAGACGGGCCGTGGGCTTGCGCTCGCCGGTATTCATCCGAAGGCCGGCGGAACAGGTCAGGAGCTCTGTTCGGGCGACATGCTGCTTGAAGCGCTGATCGCCTGCGCCGGTGTCTCGATGCGAGCGGCGGCGGCGGTGCTCGAGATTCCGATCAGGTCGGCGGTGGTGTCGGCCGAAGGCGATGTCGACCTGCGCGGCACGCTCGGCGTGACCGACGGTGTGCCGGTTGGCTTCAAGGAGATCCGCCTGCGCTTCGACGTCGACTCCGACGCGACCCAGGACCAGCTTGATCAGCTGATTGAACTCACCGACCGCTATTGCGTGATCTTTCAGACCATCCAAAACAGCCCTAGAACCATCGTGGCGATGAACAAAGTCCGACATCAGTGACGCGCGTTCGAAGGCTGCCGGCCTTGCAGATGAGCCTGGCAAACCTGGCGAGGTTCGCCGGGCGGAGTTCCAAGACCAATACTGTAATAAGGACGGCGAAAACGCCGTCAGAGAACGCGTTCAGTCGCTCTGGCGCGGGGCGTCGTCGTTTCTCTACCGTTCATTGCCTTATGCGTGACCAGGACCGCCGTATTGATCATACGATAATTCCGAATTTGCCGCCGCAACATCCGCAAGAGGCCGTCATGGACGATAAAAAGCGGCGTTTCCTGAGAGAAATTTCAACCGCCAAGAGCCCAACCCAATTCTGCCGCGATTCGAACTAATAGTTTATGGCCACCTCGTGGTGAGGATAAAATCCTGTCGTCCAATCGGCAGGAAGCAGCGCATCTGATTGCAAAGCTCCAAGCGGGCATTTGCCGGGGGAAGACAGGCAATGAAATCGATGGGGAACACGCGGCATCAAGATGTGCCTCGCCGCCCGGCGCTGATGATATCGCGCATCGTTTCGCGATCTTTGTTCGACGTCCCGGTCAACAACGTCGGCCCGGCCTTTTCGGCGCGCGGATCGTAATCGCATGCGCTACCGTCCAGGAGAGCCGTTTGCCTTGAACCGTTTTCTGATGCTGCCAGAGGACCGTTAACGCACAACAAACCAAAAACCACAGGGAGGTCCGTCGGCAGTTTCAGCAGTGGCGCCACAAGACGAACCTGAGCGAAGCGGCTCAGTAGCCGCTCCTCAGCGAATGACAACAAGCAACAAAACGATAGGGAACGAAATGTTCAATGATTGGGTCGATCTGACTTTGGTGAGGCGTTCGTGCTTTAACCCCCGCTGGGCCATCATCCTGGCCGGTGCCCTGCTCGCGAACGGCGCGAGCGCGGCGCCGAGCGACAGGCTGAACGTAGTGCGTGACCTCGCGGGCCGGCTGGGACCGATTATCGGTTCAGCGCTGGCCTGCCCGAACGTTGCGCGGCCCCGCGTGCAGGTGATCGTCGACAAGTTCCAGGCGGTGATCAGGGAGACAATCAATGAACCCGACCGCGCCGACGTTGTGCGGCTCCTGGACCGCTCCGTCGCCGACGGGCGCAGCGCCGTGACGACAGGAAAGACGGATTGCAGGACCGCGGACCGTCAGGTCGCCGACCTCGAGCAATCCCTTGGCGCGCCGCCGCCGCCTCCCGGGCCGTCGCTGGCTGCCGCGGTCGCCCCCTCCGCGCCCATCGCCCCCTCCGCGGCCAACGTCGGGACGGCGTCAACCCAGCCGCTTCCTCCGAGCACTGTGCATGGCGTCACCGATCGCGAGATCCGCTTCGGGATCGTCATTCCGTATTCCGGAGGCGCAAAGGAAAACGGTCGTAACATCAAGCTCGGAATCGACGTCGCGTTCGCCCGGGTGAACGACGCCGGTGGCGTGAACGGCCGGCTGCTCAAGCTGATTCCGGCCGACGACGGCTTTGAGCCGACGCGGACGCTCGACGCCATGAAGAATCTCTGGGAAAAGGAGCAGGTGTTCGGCTACGTCGGCAACCACGGCACGCCGACGGCAGCGGTGGCGCTGCCGTTTGCGCTCGAACGACGGGCGCTGTTCTTCGGACAGCTCACCGGCGCCAACGTGGTGCGGCATGATCCTCCGGACCGGTACGTCTTCAACTACCGGCCAAGCTACTCGGAAGAGACCGACGCCGCGGTACGCTATCTCCTGAAAATCCGCAAGCTGCAGCCGAAGCAGATCGCGGTGTTCACCCAGAGCGACGCCTTCGGCGATGCCGGCTTCGCCGGGGTTGCGAAGGCATTTCGCGCGCTTGGCATCAGCGACAGCACGATACTGCGGCTCAACTACGCCCGCAACACGATGGAGCTGGATGACGCCATCAATCAGCTCAAGGCGCAGAAGGCGGCGATCAAGGCGGTTGTCATGGTGGCGACGACGCGGCAGGCAGCGAAGTTCATCGAGAGGACCCGCGATCTGTTCCCGGGGCTGATCTATACGAACATGTCATCCGTGGGCGCCAGCAGCCTCGCCGAGGAGTTGATGCTGCTGGGGCCGCGTTTTACCAAGGATGTCGTCGTGACCCAGACGGTGCCCGCGGTGAGCGGCTATTCGAGCGCGGTGATCGAATACAAGGACGCGCTTGCGAAATATTTCCCCGGCGAGAGTCCGAACTACATCTCGCTGGAGGGTTTCGTTTCGGCAAACGTGCTGATCGACGCGCTGAAGCGCTGCGGCCCGCAGATCGACACCGAGAGGCTCGTCGACATTCTGGAGAACACCCACAATCTCGATCTTGGTCTTGGCGTACCGCTCGGTTTCGGCCGCGGCGAGCACCAGGCTTCGCACAAGATCTGGGGAACGCAGCTTGACGAAACCGGAAAATACCAGGCGATCGAACTCGAATGATCGCTTCGCGGCACCTGTCCCGAAGATGGGGACAGGTGCCGTACAAAATACCGCTCTTCGGTCGAAACAGCCTGATGGAGTGACAGTCTCGTTTTCTTGATCGTACGCAGTTCTTTGCGTGATGGGTTTCCGTTGGACTCTAGTTGGCGCCCTGCTCGTGTCTCCGGCGAGCGCGCCTTCGGGCAAAGACACGGACGTTGTTCGTGATCTTGCAGGCCGCTGCAGGCGACCGGTAATCATCGATTGGAACGCAGACTGTGTTGTCGGCACGCTGCCGGCGTGGTGAACATCCGCTCAGCGTATCCAACACCACGACGCCAAGAGAACCGCGGGCCACGCGCTGTCAGGGCGCGGCGGCGTCGCTCGCGGCGTCCGGCGCCAGCTTAAGCTCCACGTCGGCGACGACATAGCGGACGTAGCGGTAGTCGTGGATGAAGCTGATGCAGCCGTCGCGCCACTCGAGCCACATGAAGTAGCTGGGCTTCGGATCGGCGCGGTCCTTGAAGACCGCGATCACCTCCCGGCCCTCGAGCCAGGCAGGCGCAAGCCACACGCCCTCGAACTTGGCGTAAATGGTGAAGAACATACCGACGTCCGCGGCGCCGACGCGAGGCGGGTATGTGGACTGATTGAGTTTGACATCGGCGGCCAACAGCGCCCGCAAGGAGTCCCAGTCGCGCTGGTTGAACAGCGCGACATAGCGCGCCACCGCGGCCGACGCCGGCCGCGCATCCGCAAGCAGGCCGGCTTGCGCGTTGATCTGGCGAAGCCGCGCGCGACCCCGCGCCAGATGGCCCTTGACGGCGTCGACCGTGAGGTCGAGGAGAGCGGCGATCTCCGTCAGCCGTTCGTCGAGCACGTCCTTCAGGATGACGACGCTGCGCTGCAGGGTGGGAAGCTGCGCAAAGCGCGACACCGCGGTCTTGACCGCTTCCCGGCGCATCAGCATCTCCACGGGGTCAGGGTTGGCCTGGTCGACGACATCAGCGGCGGCGTCGATCGGCTCGGTCATGCGCACCGCCCGGCCGCGCAGCAGGTCGAGCGCGCGGTTGTGGGCGATCCGGAATAGCCAGGGTCGAAGCGGCGGCGTCTCCTCCAGGCCTTGTTTCGTCATGTCCTCCAGCGCCACGAAGGCCCGCACCATCGTGTCCTGCACGACGTCCTCGCCGTCGATCACCGATCCCATCAGACGCGCGCAATAGCGGTGCAGTTCGGGCCGCAGCTCGCCGGCCTCGGCGAGCAGTCCCGCCAGGCGGTCGTGGTTCGCCGAGGAACGTTCTGCGCTCAAGCCGCCGCTCCCTCGAGCATGGTTATTCCCGCGTCGCCCTTGAGCCCGAAGGCGAAGCCTTCAGCATATTTCGGGTCGTTCAACACTGAAACGACTTTCTCGCCGAACTCCCGGGGCGGCATCGGCGCGCCGAAGCGCGCCAGGAATTCTTCGGGCTTGATGTTTGCGGCGCGCGCGTAGGCATTGGCGCCGGCGTCGCCGACCCCGGTGCCGCCGATGATCTGCTGCGGCACGATCGCCTGGAAGCGGATGCCCAAACCCTTCTGCTCGGCGACCCCGTTGGCATATTTGGCCATCAACCAGAGCATGCGCTTGGCGCCGGCATAGCCGCCCGACAGCGGCGATCCGTTCTCGGCAGCACCACTCGATCCCACCAGGACGCGGCTTCCGGGCTTGAGCGGCGCCTTGAGCGCCGCCTGCAGCCAATAGAGCCCGGCCTTGACGTCGGTCTCCCAGGTCGCGGTGAAATCCGCCCAGCTCAACTGGTCCAGCCGACCCATCCGCGGCTTCGCGCCGGCGTTCAGCGCCAGGATGTCCGGGCGGACCTCGCTAAGGATGCGGTGGGCGGCGGTCTCGTCGGTCACGTCGGCGGAGATCGTGGCGACGCCCAGCCGGGTGCGGACGATACCAAGCGCGTCGGCGTCGCGGGCGACCACCGTCACGTGTGCGCCGTGCGCGACCAGCGCCTCGACCAAACCCAGGCCAAGGCCACGGCTTCCGCCGGTGACGACGACATTTTTGTCCTTGAGGCTCATCGGTTCTGCTCCGGTGTTTAGGTGTCTCGGTGCAGCCAAGACGATCGAGACTCGGAAAAGGAGTCAGTCAACGCCCGCGGGGGCTCGCCTTTGCATACGCCGGCCCGAGATCAGCTTCAGCCAAGGCGCCGAATGGAAGGCACTCATCAGCAAGTACATCGGGACCATTCCGCTCAGCGGTGACGCATCTTGCACGGCCCAGCAGAGCATATCCGGCGGGCCGCCACCCACGCCCGTAAGCAGCGCCATGATGGCGAAGGTCGGCGCGGCCGCGAGGCCTAGCCAGCCGGCTGCGCCGAGGACGGGCGCGGGGCCGCGCTCCTGACCGATCGCGCCACTGCCGGATCCGCCGCAATATGCCTCGCTCATGCTTTCTCTCCTGCAAGTAAGGCGCGGGTGGGCCAGCGGCGTCCGGCGTTTCTCCGCCGGCGCCGCATCGGCGATCGCGTTCGTCAGCGTATTAATTTTCGCGGTTGCGGAACGCCGCCTCCCCGGCATCTGACACCTCGACCCACTTCTTGTCGGGCGCGGCGTCTGCGACGTAGTTGTCGTGCCAATTCCACCACTTGTACGGCGGGGTCTGGGGGTAGCCCTCTGGCGAGTCCTCCCAAGCCTCCTGGCGGCCGAGCGGCGTGATATCGAGGTAGCTCCAGGTGGTCCCCATCGCCTCGTCGCCGCGGCTGTTGATGAGGTATGTGCGGAACACCTTGTCGCCGTCACGGATGAATGCATTGTGGCCATGCCACTCGTCCACGCCGAAGTCGGTGTCGAAGCTGTCTGCGATCGTGTACCACGGCATCTTCCAGCCCATTCGTGCCTTCAGGCGCGCGATGTCCTTCTGTGGCGCGCGCGAGGCGTACGCGAGCGTGGTGTCGCGGGCGTTCAGATGGGCCAGGTGGGCGACCTGATCGGCGCCCAGGGAGCAACCGCGGCAGGCGTGCTCGGGCCAGCCGAACACCCCGGGCTCGAAGAAGGCGCGATAGACGATCAACTGACGGCGGCCCTCGAACAGGCCGAGCAGGCTAACCTTGCCCTGGGGCCCGTCGAACTCGTACGCCTTCTCCACGGCCATCCACGGCATCCGCCGGCGCTCGGCAGCCAGCGCGTCGCGCGCGCGGGTCAAGCCCTTCTCCTTCACGAGCAGTTGCTCGCGCGCTGCCGCCCACTCCTGTGGTGACACGATCGGCGGGGTGTTCATTAGCGATCCGCCTTTCCGGCCGCTCTCAGGTGATGTCTGCATCGTTGACCTCCTATTTGTTGAGATACTTGTTGCGTGTGGGCGATAAATTCCGGTCGAGTGGCCGTCAGCGCGCGGACGCGGCTTTATTCCCAGCTGTCGAGCTTGATCTCGTTTGGCGCAGGCGCGCCCTTCCCGGTTTCGAGCAGCGACTTCAGGCTCAGCAGAAAGACCGCCCACTTGGTGCTGCAATGGTGCATGAACTCCACCGGCTCCTTCCAGCCCTGGTGCTTGAAAAGGATGATGGTCCAGTCGCCTTCCTGTTTGAGATCAAAACCTACCGTTGTGCCGATCCATTCTGCGGGCCCGTCGACCACCTGCCACAGCACGCGCTTATTGGGATCAAGCTCGAGAACCTTCATGTCGATGCCGCCGGCCCCAAAACGGAATTGAATAACTCCGCCGACTTTGCCCTCCCCTTGCGTGTCGTTCGTCCACCAGCCGGAAAGGCCTTCGAGCGTGGTCAATGCCCGATAGGCATCATCTGGGGACGACGATTTGATTCCGACTTTGTGAAGAATATCCACCATATGCGATCGCTCCTGCTGCAGTGTCCGGGTGCAGCTATGACGATTGAGGCACGGAAAAGGAGTCAAACGCCGCCGCCGATATTGTGTGGTTTCACAGCGCGGTAAATTTCCCGGTGTGGGTCATGCCCAATATCCGGCCCCACCTCGCCCAGCTAGTCTGCGCCCAGGCTATATTGCGCTCTTGGGACCGAAGTGCTGACCCCCATGGGAGAGGAAGCGTGCTGATTTTGGCGAATGATGAACGGGGCGTTTCCGGACGTCGTCGTATCGGAACTGGATCTCATCGTCACCGATGACACCGTGGTCGAGCGCAGCGCGGCGAAGGCCACGAATTCAGGTCCGTTTCAGAACCGGCCGCTTTAGCCGGGCTCTTCGATCACCGGCAATGCCTTGCCGTCGATGATGCTGATTTCGAGGGCGAGCGCATCGAGACCTTCGACGCAGCCGAGATTGACACGGTAGCCGTCCTTGGCGTTCTCACCGTCGCCGATGTAGGTAAAGATCCCGCAGGACTTGCAGAAGTAGTTGCTCAAGACCTTCTCGTTCCAAAGGTACAGGCCGAGGTCGCCGGGGTCGTGATGCGGCGTGAAATCGGCGGCCGGAATGTAGGTCGACGACAGCACCGCGCCCCTGCGGACACAGAGGGAGCAGTTACAGCGTCTAGCGGTCCTGATCTCGGGGCTGCGGA
>Ga0209871_1000059_pt1 | contig 32082 bp, 28 predicted proteins | sample OrgsoiDNA2013045_FD_185795 | JGI IMG/M metagenome (GOLD analysis project Ga0209871, IMG submission 185795) | Permafrost soil microbial communities from the Arctic, to analyse light accelerated degradation of dissolved organic matter (DOM) -... | ecosystem: Environmental > Terrestrial > Soil >... | reverse complement strand
CTCTGGGGCAGGCCGTTCTGCGGCAGGCCGCTCTGCGAGAGCCCGCTCTGCGGCAAGCCGTTCTGGTGAGGGCCGTTCTGGGAGAGCCCGTTCTGGGGCAGGCCGGTCTGCGGGGGGCCGTGCTGGGGGGGACCATTCTGCGGCAGGCCCCTCTGCGGGAGCCCCGCCTGCGGGAGCCCCGCCTGCGGGAGCCCCGCCTGCGGGAGCCCCGCCTGCGGCAGGCCCCTCTGCGGGAGACCATTCTGCGGCAGACCGGTCTGCGGGGGGCCGTTCTGCTGGAGGCCGTTCTGCGGCTGGCCAGTCTGCGGTGGTCCGCTCTGCGGCAGGCCCGTCTGGGACGAGCCGCTCTGGGCGGGCCCGCGGGCCGACTCGGGCGACGGGTATGCCTGCCGATCGGCCGCCCGGGACAGCTCCTCGCCACGTGTCTGGCCCCCGCCGGATGCATGGCCTCTCGATCCGGCTAGTCCTGACAGTCCGGCCGACCCCGGCAGTGTCTGCCCCGGCATTCCCTGGCCATTTCTCGCGGCGTCTGGTCCCTGCGTGCCAGCGGGCTGGGAGCTGTCGGAGCCAACCTGAAGCTCGTGACCGGCTTGCGACGCCGACGCTGCCGGCGCGGGCTGCTGGGCAGCGCGCTGGTACTCCCCGGCCAAGGGCGCGGCGTAGAGCGCGGAGGGAGCGGCGGGAAGCGCGGCAGCGGGAAAGCCCCGGTGAGTCAGGGCGCCGGCCGGCTGGCTGTGGCCATCAGGCAGATTCCGGCTGTGGTAGCCGCTGCTCGCGTACTGCTCGTCACTCTGGATCGGCTCAGCGCCGCTGATCAGGTCAACGAACGGCCGGAGGTGAGCACCGGATATCTCGATGATGTCGTCGCACTCCTGGCGGAGCGGCCGGGAGATGGTCCAGTTGCCGTCCACGGCAATATGGACAATGACGACCCGGATTCCGAGATCCTGCACCTCTGCCACAACAGGCGCAAGATCTTCCTCTGCGCTGATGATGACGGCGTCCTTGACCGCGCCGTTCCTGGCCAGCGCGGTGAGGTCACGATGGATCTCGGTCTCAACACCCTCACGCCGCCCGGGCCTCATCTTGCCCAGCCGCAGCTTGAGGCCGGGAAGGTCGGCCAGGGCATCATGCTCGGAGGTGCGACGGCTGTCGACCGTCGCCTCGTACCAGTAGCAGCGGAGCACAGGCAGCCCGGTACGATCCCGGGACAGGCTCGCGAGCAGTTTGAGCAAGCCCGCGTAATCCCAGGACACAGAGTCTCGATGGCGAGTACCGTGAACGGCCATTGCGCCATCGGAAAGCACATAGCCCGCATCCACGAACAGCGCGCAGCGATCCACGCCACACCGTCCCTTCCGTTGACGCGAGACGTTACCAGCGCCTGGCCGTCGCCGTGATGCATAGCGCAGATCGCGGACGTACCCGCCAGGCCAGGACTCAGTAGTCGGTTCGGGCGTTCCCGTGCCTTTCCGCGCAGCTCCGGCATGCGGTGGTCAGCCGGGCGCAGGCAACGATCCCCGACTTGGCGGCTGCTGCCACGCAGAACGCACCAGGCGTCGCGGGGCGCGCTGCGGGAGGCCGGACCGGGGGTTGCCGGACTGCAGCGGGCCCGCTTCCGGCGGTCTCTAGCCAGTCTGGGCCAAGGCATGCAGCTCGGAAACCCCTACCACCAGGAGCGCGATGAGCAGCACTACAACCATCGCAGCTACCACGTACCGCAAGCGTGCCCTGGGATCCGCATCATGAAGTCCCATGAGGCGAGACTAGACCCGCTACCGACCACTGCCTGCTAGGCGGCGTAAGTCGGCCCGGCGGTTCGACGGATCGGCGACCTTCGGGATACTGGAAGGCACACTCGATGAGAGGGAGCGACCGTCATGCCCATCGCGACTCCAGAGGTCTACGCGCAGATGCTCGACCGCGCGAAAGAGCAGGGCTTCGCCTATCCGGCGATCAATGTGACATCCAGCCAGACGCTCAACGCGGCACTGCGCGGGTTCGCCGAGGCGCAGAGCGACGGGATCGTCCAGGTCTCCACGGGAGGGGCCGACTACCTGTCGGGTGCGGCGGTTAAAGACATGGTCACCGGGTCGGTAGCGCTCGCGCACTTCGCCCGGACGGTGGCGGCGAAGTATCCCGTGCGGATCGCGCTGCATACCGACCACTGTCCGCAGGACAAGCTCGACCACTTCGTGCGGCCGCTGGTCCAGATCTCCAGGGAGCGGGTGGCACGCGGCGAGGAGCCGCTGTTCCAGTCGCATATGTGGGACGGCTCCGCGGTGCCGCTGCCCGAGAATCTCCAGATCGCCGCCGAACTGCTGGAGCAGTGCGCGGCCGCGCATGTAGTGATGGAAATGGAGATCGGAGTCGTCGGCGGCGAGGAGGACGGTGTCGTCGGCGAGATCAACGAGAAGCTCTACAGCACACCTGAGGATGCTCTGGCGACCGCCGAGGCACTAGGGCTCGGCGAGCGCGGCCGGTATCTCCTGGCTGCCACGTTCGGCAACGTGCACGGCGTCTACAAGCCCGGTCACGTCAAGCTGCGGCCGTCGGTCCTGAAGGGCATCCAGGACACCGTCGGTGCCAAGTACGGCAAAGACAAGCCCTTCGACCTCGTCTTCCATGGCGGATCCGGCTCCGCGCTCGAGGACATCCGCGAGGCGATCTCCTACGGCGCGATCAAGATGAACGTAGATACCGACACCCAGTACGCCTTCACGCGGCCGGTGGCCGGCCACATGTTCACCCACTACGACGGCGTGCTGAAGATCGACGGCGAGGTCGGCAGCAAGAAGGCCTACGACCCGCGCACCTGGGGAAAGGCCGCCGAGGAGTCGATGACGGCCCGTGTCGTGCACGCCTGCGAGGACCTGATGTCAGCGGGCAAGCGGCTCACCTGAACCGTCGGCCTAGGCCTGGTCCCGCGCGCCGCCGCCAGCGAACGCTGCCCTGAGCGAGGCTACGACCTGCCACGGCACCGTCCTGATCTCGCGCCAGGTGAAGTGAACGACCTCGAATCCGCTGTCGCGCAGCCTGGCGTCGCGGCCGCGCTGGCTGACGGCCTGCTCCGGGCTGGCGCAGCTGACCGAGCCGTCGGCCTCGGCGATGGTCCGGTGCTCAGGCCAGAAGAAATCGGCCCGGCCGAGGATCTTCTTGTCATCACCAACCCAGGCCTGGAGCTGCGGCGCGGGCAGCCCGTGCTCGTCGAAGGCAACCCGCGCCACCGATTCCAGCACCGATTCCGCCCGTTGATCGCTGAATGCGGTGACGCGCTCCGCTCGCCTGATCCCCGGCCAGCGGGCGCACGCCGCGAGCACCGCGCCAAGCTCGGGGCGGGCAGCCTTCCTGGCATGCAGCGCCACGTCCGCGACGACGACGCCATCGGTGAACGGCAGCATCCGGGCGAGGTCGATGACGGTTCTCGCCACGGTGGTGACCCGGACGCCATGCCTGGACGTCACCTGCTGGGCGGGCAGGTCCGCGATGTGCACAACGATGCCTGCCCTGGCGGAGCGGCTGCGGCTGCCGTGCGGGGACCGGGTGAGCGCCACCGCAGCCGCGTCGGGCCACGCGAGCAGGTCAAGGCCGTGAATGATGGCCGCCGAATGATGGCTGGCGGCCGCGTCGCCGCCGCCGCGGCGGACCGCGGCGGCCGCGGCCAGGGCGTGCTCGCGGGCAGGATCCCCGGCGGCGGCCGCGACAAGCTCGGGCAGCGCGTACGCCCCCCTGCCGACCGGCACCAGGGCTCCCCGGCGCAGGTGCCGCCGGAGCTGAGCCTCGGATACGCCTGCGGTGGCCAGCTCTGGCCTGGTGGCGACGCCGCTGAACCGGCGGAGAACTGCCTGTATATCGGGTACCGGCCCGCCCAACGTCGCCTCCATGCCGCCGACGGCGCAGGATCAGCCAAGACGCCAGAGCGCGGCGAACTGCTCGTCGGCGAGCTCGACCTGCGCGCTGCCGACGTTCTCTTCCAGATGCGCCACCGAGCCGGTGCCGGGAATCGGCAGCATGACGGGCGACCGGCGCAGCAGCCAGGCCAGGGCCAGCTGGGCGGGCGTCACGTCAGCCTGCTTGGCCAGTGCGCAGAGCGGGCCGTCCGCTCCGGCCAGCTGGCCAGTCGCGATCGGGAACCACGGGATGAAGCCGAGTCCTTCCCGCTCGCAGTAGTCGAGCACTTCCTCGGACTTGCGGTTCACCAGGTTGTAGAGGTTCTGCACGGACACGATAGGAGCGGTCAAGCGCGCCTCGACGATCTCGGCGATGCTCACCTCGGACAGGCCGATGTGGGCGATCTTTCCCTCTCGCCGCATCTCGGCCAGCTCGCCGACCTGGTCGGCGACTGGCACCTGCGGGTCGATCCGGTGCAGCTGATAGAGGTCGATGGTCTCCAGCCGCAGGCGGCGCAGGCTCATCTCCACGCACTGCCTGAGGTACTCGGGACGGCCGACCGGATGCCACTGACCGGGCCCGGTGCGCACGAACCCGCCCTTGGTCGCGATCGTGATCCCGTCGTAGGGATGCAGCGCCTGCGCGATCAGCTCCTCGCTGACGAACGGGCCATAGGAGTCGGCGGTGTCGACAAAATCGATGCCCAGCTCGACAGCCCGCCGAAGGACGCCGATAGCGCCCGCCCGGTCCCGGGGCTCACCCCAGACGCCGGGCCCGGTGATCCGCATCGCGCCGAAGCCGAGCCGGGTCACCACGAGGCTGCCGCCAAGCGCGAATACCCCGCTCGATCCTGCCGGAAGATCCATGTCTGTCACGCGCTCAACATATCGAGCAAACAGCGGCCCCCGCGAACAGGACAGTGGCACAGGCGGCAGGATGTCTGCCATGAGGCATGAGAACCTGCTGGGCGATACCCCGGCCACCTACCTGCCCGACAACGAGGAGGCGAGCTCGGCGCTTCGGTCAGGAGCCGACCCGGCCAGCGTCGCTGCCCGCTTCCCGTCCTGCTGCGCGGCATGGGCGGCGCTGGCCGAGCGCGCAATGGCTGATGAGGACCCGGTCGCCGCCTATGCCTACGCCAGGACCGGTTATCACCGTGGTCTCGACCAGCTGCGCCGGGCTGGCTGGCACGGGCACGGGCCGGTTCCGTGGGAGCACGAGCCCAACCAGGGCTTCCTGCGGGCCCTGTACATGCTGGGCAGCGCAGCCGGCGCGATCGGCGAGCAGGACGAGGCCGAGCGCTGCCGGGACTTCCTGCGCGACAGCAGCCAGACCGCTGCGGCGGTGCTGCACGGCACCTGAGCGGCCCGTGAACGACGCATGATCGCGGTCCGGCTGGGCACTTTCGGGTAACGCTGAGCACTTTCCGCTAACATTGCCACGTAAGAGCCCCTGCCGCGAGTGCACGGAACGTGCACACACGCGGATCAGGGGTCTTCGTGTGTTACCCGGGGAGGGCGTGGTCAGATGCCCGCCATCGTGATCGTTGGCGCGCAGTGGGGCGACGAGGGCAAGGGCAAGGCTACCGACCTGCTCGGCGACAGCGTCGATTTTGTCGTCAGGTACCAGGGCGGCAACAACGCTGGGCACACCGTCGTCATCGGCGACGAGAGCTACGCCCTGCACCTGCTGCCGACCGGCGTGCTGTCGCAGAACGCGACGTCAGTGATCGGCAACGGCGTCGTGATCGACCCGGCAGTGCTGATCGGGGAGATCGACGGGCTGCAGGCCCGCGGCGTGGCCTGCGACCGGCTGCTGATCTCCGCCAACGCGCACCTGATCATGCCGCACCACATCGCGCTGGACAAAGTGACTGAGCGCCATCTGGGCAGCGCGCGGATCGGCACCACCGGGCGCGGCATCGGGCCCACCTATGCCGACAAGGCCGCCCGGATGGGGATCCGCATGCAGGATCTCTTCGATCCCGGCATTCTGCGCCAGAAGCTCGACCTGGTGCTGCGCGAGAAGAACCAGGTCCTCACCAAGGTCTACAACCGGCGCGGGATAGATGCCGACGCGGTGGCGACTGAGTACCTCGGCTACGGCGAGCGGCTCGGCCGGTACCTGGCCGACACGGGCCTGGTCGTTAACAAGGCGCTGGACGAGGGAAAGGTAGTCCTGCTCGAGGGCGCTCAGGCGACCCTGCTGGACGTGGACCACGGCACCTACCCGTTCGTGACCTCCTCATTGCCGACCGCGGGCGGCGCCTGCGCTGGCTCTGGGGTGGGCCCGACCAGGATCACCAAGGTCATCGGCATCCTGAAGGCCTATACGACCAGGGTTGGCGCCGGCCCGTTCCCTACCGAGCTGACGGACGCCACGGGCGAGTGGCTGCGCAAGGCCGGCGGCGAGTACGGCGTGACCACCGGGCGGGCGCGGCGCACCGGCTGGTTCGACGCGGTCATCGCCAGGTACTCCACCCGGGTCAACGGGATCACCGACTACTTCATCACCAAGCTCGACGTGCTGTCCGGCCTGGACAAGGTGCCCGTCTGCGTTGCCTATGACGTCGACGGGACCCGGTACGAAGAGGTGCCGATGACGCAGACAGAATTCCACCACGCGACGCCTGTCTATGAGTACCTGGACGGCTGGTGGGAGGACATCTCCGGGGCCAGGGCGCTGGGCGATCTCCCGCGCAATGCTCAGGCGTACCTGATGGCGCTGCAGGACATGATCGGCGCTCCGGTGTGCGCGGTGGGGGTAGGCCCGCGGCGTGACCAGACGCTCCAGCTGCGCCCGCTGGTCTGACCCCGCGGAGTCCGGCGGCCGGCTCGCCTGGGCCGACCGGGGATCCCGCGGCCGGCCTGGACCGGTCCGCCGCCCGGTAGGCTCGCCGCGTGCGAGTCCTCGTCCTTGGCTCCGGCGGCCGTGAGCATGCGCTGACCCGTGCCCTGGCCAGTGACCGCGATGTCACGGCCGTGCACGCGGCGCCGGGGAATCCGGGTATCGGCCAGATCGCGGAAACCCACGATGTCCTTGCCGCCGACCCGGGCAGCGTTACCGCGCTGGCCGCGAAGACCGGAGCGGACCTCGTGATCATCGGCCCGGAGGCCCCGCTGGTGGCCGGCGTTGCCGATGCCGTCAGGGCGGCGGGCTTCACCTGCTTCGGTCCCGGTCAGGGCGCGGCGATGATCGAGGGCTCGAAGTCGTTCGCCAAGGAGATCATGATCGCCGCGGGCATCCCGACCGCCGCGGCCAGGACCTGCGTGAGCGCCGCGGAGGTGAGCGACGCGCTGGATGCCTTCGGGCCGCCTTACGTGGTGAAGGCCGACGGGCTTGCCGCCGGCAAGGGAGTCGTGGTGACTCGCGACCGCCGCGAGGCCGCGGCACATGCCCGTGACTGCGGCAAGGTGGTCATCGAGGAATTCCTGGACGGCCCCGAGGTGTCGGTCTTCGCGCTCGCGGACGGGAGCATGGCCATCCCGCTGCTGCCCGCCCAGGACTACAAGCGCGCGCACGATGGCGGCGCCGGCCCCAATACCGGCGGCATGGGTGCCTACGCGCCGCTGCCCTGGGCACCTGCCGGGCTCGCCGATGAGGCTATGGGCGCCGTGATCCGGCCCGCGCTGGCCGAGCTGCGCCGCCGGGGCACGCCCTACAGCGGCCTGCTGTACGCGGGCCTGTGCCTGACCGCGGCCGGGATCCGGGTGGTGGAGTTCAACGCGCGCTTCGGAGACCCGGAGACCCAGGTGGTGCTCGACCGGCTGGTGACCCCGCTGAGCGGCCTCCTGGCGGCCGCGGCGACGGGCGGGCTCGGCGGCGCCGACCAGGTGCGCTGGGCACCCGGCGCGGCAGTGACCGTGGTGATCGCCGCGGAGGGCTACCCGGGCACGCCAGCGAGCGGCGATGACATAGACGGGCTGGAAGATGCTGACCGGATGCCCGATGCCTACCTGCTGCACGCGGGCACGGCTGCCCGCGGCGCCGGGCGTGTCGTCTCCGGCGGCGGCCGGGTGCTGAACGTGGTTGGGACGGGTACCGACCTGGCCGGCGCCAGGACCGCCGCCTACCGGGCGGCAGCCAAGATCAGGATGCGCGGCGGCTGGTATCGCAGGGACATCGCCGCACATCCCGCCGCTGGCGCCCCTGCCGGGCTATGAAGCCAGGCCGGCCGGACGAGGCCGGTCCTGGGCCAGCCGCCGGTCCTGAGCCAGCCGCCGGTCCTGGGCCAGCCGCCGGGACAGGAGGTGCCGGCGGGGCGCAGCCGCTGCGGGTCACGAGCCTGGAGCTGTTCTTTGACCTGGTCTTTGCCTTCACTCTGACCCAGCTCACCGAGCTGCTGGCTGGCCGGCTGTCCCTAGCCGGAGCGGCGCAGGTTCTCCTGATCTTCGGCCTGCTGTGGTGGATGTACGGGGGCTACTCCTGGCTGACCAACAACCGGCCACCTGTGCACACTGCGGAGCGACTGCTGCTGCTCGTGGGGATGGCAGGATTTCTGACCATCGGGCTGGCCATCCCGCACGGGTTCGCTGGCGACGGCCTTGAATTCGGCCTCGGCTACCTGACGGTCGTGCTGGTGCACGCGTCGCTGTACTTCCGCGTCAACATACACATCCTGCGGGTCGCGCCGTTCAACATCGCATCCGCGCTGCTGGTGACTATCGCAGGGCTGCTGCCTCAGCCGTCAGGCAGCGAGGGCCACGCGGCCTACGGGCTGTGGATTGCGGCGATCGTCATCCAGCTAGGCTCGACGCTGATCGTGCGTCCCAGGGGGCTCTTCGAACTCCGGCCGGAGCATCTGGTCGAGAGGTACACCGCGCTGGTGATGGTGGCCCTCGGCGAGTCCGTGGCCGCGATCGGCACTGGCGCCGCCGAGCTGGCCGGACATGTCGGGCAGCACAGCGGCCAGCTGGCGACCGTGGCGCTGCTTGGGCTTGCGCTGGCCGCCGCGCTGTGGTGGATCGTCTTCGGCGACGGCGATGAAGAAGAGGCGGAACGCGTCCTGACTGCCGCCAGCAGCGAGCGGCGCACCGCCCTGGCCATGTCCGCATACTTCACCGCGAACATCCCGCTGCTGCTGGGAGTAGTCGCCGTCGCGACCGGAGTGCAGGAGGCGATCGGGCACGCGGCCCAGTTGTCGGCCAGACCGGCCGCGGCCGCCGTCATGGCCGTGGGGGCGGCGCTGTTCCTGGCCGGCGACGTCGCGTTCCGGGTGCAGCTGCGTACCGGCCCGGTCCGGCTCCGCATGGTGGCCGCGGTCATGGCGCTGGCCACCACGGCGGTCGGGGCGGCGGTGGCACTCGAGGCGCAGCTGGCAGTGCTCACGGCGATTCTGGCCGCGATGCTCATCCTGGAACGACGCCGGGCTCATCCTGGCCAGGCGGGCCAGGGCCGGGATGCCGCCGGCCCGCCCAGCCGGGACGTTGCGGCAGGATAGGACACGTGATCGAGCGATACACCCGGCCCGAGATGGGCCGCGTCTGGAGTGAGGCGCACAAGTACGAGCTGTGGTGCAAGGTCGAGACGCTCGTCGTGCAGGCGCATGCCCGAGCCGGCACCATACCTGCCGACTGCGTCGACCCGGTGGCGGCCGCCCCGCCGCCGACACCGGAGGCAGTCGCCGCGCTGGAGGCCGTCACCGGCCACGACGTCATCGCCTTCCTGTCGGCCTGGGCGGACAACACCAGCCCGCGCGAGGCCGCGGCCTACGTGCATTTCGGCATGACCTCCTCCGACCTGGTGGACACTGCCCTGGCCCTGCAGCTCACCGAGGCAACCGATCTGCTGGCCGGGCGGCTGGGTGAGCTGGCCAGCACACTGCGCGAGCATTCGCTCGCGCACCGCGGCACGCTGCGGGTCGGCCGTACGCACGGGATCCACGCCGAGCCCGACGTCTGGGGCCACCGGGTCGCCGACTTCGCCTTCGCGGCCGCGCGCTGCGCCGGCCGGCTGAGCAGGGCCAGGGACGCGATTGCCGTCGGCAAGCTGTCCGGGCCCGTGGGCACCTACTCCAATATCGACCCGGCTATCGAGTCGCAGGTGATGGCCGAGCTCGGGCTGCGGCCCGCCGAGGTCGCCACCCAGGTGGTGATCCGGGACGGCATCGGTGAGTGGATCAGCGTCCTGGCCCTGATCGCCACGGTGTGCGAGGCAGTGGCGCTGGAGGTCAGGCATGGGCAGCGGACCGAGGTCGGCGAGCTGGCCGAGTCGTTCGGCCAGGGCCAGAAGGGCTCATCGGCGATGCCGCATAAGCGGAACCCGGTCCGCTCGGAACGGATCTGCGGCCTGGCCCGGGTGGTCCGCGCGCAGGTAGTTCCCGTGCTGGAGGGAATACCGCTGTGGCATGAGCGCGATATCTCTCATTCCAGTACCGAACGGGTAGCGCTACCCGATGCCGCCATTGCCACCGACTACGTGCTGGCGGAGACCACGGGCCTGGTCAGGGGGCTGGTCGTGGACGCGGCCCGGATGCGGGCGAACCTGGACCTCACCGGTGGCCTGATCTATACCTCGGCGGTGCTGCTCGAGCTGGTGACGGCGGGAATGTCCCGCGAGGACTCCTACGGGCTGGTCCAGGCGGCGGCCAACCAGACATGGCAGAGCGGCAAGCCGTTCCGGGAGACGCTCCGCACGCACGCGGCCCAGCGCGGCCAGAGCCTGGATGAGGCACGGCTGGACGAGGTCTGCCGTCCCGAGCGCTACGTGGAACGCCTCGGTGCGGTCTTTGACCGGCTGGAGCGGCTCGCATGACGGCCTGGCCGCCGGCTCCTCCGAGGCGCGGCCGGCTATGAGGCACCTGTACTCCGGCAAGGTGCGGGAGCTGTACCAGAGCGACGACGGCGTGCTGCTGCTCGTCGCCACGGACCGCATGTCCGCCTTCGACCACGTTCTCCAGACGCCGATACCAGACAAGGGAAAGATCCTCACTCAGCTGTCCCTGTGGTGGTTCGAGCGGCTCGCCGACGTCGTGCCCAACCACCTCCTGGACGTGCCGGTACCGGCCGAGTTCGCCGGGCGGGCGATGGCCTGCCGCCCGCTGGACATGGTCGCCGTGGAGTGCATCGCCCGCGGTTACCTGGCCGGCTCCGGCCTGGCCGACTACCGGCGCGACGGCGCCATCTGCGGAAACCGGATTCCGGCGGGGCTCACGGGCGGATCGCGGCTGCCCGAGCCGGTCTTCACGCCGGCGACCAAGGCGCCGCGCGGCGAGCACGACGAGAACATCTCGGCGGCGGTCGTCGCCGGCCTGGTGGGGGCGCGGACCGCTGACGAGCTGCAGCGCATCACCCTGGAGGTCTACCGGCGCGGCGCCGGGCTCGCCGCCGAGCGTGGGATCATCGTGGCCGACACCAAGATCGAGCTGGGCTTTGACTCCGACGGGACACTCCGGCTCGCCGATGAGGTGCTGACGCCGGATTCCTCCAGGTTCTGGCCTGCCGAGGCGTGGCTGCCAGGCAGCAGCCAGCCCTCATTCGACAAGCAGTACGTTCGTGACTGGCTCACCTCGCCGGAGTCCGGCTGGGACCGCAGCGGCCCGGAACCGCCGCCGCCGCTTCCTGACCGGGTGGTGGCGCGCACCCGCGACAAGTACATCGCTGCCTATGAGCGCATCACCGGCCTGAGCTGGAGCTAGCAGCCAGGAAACCCCGGCGGCGGCGCAGCGAGGCAGATCGGATAGTTGCCGCAACACTGCTGTCATGGCCAAGGGGGTGCAGGAGCGGTGGAATACTGGGACGTCACATCACACAGGCCGCCAGCGACCGGGCGGCCTGCCATGTGGCCGGCCGGCCACGCCATTCGCGTCGGCACACGGCCGGGCAGCGATCCCCCGCCCCGAGGGACAGGAGTCTCACCTATATGACCAGCGGTCCTGAAACCCGCTACCGCGTCCGAGGCGGCCACCCGCTGCAGGGAACGGTCTTCGTGCAGGGCGCCAAGAACGCTGCCCTGAAGATGATCGCCGCCTCGCTGCTGGCCGAGAAGGGCCGCACGGTGCTCCGGAACGTCCCGGTGATCGAGGACGTGCACCGGGCCGTCGAGCTTGCCCAGGCCGTCGGCGCCGTGGTCAAGTTCCACGAGGCGGAGCGGACCCTGGTCGTAGATGCCTCCCAGCTCACCAGCCCGGTGCTGCCGGCCGAGATCGCCCGCAGGTTCCGCGGCTCGGTGCTGTTCGTCCCCGCGCTGCTGCACCGCCTCGGCGAGGCCGTCATCGAGGGCGTGGGCGGGTGCAATCTCGGCAGCCGCAACCTTGACTTCCACTACCGGGGCTTCGCGCGGCTGGGCGCGATTGTCGATGAGGGCGACAACCAGATTCACCTGAAGGCTGACCGCCTCCGTGGCGCGCACCTTTACCTGGACACTCCGTCCCACACGGGCACCGAGAACCTGATCATGGCCGCGTCGCTCGCGCCGGGCACCACCGTGATCGACAACACGGCGCTTGAGCCGGAGGTGCAGGACGTTATCGCGTTCCTGGCCAAGATGGGGGCCCGGATCAGCGGCGGCGGCACCGGCTTCGTCACGGTCGAGGGCGTCAGCGAACTGACGGCCGTCGAGCATACGGTCATGCCGGACCGGATCGACGCGGCTGTCTTTGCCATGGCCGCCGCCATTACCGGCGGCGAGCTGAGCCTCGTCGGCGCCTCGCTCGACCATTTCGGCGTTGTGCGCTGGAAGCTTGAGCAGATGGGCGTCGAGTTCTCGACCCACGGCGCCGTCCTGCAGGTGCGCAGGGACCGGCAGCTGCGCCCGATCAACGTGATTACCAGCCCGTTCCCCGGCTTCGCGACGGATCTGCAGTCGCCGATCATGGCGGTGGGCTGCCTGGCCGATGGCACGAGCTACATCAGGGAGACCATTTACGACGGCCGCTACATGCTGGCGGGCGAGCTGAACAAGATGGGCGCCAAGGTGGAGGTCGCCGGGAACGCTGTCCTTGTGCACGGGCCCACGGCGCTGAAGGGCGCCGAGGTGATAGCGCACGATCTGCGTACCGGGATCGCGCTTGTCCTGGCCGGTCTCGCCGCCGAGGGCGAGACCGTCGTCGCGCCTGGCTACCCGATCGACCGCGGGCACGTCTCCGTGGCGGCCCGGCTGACGACGCTGGGCGCCGACATCACCGAGGAAACCGTCGGCTGAGGGTTCCGGCCAGCAGGAATCCGCGCTGTCTTACCCTTTTTCGAACCCCGTCCAGCCGCTCTTGCGCGCTATTTTTGCGCAGAAATTGATAATTGCCTCTTCCAGTGATCTTCTCCGTGAGCTACGAAATGTAGGAACGGAAATAATCGCTACGCGGGCAGGCGGCCGGGATGGGACGGAAAATGGCGCGGATTGCGGACAGCCGGGGAGCCATTGCATCCGCACGGCCGATCAGGGCGGGCAGGCCGGCATGAGAAGAGCCAGCCAGGCTCATGGCGAGCTCACGATCGGCATTATCGGCCCGCACGATCTGGTGGAAAGAATCATGCTGTCCGGGTTCCCCGCCGCGGGCCAGGGCGGCACGCCCCTGACGCCGGCCGCGGCTGCCTACGCCCCTGCCCGCAGACTCGTCGCTGCCGCCTACAAGGACGAGCAGGAAGCCGCGGACAAGGTGACCCGGCTGGGTGCGGCCGTCGATGCGTGCCTGTTCGCCAGCCACCTCTCCTACGAGTACGCGCGCCGGGCTGGCGCGCTGCACGTTCCCGCCGCCTACATTCCGCTCAGCGGCAGCGCCCTGTACGCCGCGCTGCTGCGCGCCAGCCGGGGCGGTGGCGGCGATCTCGCGAGGTCCAGCATCGACGTGCTGAGCCGCGCCGACGTCGACGAGGCGTTCGCCGAGCTCGGCATCCCTTCCCGGGGCGTGCATGTGCGCGAGGATTCCGCGGGTCCGGCGGCCCTGGCGTCCTTCCACGAGCGGCTCTGGCACCGGGACGAGACCTCCGTCGCCTTCACGTGCCTTCAGTCCGTGGCCGTCCGGCTGTCAGCGGCCAGGATCCCGGTGTTCACCCTGCGCCCGACTGGCAGCGCCATCCGGTCGGCGCTGCGGACCGCTGCCCTGCTCGGCGGCAACCGCAGGCTAGAGGACGCTCAGCTGGCAGTGGTCATCGTCGAGGTGCCGACGCTGCGAGACACCGCCCGGCGGGCGGTGCCCCGGCACTCGCGCGAGGAACTTCGGCTGACCGTGCACCGGTTCCTGGTCCAGGAGGCGCAGCGAATCCAGGCCGCGGTCAGCCCGGTGAGCGACCACGGCTTTCTCATCACGGCCACCCGGGGCTCCCTGGCTGGCGTGACGGAGGGCTTCCGGGTGCCTCCGTTCGCCGAGCGCGCCCGCACCGAGCTGGGGATCGGCGTGGAGGTCGGCGTCGGCATGGGCCGCACGGCGCTCGACGCCGAGGCCAGGGCACGATCGGTGCTCGGACGCCCCCGCCCCGGATCGGCCGTGCCCGCGCTGGCCGTGGACGCCGCGGGCCACCCCGCTGTGCCGGCGCCGCAGGCCGGCGCGGCAGCCACGGGCAGGTCCAGAGGACTGGAGACGCTGGCCAGGCTGGCCGGCAAGCTGCCGGCGGCCGATACGGCGCTCGTGGTAGACGCCGAGACCGCCGGGCGGCTGCTCGCCGTCACCCCCCGCACGGCCCGGCGTCTGCTGCATGCCCTGGTAGAGGAAGGGCTTGCCTGGCCGCTGCCGCCGAGCAGGACGCCGCAGCCGGGCCGGCCTCGCCAGGCGTACCGGCTGGTCGTGGAGAAGCTGGAGCGCGGCCCGGCCGCTAGGGCAGCGCCGCAGCCGGGTAATGGCTGATCACGTCCCTGCCGAAGCGGGCCATCTCCTCGCGCTGCGGGGAGAACTGCAGCAGCATCAGGCCTACTCCCGCCTGCTCGTAGGCGCGGATGCGATCGGTGATCTGGTCGGGAGTGCCGACCAGATCGCTGCGCAGCCCGCGGTTGGAGACGCTGTACTCCTCCAGGGAGACGCGGGACTCCAGCTGCGAGCCGGCCACGAAGTCCTGGTAGGAGGCATAGGCATCCGGCGATGACCGGACGTCGAGGATACGGTCGAGCTCGGCCTGCGCCTGCGCCGGCGTGTCGCGGCAGATCACGTATCCGGAGACGCCGAAGACCAGCGGCGGGTGGCCGGCCTGCGCCCTTCGGTCGTTCATATCAGCGACCTTGCCCGCGATGACCTCCGGCGCGTCCCCGTGCATCACGTAGGCATCTGCCTGGTGAGCGATGACGTCCTTGGCCTTCGGCGACTCGCCGCCCATGTAGACGCTCGGCGGCCGCGCGGGCTTGGGCTCCAGCACAGCACCATCCAGCTGATACAGCGCGCCCTTGTGGGTCACCGTGTCCTCGCGCAGCAGGCGGGAGACAACCTCCAGCCACTCCTGCGTCCGCGCGTACCTGGCGTCATGCACGTCGAAGGGAGCTCCGTACTGGGCTGCCTCGTCCTTCCACCAGGACGACACCACGTTCAGTGACAGCCGGCCGGGAGCGATCGTGTCCAGCGTGGACAGCGCCTTGGCGGTCAGGGACGGCGAGTGATAGTTGGGCCGGACCGCGAGCATCAGCTCCAGCTTGTCGGTGACGGCCGCGACAGCCGGCGCGAGAGCCCAGCAGTCCAGCGACGGGGCGCGATGGCCCTTGATGTCGTTGAGGTTCAGCTCGGCGATCAGGGAGAGCTCGAAGCCGTGCCGCTCGCTCTCGACGGCCAGATCACGGATGTACGGCCAGGCGATGCTCATGCCCTCGTCCTGGACATTGCGCAGCCAGCCGCCGAAGATCGGCATCCAGTACCCGAACCGCATCGCCCGCTCCTCTTGAAGTGCCTTGAAGTGCCTTGAAGTGCTACGCCGGCATCCCGGCCTCATCCGCGAGCAGCCGCCCGAGGAACCCGGCCACGTCCGGGAGCGCGGGCCTGGGCGCGACGGCCTCGATCTCCGCGTTGTAGTTCGTGGTGGTGTTGATGTCGTAGGTGACCAGGCGGCCATCCGCTGTCTCGATGAACTCGAACCCGGCGATCTCAATTCCCTGCCTGCGGGCGAAGTCCAGGTACCGGGCAATGACCGGGTGATCGAAGCCCTCCCGGAGCGCGAACAGGCTGGGGCCGGGCGCCTGACCCACTGCGCAGGCATCAGCGGGGCACAGCTCGAAGCCGCCCCGCGCGGTATCGGCGGTGATCGCGTAGACGAAGTTGCCGCCGACCACCTCGACCCTGGTGATGACCGGCTCGGCCGCGCGCAGGTACTCCTGCAGCAGGGTTATCCCGTCTGCCGGGGGCAGGTAGTCCGGCGAGGACAGGTAGGCATCGAACTCATCGTGGCTGCCGAACAGGGCGACGCCGAGTCCCTTGCCGCCCTGGTTGTGCTTGCTGATGAACGGCGTCGGCAGCTTCCTGGCGGCGGCGGCCAGCTCGCCGCGGCCGGTCACGGCCACGGTGCGCGGCACGTCGAATCCGGCGGCGCGCAGCGCGGTGAGCTGCTCGACCTTGCTCATCTCCAGGTCGAGCACCCGCCGCCCGTTCACCACCCGCCGGCCGTGCGATTCCAGCCAGCTGAGCACCCCGCGGGTCTGGTCCTTGGCTAGCGGGTGGCCTCTGGTGTGGGCCGACGCGCTCATCCGCGACCAGTACACCCCGGCGGGGGGCGTCTCGTCGAGGTCGAGCATGCCGTCGCCGAGCAGCCACTGCTCATGCGGGACGCTGGCCGCGTCGAATGCGGCCCCGAGCGGCGCGTACCAGTCGGGGTTCTCATGGATCACGTAGACCTTCACGCTGCGCGCTGCCTCCACTGCCTCCGCTGCCGTGCCGCCAGCCACAGCGTAAACGACGAAATGCCGTCAGGCAGGAGCCAGGTAGGCGCGCGCGACTGCGAGGAACGCGTCGTTCGACTGGCGATCGCCGATCGACACCCTGGCGCCCTCCGCGCCGAACGGGCGGATGCTGATCCCGGCGCGGTCGCACGCCTGAGCGAAGCGGCCGGTGTCCTCACCGAGGCGGAGCCAGACGAAGTTCGCCTCCGTCGGCGGCACCGTCCAGCCCTGGCCGAGCAGCTCGGCGCGGACCCGGTCCCGCTCCTTGACCACGGTCTCGACCCGGTCGAGCAGCTCATGCTCGGCGTCCAGCGATGCCACCGCCGCCGCCTGCGCGAGCGCGTTGACCGAGAAGGTCAGCATGGTCTTGCGGACCGCGGCGGCGACGGGCTCGTGCCCGACAAGGAAGCCGACCCGCAGCCCGGCCAGCCCGTAGGCCTTGGAGAAGGTCCGCAGCACGGCCACGTTCGGGCGGCCGGCGTACAGGGTCATCCCGTCGGGCACGTCGCTGTCGCGAACGTACTCGGCGTAGGCCTCATCCAGTACGACCAGGCAGTCCTGCGGCGCCCGGTCAAGGAAATCCTCAAGCTCGGCGCGGTGCACGACGGTACCGGTCGGGTTGTTCGGGTTGCAGACGAAGATCAGCCTTGTCCGCTCGGTGATCGCATCGGCCATCGCGGCCAGGTCGTGGGTCTCCTCGCGCAGCGGGACCCGGACCGACGTCGCGCCGGCCAGGTCGCTGAGGTAGGGGTACGCCTCGAAGGAGCGCCAGGAGTAGATGACCTCGGCGCCCGGCTCCGCGACGGCCTCCAGCAACTGCTGGGCCACGCCGACGGAGCCGCAGCCGACCGCGATATGCGAGGGGGGGACGCCGTAACGGCCGGCGATGGCCCCGGTCAGCTCGCCGGCACCGTTGTCCGGGTACCTGTTGACGGCGCCGGCCGCCTCGGTGATGATCTTGAGCACGGACGGCAGCGGTCCGAACGGGGACTCGTTCGAGGAGAGCCTGACGGACCTGCCTCCCGGCACCGGGGGCTTGCCGGGCTGGTAGGGAGCGAACGTGTCGAGTACCGGCCTGAATCGCGGAGACTGCGCGGACATCATTGTCCTCCTGGGCAGATGAGCTCCAGGGCGCACGAGCGATCCGGCCGACCGGGCCGCCGCGAGTGCACGTTCCTGAAGTATTCATCGGAACCTACGTGCCCAGTCTCGCATCTGGCCAGCCGAGCCGCCCGCCGGCCGCCAGCTGGCTAGCGCCGGGTGACATGATCTAGTGCCACCCGAAACGCCTCCAGGGCGCCGGTGCTGAACAGCACGAAGCGCGCCTCATCCAGGCCAGGGCCCGCCGTGTGCACGGTGTCGATCGCGATCCGGGCCGCGTCGGCAACCGGCCACCCGTAGGCGCCGGCCGATATCGCCGTGAACGCCACGGTCCGTGCGCCGAGATCAGCGGCGACCCGCAGCGACCCGGCATAGCACGAGGCGAGCAGGCCCGAGCGATCCTGCGTCAGCGAGTACACGGGCCCGACCGTGTGGATCACCCACCGGGCAGGCAGGTCGCCGGCGGTGGTCGCGACCGCCTGGCCGACGGGCAGCCCGTTGGCATAGAGCCCCGCCCGCAGCTCCCGGCACGCCGCCAGGATCGCCGGGCCGCCGCGGCGGTGGATGGCCCCGTCGACCCCGCCGCCCCCCAGCAGCGACGAGTTCGCCGCGTTGACCACGGCGTCGAGGCGCTGCTCGGTGATGTCGCCGAGCGTGAGAGTGATCTTCATTCGCTACCCCGCATGGGTTGACTGTCGGGACACCGCGGCGATCCGCGCGATCCCTGCTAGCCCCGCGCGGCGGCCCTGTCCAGCCGGGTTATCCCTAGGTAGAGTAGCTTCGTGAACCGGCTCGGCGAGCTTGAGCGTGCCATCATGGACATCCTCTGGGAAGCGTCCGACCCGCTGACGGTCCGGCAGGTGAGCGGCCTGCTGACCGAGCGGGATCTTGCGCACACCACGGTGATGACGGTGCTGGACAGGCTCTCGAAGAAGGGATTTGCCCGGCGTGAGCGGGATGGTCGCGCGTGGCGTTACCACGCCGCGGAGAGCCGGGAAGCATACGTGACCGAGCTGATGCTGAATGCGCTCGACCAGACCGGTGACCGCCAGGCGGCCCTCGCCCGTTTCGCGCGCAGCGTGTCGGGTTCAGAGGCGCGAGCGCTGCGCCGGGCACTCGAGGCCCTCGGTGACGGCAGCGGGGGCTGACTGCCCGTGTCAGCCGCCGCTATCATCCTTGCCGCCGTCGCAGCAGGCTGCCTTCCGGCGTCCTCCGTGCTGGCTGCCGCGCGCTGGCCGCGCAGGTCCCCGGCTGCCGCGATCGTGCTCTGGCAGGCACTCGGGCTCGGCTGGGGTCTGGCCGCTGTCGGCGCCCTGGCTGGCCTGGGCGCCGCGAGCGGGCGCTCCGGCGTGGCCGCGAGCGCGGTCACTCAGGCCTCGCGGCTCATGCGGGGCCGCGGGAGCGCCCCATTCCGCTCCTGGAGCCTGCTGACGGCGATCCGGGCGGTGTCCCTGGGCGCCGGCATCGTGCTGTTCCTGCTGCTGTGCTGGGTGCTCGTGGCGGCGTTCGCCGCGGCATTCCGGTCCCGGCAGCGGCAGCGCGCGCTGCTCAGCCTGCTGGCCCGCGGTGACCCGAAGGTGCCGGGCGCGCTGGTGGTTGATCATCCGGCGGCTGCCGCCTACTGCGTACCCGGGCTGAGGTCGGCGATCGTGATCAGCGCGGGCGCTCTCGACCTGCTGGATCAGGCCGAGCTTGCCGCGGTGCTGGCGCATGAGCGGGCCCACCTGAGGGAGCGGCATGATCTTGTCCTGCTGCCTTTTACCGCACTGCTCAGTGCATTCCGCTGGTCATGTGCTGCCCGGCAGGCGCATCGGGCAGTCGCGCTGCTCGTCGAGATGCACGCCGATGACTGTGCGCTGCGGAACCGGCCGGCCAGGGAACTGGCCACCGCGCTGCTGCGGGTGGGGGCCGCGGGCGGCGGCAGGGCGCCTGCGGGCGCCCTGGCCGCCACGGACGCGGGCGCCAGCGGTGACGTGGCCGCCAGGGTGACCCGCCTGCTCAGGCCCGCCCCCGGGCTCTGCGCGCCCGCCCTGACCCTGGTCTGCGCGGCGGCAGTAGTCGTCGCCGCCGTTCCGGTGGCGTTCCTGGTACTTCCGGTCTGAGCGCCGCTAGTCGGTGATGCGGATGCGCAGCCGGCGGAAGCCCTTGCCCTTGCTCTCGACCTTGACGACCTCGATCCTGCCCACCTGCCGGGTCGAGGCCACGTGCGTGCCGCCGTCCGCCTGCTGGTCCAGGCCCGCGATGTCGATGATCCGCACCTCCTTGACCTCCGGCGGGACCAGGTTGGTGGCGGTCCGGATGATGTCCGGGATCGCGAATGCCTCGTCGCGGGGCAGTACCCGGACGGCGATCGGCCGCCCGGCGGCAATCTCGGCATTGCAGGCAGACTCGACCGCATCCCTGAAACCTTCCGGCAGCTGCGGCAGGTCAAAGTCCATCCGGGCGCTGAAGGGCTCCATGTTGCCGCCGGTGACCAGCGATCCGTAGTCGCGGAACACGACACCGCACAGCACGTGCAGCCCGGAGTGCGTGCGCATCAGCGCGGTGCGCCGCTCGTCCTCGACCGCTCCGCGCACTGCCGTGCCCGCCGGCGGAACCGGGTCGGCTTCCCGCGGGATCAGGTACAGATCATCGCCCTTGCGCGCGCCGACGATCTGAGTCTGCACGCCGCCCCAGAGCAGCACGCCGTGGTCGGGCGGCTGGCCGCCCCCGCCCGGGTAGAACGCGGAGGTGTCAAGGACGATCCCGTCCGGCCCGGAGTCCAGCACGAGCGCGTCCCACTCGCGGATGCCCTGATCGTCTAGCTCCAGCCGGTGCGTGCGCCACGGTGCATCACTCACAGCCGCAGCCTACCGGCGCAGCCTCACCAGGGGCCGTACGGGCCCTGGTGCGTTCCGCCGCCCTGGAAGCCGCTCACCTTGGGCTTGACGTCCGTGAGGTAGATCGCGGCAGCCACGAACGCGATGATCGGCAGGAAGCTGAACAGCGATAGCTCGCCGGCTGCGCCGCCAAGCCCGATCACCAGCGCCACGCCCAGGATGACCAGCCACAGCGGCTTGGTCTGCTTGCTCGCCGCGACGAAGGCCGGAGCCGGGCGGCGGATCGCGTCGATGAAGGCCCATGCCTCGACGACGAAGGCCACCACCAGGAGCGCCCAGAAGAAAAACTGCAGCGGCCCGTACGCACCGAAGTTCGTGAAATTCACGATGTCACGCTACCGGGCACTTGGCGCACTTGGGAACCGCGGACCGTCGCCGCCGCATCAGCGGCGTCCCCGCTGGCCCCGGCTGTGCCGGTCTCCGCCGTGCCGGTCTCCGCCGTGCCGGCCCCGGCTGTGCCGGTCTCCGCCGTGCCGGTCTCCGCCGCACCGCCACCGGCGCCGGCGTCCGCTGCCGAAAGCGCGGCACCGGCCGAGTGGTCCGGGTCAGCCGCGATCGCCCATCGAGCCAGCGCCACGGGCTCCAGCTCCTGCGGCCACGCCAGCGCGGCCTCGTCGATGGCCAGCTCCGTCGCCTCATCCTCGGCGGCCTCGTCGGCCAGCACGGTACTGGCCGTTTCCTTGCGGAACGACTCGTAGATCTCGATCAGCATCTGCTTCTGCCGCTCGGTGAGCTCGGGATCGGTCAGCACCGCGTCCCGCACGGCTGACCCCGGCGGCCGGTCCTCGAGCAAGCCGGCCTGCACGTACAGCGCCTCGGCCGAGATCCGCAGCCCCTTGGCGATCTGCTGCAGGATGTCAGCGCTCGGCCTGCGCAGGCCCCGCTCGATCTGGCTCAGGTACGGGTTGGACACGCCGGCGGCCTGCGCCAGCTGGCGTAGCGAGATCTTGGCCTGCTCACGCTGCTCGCGGATGTAGGCGCCGATGGTGCTGACGTTCACTGGGCTCATGAGCCCAGTCTGCCAAATCAGTGCTTGCACTTGCAAATTATCTTGCAAGCACCCTCAGGACGGCAGCGTGACACGGATCTCGCCGACCCGCCGGCAGCCGCCCGTGACCGGCGGGCTGGCGAGCCGGTCCAGGACTGCGATGTCGGCGTCCGGCAGCCGGGCGGCTCCCATCTCGTCCAGCAGCGCGACGGTGATGGCCGTACTCGCCCGCTGCGCGCCGTCGTCGATCTTGAACGCGGCGGCCCGCCCGTCGGCCAGCGCGAACGCCTCGACTCCCTCGGCGCCGGCCTTCAGCAGCAGGCCGGGGACGGCCTGCATCAGCTCGCGCTCCGGCCGGGCTGTGCCCGAGGTCCAGTCAGGGTAGCCCCGCATGGCGTCGGCGACCCTGCGCTCGGCCGTGCCCGGCGCGGCCAGGACGATCGCCCGGAACGCACGGGCGAGCCCCGTCAGCGAGATGGCCAGCACCGGCGCGCCGCACCCGTCCACGCCGACCGCCGTGACCGGCTCGCCGGCCAGCTCCTCGACCGTGCGCCGGATCTCCTGCTGGAGCGGGTGATCCGGGTCCAGGTAGCTGGCCGTCGGCCAGCCCGCCGCCACGCACGTCGCCAGCATGGCCGCGTGCTTGCCCGAGCAGTTCATATGCAGCCGGTCGGGCTCGCCGCCGCCGAGCAGCAGGCTGCGCAGCGCGAGCTCGTCACGCGGCAGGTCCGGCGGGCACTGCAGCGCCTCGGGGCCCAGGCCTGCCCCGGCCAGGATCTCGCGCACGCCGGCGACATGGAAATCCTCGCCGGAATGGCTGGCCGCGGCCAGCGCGAGCAGCTTGGAGTCCAGGTCAAGGCCGCAGCGCAGCATGGCCGTGGCCTGCATCGGCTTGTTCGACGAGCGGGGGAACATCGGCTCGGCGGCCGAGCCTGCCGACAGCCGCGCCGAGCCGTCGCGGCCCAGCGCGGCAATGGCGCCCCGGTGCCGGGACTCGGCGAAGCCCGACCTGAAGACCTCGGCCAGGACCGGATTCTCAGTGTCGATCGGGCACTCCCAGCATCGCGCGGGCATCCCGGGGCGTCATCGCCGGGCGCTGCGCCAGATCCGCGAGGGCGGCGGCCCGCTCGACCAGCTCCGCGTTGCCCGTCACGGGCCGGGCGCGAGCAAAGGAAACGGTGTCTTCCATGCCGACCCGCAGGTGGCCGCCTGCCGCGAGGGCGGCGAACATCACCGGGAGGCAGGTGCGGCCGACGCCGGTGGCTGACCAGGTGGCGCCCTCGGGGAGCGCCGCCACCGCCTGGACCAGGGTGGCGGCGTCACCTGGCATGCCGCCCGGCACGCCCATCACCAGGTCGCAGTGCACATGGCCGCCGTGCGGCGCGCCGAGGTCATCGAGCAGCCGGTGCAGGGTTGCCACGTGGCCCAGGTCGAACAGCTCGAACTCGGGCACCACCGCGAGCGCCTGGGTCCTGGCGTACAGCTCGCGGATGAACGGCCAGGGGTTGGCGAAAACCTCAGCGCCGAAGTTGACCGTGCCGCAGGTCAGCGAGCAGGCATCCGGGCCGGCGTCGAGGACGGCCAGCCGCCGGGCGAAGCTGTCCGTCACCGCCCCGCCAGTAGACAGCTGGACGATCAGGTCCGTGCCCTCGCGGAGCGCGCGGACGGTATCGGTGAGCCTGCCGACGTCCAGGGTGGGGCGGGCGTCGTCGTCCCTGATGTGCACGTGAATCACGGCCGCGCCTGCCGCGGCGCAGCTCTTGGCGGTGGCGACCAGTTCCTCCAGCGTGACCGGAAGGGCGGGTACCGCCGCCTTCTCCAGCTCGGCTCCGGTCGGAGCGACGGTAATCAGGGTGGCTGCCGTCCCGGCGGCCCTGGCCGGCGGGGGCCGGCGGATGCTGTCATTTGTCATGACCGGAAGAATGCCTTCTCGTGCGAGCTGTGGTCCAACGTGCGAGTGAGGCGAGCGTATCGGTAGGCGGGACCACGGTCGGCCGCCTGACCGGGCCTGGCCTGCTCGTCCTGGTCGGCGTCACGCACTCCGACTCCGGCCCGCAGGCGGCTGCCCTGGCGCGCAAGATCTACCATCTGCGGATACTGCCCGACGAGATGTCGTGCGCCGACGCGGGCGCGCCGCTGCTGGTGGTGAGCCAGTTCACGCTGTACGGACAGACGGCCAGAGGGCGGCGGCCTACCTGGCAGGCGGCAGCGCCGCGAGCTGTCGCCGAGCCGCTGGTGATCGCGTTCTGCGAGGCGCTGCGGGAGCTCGGCGCGAGCGTCCAGACCGGGGTGTTCGGCGCGGACATGCAGGTGCGGCTGGTCAATGACGGTCCGGTGACGCTGATTCTCGAGATGTAGCCTGCGGTGGGCCCGCTGCCGTGCCTTGCGACCCGGCCCCGCCGGCGATATGGCCGTCCGCCCGGCTGGCTGCGCCCGCCTGCAGATGCTGGCGGGTGAATGCCAGCGCCTGCGCCAGGTCCGCCTGCCGCTCCTGGCTGGTGGCCGCCCGGAAGGTCGTGACCTCGAGCACTACCACGCCGGCATACCCGCCCGCTCCCAGCCGCTCGAGCAGCTCCGCGCAGGGCTGGCTGCCCCGGCCGGGGACCAGGTGCTCATCGGGCAGCCCCGGCTTGGTCCCGTCGGCCATGTGCACGTGTGCCAGCCTGCCGCCGAGCTGGTCGGCCATCTCCAGCGCGTCCGAGCCCGACACTGCCGTATGGGAGAGGTCCAGCGTCGCGTGCGGGCAGTCGATCTCGACGGGATTCCAGTGCGGGGCCCACGCGGCAACCTCGGCGCCGGCCCGCAGCGGATACAGGTTCTCCACCGCGAAGAGGACATCGGTCTCCTCGCTGATCCGGGCCAGCCCGGCCTCGAAGTCCCGCGCGTATTCCCGCTGCCAGCGAAACGGCGGGTGCACCACGACCACGCGGGCGCCGAGATGCTCCGCCGCCTCCCTGGCCCGCGCGAGCCGGCCCCACGGATCCTTGCCCCAGACGCGCTGGGTGATCAGCAGGCCAGGCGCGTGCACGGCGAGCACGGGTATGCCGTGGTACTCGGACAGCCGCCGCAGGACCTCAGCATCCTGGCTGACCGGGTCGGCAGTGACCATCACCTCGACGCCGTCATACCCGAGGCGCGCGGCTGCCTCGAAGGCGTCCGGCGTCCGCTCAGGGAAGACCGAGGCAGTGGACAGCGCCACCTGGACGCTCGTTGCCGCGGCGACGTGGCCCAAGGTAACTCCTTGTCAGCTTGTCCGGACCTGCACGCCAGCTTATGCGGACCGGCAGGGCTCGCTCGCCCGCGGGCGAGCGACGCGCACCGCGCCGCGGTCCGCGAGTGCGAGTCTTGCTGTCGGTACCTGCCGATACGCTGCCTGTCATGGCAAAGTCGCCCGCTGCGGCGCTGTATGAGTGCTCGGAGTGCGGCTGGCGCAGCATGAAGTGGGCGGGCCGCTGCGGCGAGTGCCAGGCCTGGGGAACTGTCGCCGAGGCGCGTGTTCCCGTGCTGGCCCGCGCCACGATGCGCGCGGCGGCCCGGACCGGCTCCAGCGGCTCGCCGGGCACAGCGGCGATCCGGATCACCGAGGTCGACGCGACGGCTGCCGGTGCCCGGCCGACCGGCATGGACGAGCTTGACCGGGTGCTCGGCGGCGGGCTGGTCCCCGGCGCCGTGGTGCTGCTGGCCGGAGAACCCGGCGTCGGCAAGTCCACGCTGCTGCTGGAGGCGGGGGCTCTCGCCGCCGGGTCCGGCACGGTTCTCTACGTGACGGGCGAGGAGTCCGCGGCCCAGGTGAAGCTGCGCGCGGACAGGATCGGCGCGATCAGCGAGAATCTCTACCTGGCCGCCGAGACCGACTTCGCCGCGCTGCTGGGACACGTGGAGGCGGTCAGCCCCGACTTGCTGATCGTCGACTCGGTGCAGACCATCACGGCGGCGGGAATCGATGCGGCGGCGGGCGGCGTGACGCAGGTCCGCGAGATCACCTCGGCACTGATGACGCTGGCCAAGCAGCGCACGCTGACCACCGTGCTGGTCGGCCACGTGACCAAGGACGGCTCGATCGCCGGCCCGCGCTCGCTTGAGCACCTGGTCGACGTGGTCCTGCATTTCGACGGGGACAGGCATGGCCAGCTGCGCATGGTCCGGGCGCTGAAGAACCGGTACGGGCCGACCGACGAGATCGGCTGCTTCGAGCTGGGCGAGTCCGGCCTGACCGGGCTGGCTGACCCGAGCGGCCTGTTCCTGTCGCAGCGGCGCGATGCGGTGCCGGGCACCTGCGTGACCGTCACGCTGGAAGGCCGCCGCCCGCTCCTGGCCGAGGTGCAGACGCTCGTGTGCCCGTCCGCGGCTGAGCTTGCCCGGCGGGTGACCTCCGGGCTGGACTCCGCCCGGGTCGGCATGGTCGTCGCCGTCCTGCAGCGCCGGGCCGGGATCACAATCGGCAAGCAGGACGTCTTCGCGGCAACCGTGGGCGGCGTGCGGCTGACGGAGCCCTCCGTTGACCTGGCCCTCGCCCTGGCCCTGGCCAGCGCCACGTCGGACCTCAGCCTGCCGGGCAACATGGTGGCTATCGGCGAGGTCGGGCTGGCCGGCGAGATCCGCGGGGTCACCGGCATTCAGCGCAGGCTGGCTGAGGCCGAGCGGATGGGCTTCCGGCGCGCGATCGTGCCGCCAGGCTCCGGCTACGTCCCGCTGAGCGCCGGCGCGGCCGGCGACCGCCGCACGGCCGGCGCGGGCGGGCATGGCGACCGCCGCCTGGCCGTCGCGGGCGGCCCTGGTGACCGCCGCCTGGCCGTCGCGGGCGGGCCGGGTGAGTCCCGCCTGGCGGGCGCGGGCGGACTGACCGACGTGCGGGAGGCAGCGGATGTCCGGGAGGCGATCGCCGTGGCGCTGGGCGGCTGAGGTCCTGCTGCCGGTCCGCCCGCTGCCGGCCCGCCCGCCGCCGACCCGCCCGCCGCCAGGCCGCGGGCACTCGCCGCCAGGCCGCGGGCACTCCCCCAGGCTCGCCGATACACTGAGAGTAACAAGCAACCCCCGGGAGTCGGGTGACTGCTGTGAGCCAAGGGCCAGACGAGCGCCGACGCGCCGCGCTCGCGTCACTCGCGCCGGGTACGGCGCTGCGGGATGGCCTGGAACGGATCCTGCGCGGCAGCACCGGCGCGCTGATCGTGCTCGGCTACGACCAGCTGGTCGACGATCTGTGCTCGGGCGGATTTGCGCTCGACGTCGAGTTCTCGGCGACCCGGCTGCGCGAGCTGGCGAAGATGGACGGCGCCATCGTCCTTGACCGCACCGGGGGCAGCATCGTGCGCGCCGCCGTCCAGCTCGTCCCCGACCCGGCCCTGCCGACAGACGAGTCAGGTACCCGGCACCGGACGGCAGAGCGGGTCGCTCGCCAGACCGGGTACCCGGTGATCGCGGTGAGCAAGTCCATGCGCGTCATCGCGCTGTACATCGACGGCACGCGATACGTGATTGAGGACCCAGCCGATCTTCTCTCCCGGGCCCATCAGGCGCTGGCGACCCTGGAGCGGTACAAGCTCAGGCTCGGCGCGACTACGGGCGCGCTGTCCGCGCTCGAGATCGAGGATCTCGCCACTGTCCGCGACGTCACGGCCGTTGCCCAGCGGCTGGAGATGGTCCGGCGCATCGCCGGCGAGATCGAGGGCTATATGATCGAGCTGGGTACTGACGGAAGGCTGCTCGCCCTGCAGCTCGATGAGCTTGTTGCCGGGACGGGGCAGGAGCGGGACCTGCTCGTGCAGGACTACGTGCCGGGGGCGCCGGACGGCCGCATGAGCGCAGCGGCTGCCACGCTGGACGCGCTGGAGAGCCTGTCGCCCGACGAGTTGCTCGACATCGGGACTGTCGCGGGCATCCTGCGCCTCGGCGGGGCCGACTCCCTGGATGATGCGGTAAGCCCGTACGGGCACCGGCTGCTGGCCAAGGTCCCGCGGCTCCCCGGGCCGGCCGCGCAGAGTCTCATCGGGTACTTCGGCGGACTGCAGAAGCTGCTGGCGGCCAGCGTCGAGGACCTGCAGCGGGTGGAGGGCATCGGCATCTCGGATGCGCGCAGCGTCCGCGAGGGCCTGTCCAGGCTGGCGGAGTCATCGCTGCTCGAGCGATACGTGTAGCGGGCCCGGGCGCCGTCAGCGCAGCGCGAACGTCTCGGTGTTGCTGGCCGCCGGGCCGGCGACCGCGATCGCGGAGTACGTCCCGGCCGGGACGCGCTGCGACGCGGCCTGGCAGCCAGGCGAGGAAGTCTGGCGGTCCCACGAGATGGGCAGCACCGTCGGCACGCCTCGCTGCAGGTCGGCGACCAGCGAGCCCCGCCCCTCGACGCAGTCGGCGGAGCCCCAGATCCGCGTCTGGCCGGCCTTGATCACCAGTTCCAGGTGCTTGACGCCGATGTTGAAGGTGCACGTCGTCGCCGAGGTGGAGACGACATCCAGATCGAACAGCGGCATCTGGCGTGAGCCGAAGCTGGCCTGGCTTGACGACAGGCTGAGCACGACAGCCGCGCGGCGGCAGGTCCTCGGCTTGCGGGCGTCGCCCGGCGGCCGGCTCCGCGCCGCTGACGAGGCGGGGGCCGGCTGCGCCGTGGGCCGGTGGCCCCGGACGCCGCCCGTGGCGGAAGCGGGCGGCCTGGCTGAGCTGCTGACCGAGCGCGACGGGGCCGAGCGCGATGAGGCCGAGCGCGACGGGGCCGGGCCCGGCCCTGGTCCGCCAGCGCCGTGCCCCTGGCCAGCCGCCCCGCCCTGAGAGCCGCCGTCCCCCGCCGCCTGGACGGCAATGCTGCTATGCAGCGCTCCGGACAGAGCCCACGCGATGAGAGCGAGAATGGCAAGGCCTACGACCAGCGCGACGAAACGGCGCCGCCAGTAAGTCGCGGCCGGCCGGTCCTGCCCCCGATGACGGAACACCCCCGTGCCCATGCCACGAGTATGCAAGAGCAGCCACGAGCGGCCGCGCCGACCCGCCGGGCTTTACGAACTACATATCTGCAGGCAGGAGGCTTGTCATGACAAGCGAGTATGAGGCGCCCATCCTGCGCTGGTACGCCGCGCATGCCAGGGACCTGCCCTGGCGTCGCCCGGCTGTCTCTGCCTGGTCCGTGCTGGTAAGCGAGATCATGCTGCAGCAGACTCCGGTCGCGCGGGTGCTGGCTGCGCATGAGGCGTGGATGATCCGGTGGCCAACGCCGACATCCCTCGCGGCATCCTCGCCAGCCGACGCGGTACGCCAGTGGGGCACGCTGGGCTATCCGCGCCGGGCGATCCGGCTGCACGCGACCGCGCGAATCCTCGCCGACCAGCACGCCGGCCAGGTTCCCGCCTCCGCGGCGGACCTGATCGCGCTGCCGGGGATCGGGGCGTATACCGCCGCTGCAGTGGCCAGCTTCGCATTCGGGCAGCGTCATGCGGTGCTCGACACGAACGTGCGGCGGGTGCTCGCCCGCCTGGTCAGGGGCGAGGAGCAGCCGCCGCGCAGCACGAGCGCCGCCGAAGTCGCCCTGGCCGAGACGCTGCTGGCCGCCGATGGCCGGCGGGCCGCTCAATGGTCGGTGGCGGTCATGGAACTCGGCGCCCTGGTCTGCACCGCGGCGCGCCCGTCCTGCTCTAGCTGCCCGGTGGAGCGCCACTGCTCCTGGCTGCGCCGGGGCAGTCCCGCCGCGGCGGGCCGGCAGCGCGCCGAGCAGTACGCGGGCAGCGACAGGCAGTGCCGCGGGCGGCTGCTGGCGGTCCTGCGGGACGCCAGCGGGCCGGTCACCGCCACCCGGCTCGACGCCGCCTGGCCGGATCAGGAGCAGCGGACGCGGGCGCTCGCTGCCCTGATCACCGACGGCCTGGCGACGGCGCAGCCGAACGGGATGTTCAGCCTGCCCGGCGACGCCGGCTAGCTCGTCAGGCGACGTCGGTTCCGGCTGCCGCCGCCTTGGTCTCGATCTCCGCGGGCGGCACATCGGGAACGGCGTCGGGCTTGGGCACGCCCTTGAACGAGAACTTGCCCTCCGGTCCGCTGCCCTCGGCATCGACCATGACGATCTGGCCCGCCTTGAGCTCGCCGAACAGGATCTTCTCCGACAGATGGTCCTCGATCTCCCGCTGGATGGTCCGGCGCAGCGGCCGGGCGCCGAGCACCGGGTCATACCCCCGGGCCGATAGCAGGTCCTTGGCCGCGGGCCGCAGCTCGATCCCCATGTCCCGGTCCTTGAGCCGCTCGTCCACCTTGGTGATCATCAGATCGACGATCCTGAAGATCTCTTCCTTGGTGAGCTGGTGGAACACGATGATGTCGTCGACGCGGTTCAGGAACTCGGGCCGGAAGTGCTGCTTGAGCTCTTCCTGCACCTTGTTCATCATCCGCTCATACGAGCCTTTCGACTCGCCCGCGGTGCCGAAGCCGACGGAGACGCCCTTGGAAATGTCCCTGGTGCCGAGGTTGGTGGTCATGATGATGACGGTGTTCTTGAAGTCCACCACCCGGCCCTGGGCGTCGGTGAGGCGCCCGTCCTCCAGGATCTGCAGCAGCGAGTTGAAGATATCCGGGTGCGCCTTCTCGATCTCGTCGAACAGGACCACGGAGAACGGCTTGCGCCTGACCTTCTCGGTGAGCTGGCCGCCCTCTTCGTAGCCGACATAGCCGGGCGGGGAGCCAAACAGCCGCGAGACGGTGTGCTTCTCCATGTACTCGCTCATGTCGAGCTGAATCAGCGAGTCCTCGTCGCCGAACAGGAACTCGGCGAGTGTCTTGGACAGCTCGGTCTTGCCGACGCCGGATGGACCGGCGAAGATGAACGACCCGCCGGGGCGCTTGGGGTCCTTGAGCCCGGCCCGGGTGCGGCGGATGGCCTGCGACAGCGCCTTGATCGCGTCGTTCTGGCCGATGACACGCCGGTGCAGCTCGTCCTCCATCCGCAGCAGTCGCTGTGACTCTTCCTCGGTGAGCTTGAAGACCGGGATGCCGGTGGCGATCGCGAGCACCTCCGCGATCAGCTCCTCGTTCACCACGGCGGCGACGTCCATATCGCCGGCCTTCCACTCCTTTTCCCTGACGTCCTTCTTCTCGATCAGCTGCTTTTCGGTGTCGCGGAGCGCGGCTGCCTTCTCGAAGTCCTGGGAGTCGATGGCCGACTCCTTCTCCCGGCGCACGTCAGCGATTTTCTCGTCGAACTCGCGCAGGTCAGGCGGCGCCGTCATCCGGCGGATGCGCATCCGCGACCCGGCCTCGTCAATCAGGTCGATCGCCTTGTCCGGCAGGAACCGGTCACTGATGTAGCGGTCCGCCAGCTGTGCCGCCGCGACCAGCGCGTCATCGGTGATGGAGACCCGGTGGTGCGCCTCGTAGCGGTCACGCAGGCCCTTGAGGATCTCGATGGTGTGCGAGATCGTCGGCTCGGCCACCTGGATCGGCTGGAACCGCCGCTCGAGGGCTGCGTCCTTCTCCAGGTGCTTGCGGTACTCGTCGAGCGTGCTCGCGCCGATGGTCTGGAGCTCGCCGCGGGCCAGCATCGGCTTCAGGATGGAGGCCGCGTCGATAGCGCCCTCCGCGGCCCCGGCGCCGACCAGGGTGTGGATCTCGTCGATGAACAGGATGATGTCGCCGCGAGTGCGGATCTCCTTCAGGACCTTCTTCAGCCGCTCCTCGAAGTCGCCGCGGTACCGGGATCCGGCCACCAGGGCGCCTAGGTCCAGCGTGTAGAGCTGCTTGTCCTTCAGGGTCTCCGGCACCTCGCCCTTGACGATCTTCTGGGCCAGTCCCTCGACAACCGCGGTCTTGCCGACGCCGGGCTCGCCGACGAGCACGGGGTTGTTCTTGGTGCGCCGGGACAGCACCTGCATCACCCGCTCGATTTCCTTCTCCCGGCCGATGACCGGATCGAGCTTGCCCTCGCGCGCCGCGGCGGTGAGGTTGCGGCCGAACTGGTCCAGGACCAGGGATGTCGACGGTGCCGTCTCCGAAGGCGTGCCCGCGGCGGCCGGCTCCTTGCCCTGGTAGCCGTGCAGCAGCTGGATGACCTGCTGGCGGACCCGGTTCAGGTCAGCGCCCAGCCGCACCAGCACCTGGGCGGCGACGCCCTCGCCCTCCCGGATCAGGCCGAGCAGGATGTGCTCGGTACCGATGTAGTTGTGGCCGAGCTGCAAGGCTTCGCGCAGCGACAGCTCCAGGACCTTCTTGGCCCGCGGCGTGAACGGGATGTGCCCCGATGGCGCCTGCTGTCCCTGGCCGATGATCTCCTCGACCTGCTGGCGGACCGCCTCCAGGCTGATCCCCAGCGACTCCAGTGCCTTGGCAGCGACGCCCTCGCCCTCATGAATGAGGCCGAGCAGGATGTGCTCGGTACCGATGTAGTTGTGGTTGAGCATCCTGGCCTCTTCCTGAGCCAGGACCACAACCCGCCGCGCCCGGTCGGTAAACCTCTCGAACATCTCGTCGCTC
>Ga0209871_1000058_pt1 | contig 32425 bp, 19 predicted proteins | sample OrgsoiDNA2013045_FD_185795 | JGI IMG/M metagenome (GOLD analysis project Ga0209871, IMG submission 185795) | Permafrost soil microbial communities from the Arctic, to analyse light accelerated degradation of dissolved organic matter (DOM) -... | ecosystem: Environmental > Terrestrial > Soil >... | reverse complement strand
CACGCCGCTAGCGGCGGGGTTCGCGGGGGTCAGGGTTCGCGGGGGTCAGGATTCGCGGGGGTCAGGATTCGCGGGGGTCAGGATTCGCGGGGGTCAGGAACCGCTGCAGTCCGGGCAGAGGCCGAAGAGTTCGACGGTATGGCCGACATCGGTGAAGTCGGCCTCGGCGGCTACCTGCTCAGCCCACCGCTCCACCGCGCGCCCCTCCACCTCGACGCTGCGCCCGCAGTTGCGGCAGGTCAGATGATGGTGATGGGCGTCGCTCTGGCACCGGCGGTAGAGCGTCTCGCCGCTCGCGTCGCGGATGGCGTCTACCCGGCCGTCCTCGCTGAGCACCTGCAGGTGCCGGTAGACGGTCGTGAGGCCGACGTGCTCGCCTCGGCTGCGCAGCTCGGCGTGAATCTGCTGCGCGCTGCAGAACCCCGGGAGCCCGTCTAGTACCACCGACAGCGCCTCGGCCTGCCGGGTGCCGCGGACGCGCGTGCCGCGCCCTGGCGCCGATGCGCGCCCTGGCGCCGATGCACGCGCTGGCGCGGATGCAGCGGGCCGTGGTGTTGTCACAGACGCACTGTAGCAGCCTGGCAGCCGATTGCCCGTGCGCGCTGCGGGGCCTTCGGCGCAGCCCAGCCCCAGCCCCACCCCCGGCCCCACCCCCGGCCCAACCCCCGGCCACGGCAACAGCCCCAGCCGCAGCCAGCGCAGGACAAGATAGGGCTATGGCAGACCGGCTCCGAGACGCGACCAGTCCGTACTTGCTCCAGCACGCCGGCAACCCGGTGGACTGGTGGCCATGGTCCGACGCGGCGTTCGCCGAAGCAGCAGGACGGGGCGTCCCGGTACTGCTGTCCGTTGGCTACTCGGCCTGCCACTGGTGTCACGTGATGGCGCACGAGTCGTTCGAGGACGAGCCGACGGCCGCCCTCATGAACGAGCACCTGGTGTCGATCAAGGTGGACCGGGAGGAGCGCCCCGACGTCGACGCGGTCTACATGACGGCGACCCAGGCGATGACGGGACAGGGCGGCTGGCCGATGACCGTCTTCATGACCCCCGACCGTGAGCCGTTCTACTGCGGCACTTACTTCCCGCGCGAGTACTTCCAGCGGCTCGTGCTCGGGATCGCGCAGGCGTGGCGCGAGGACCGGGGCAGCGTCATCGACCAGGCGCAGCGGATCTCGGCCACGCTGGCGGAGCGGGCAGCCGCGCCCCGCGCAGCCGCGCCCCGCGCAGCCGCGCCCGGCGTCGCGCGCGCAGCCACGCCCGGCGTCGCGCCGACGGCTGCTGCTGCGGCAGCGGCGGCGGCGGCGGCGGCCGAGCCTGACCTGGCCGGCATGTGCGAGTCGGCGGTCAGCGCCCTCCGGGCCGACTATGACGCCCGGCACGGCGGTTTCGGCGGCGCCCCGAAGTTCCCGCCGTCGATGGTGCTGGAGTTCCTGCTGAGGCATTCCGAGCGCGTCACCGAGAGCACCGAGAGCACCGAGAGCACCGAGAGCACCGCAGCCACGCCAGGCACCGGCGCTCAGGCGCTCGCGATGGCGACGGGCACCGCGGAGGCGATGGCGCGCGGCGGCATGTACGACCAGCTCGGCGGGGGATTCGCCCGCTACTCGGTCGACGGCGGCTGGGTCGTGCCGCACTTCGAGAAGATGCTGTACGACAACGCCCTGCTGGCGCGGGTCTACGCGCACCTGTGGCGGCGCACCGGCTCCGCCCTCGCGCGCCGGGTAGCGCAGGAAACCTGCGCCTGGATGATCGCCGAGCTCGGCACCGAGCACGGCGGCTTCGCCTCGGCCCTGGACGCGGACAGCGAAGGCGAGGAGGGCAAGTTCTACGTATGGACGCCGGATGAGCTGCGCGAGGTGCTCGGGGCCGGCGACGGGGAGTACGCGGCCGGGGCGTTCGGCGTGACGAAGGAGGGCACCTTCGAGCACGGCAGCTCGGTGCTCCAGCTGCTCAGGGACCCGGACGACGCCGGCCGGCTCGCCCGGATCTCCGCGGCGCTGCTGACGGCGCGGGCGGCCCGGGTCCGGCCCGGCCGGGACGACAAGGTAGTAGCGGCATGGAACGGCCTGGCCATCGCGGCCCTGGCGGAGGCAGGACTGCTGCTGGAGCGGCCGGACTTCACGGCGGCCGCGCGCGCCGCCGCCGAGCTGCTGGCCAGCGTGCACCTGGCGGATGGCCGGCTCGCCCGGACCTCGCGGGCGGGGACGGCATCGGCCAGCGCGGGCGTGCTGGAGGACTACGCCTGCGTGGCCGAGGGCCTGCTGGCCCTGTCCGGTGTCACCGGCGAGGCTCGCTGGGTGCGGATCGCCGGGCAGCTGCTGGACACCACGCTGGAGCGGTTCGGCGATCCGGCGGGCGGCTTCTACGACACCGCCGACGATGGCGAGGCCCTGATCTACCGGCCGGCTGACCCGGCGGACGGCCCGAGCCCGTCCGGGGCCTTCGCGGTCGCCGGCGCGCTGCTCAGCTACTCGGCCCTCACCGGCTCGGCGCGGCACCGGGCGGCGGCGGCCGGCGCGCTCGGCGCGCTGCCCGCCATCGCGTCCCGGTTTCCGCGGGCGGCGGGATGGGGGCTGGCGGTCACCGAGGCGCTGCTGTCCGGCCCCGCCGAGATCGCGATCATCGGCCCGCGCGGCGACGAGCGCACGGCGGCGCTGCACGCGACGGCAGCGCACGCGGCCCCGCCGGGAGCGGTGATCGCCGTCGGCGAGGGCGGCCCGGATCGGGACCAGATCCCGCTGCTGGCGGGCCGCGGGCTGCTCGACGGCGCTCCGGCGGCCTACGTCTGCCGGGATTTTGCCTGCCGCGCACCGGTCGCCGATCCGGAGCAGCTGCGCGCCGCGCTGAGCTCCTAAACAAACCCCGGGCCGAACGGTCAAAACAACCCCGGGCCGAACGGTCAAAACAAGCCCCGGCCGAACGGTCAAAACAACCCCGGGCCGAACGGTCAAAACAAGCCCCGAGCCAAACGGTCATTTGTCCGCTGATCTCATCCCGCCCGGCGCACGGGCGCCCGCGTTGGTCTTGCCCTCGCTGGAGGGCAAGCGTCTATTGTGGGAAGCTCGGGCACGGATGCGTGTGCCGCTTCGTTCGTCGTGTACGACAGCAAGACCGTGATGGGGCCCGCGAGCCCCCAGGCCGAGGGGAGTGCAGGTGCGCGACTGGGCGCGTCGCTTGCCTCTGCCGGTCGGGGCTGTCCTGGCGCTCTGCCTCACCACGACGGCCGCCGCCGCCCATGACGCCGCCCCGCGGGCCGGGACAGCTCACGACGGGACGGCCCTGGCCAGCGCCGGTCACGATGCCATATCCCGGCACGACGCCAGCGCCGCGCTCGCGGGGACCGCGCGCTCCAGCCGCGCGCACCGCCGCAACTCCCCGGCCGGGGACGCCTGGGCCGCACGGACCATGAACGCGCAGCCCCGGCCGACCGGGACCGGCGCGGCCGGCGCCGGAGCTGCCCAGGTCGGGATCACCCAGACGGGACTGCAGCTGCCCGGACGGCCCCGTTCTGGAGCCAATGACGTTTCCGTCGCGGGCCTGGCCGCCTCATCTGCCGCGCCCGCCGTCGCGCCGCTGAAGAAGCTGCTGCAGGCTGACCTGCTGGTGGTGTCGCCCGGCGCGCTGCCGAGCGCGACGGCGGCGAAGATCGCCCGGCTGCACGGCGTGCTCGCCGCCGAGCCGGTCGATGCGGCCCGGATCCAGGTCAACGGCATGTTCGTGGCGATGCTGGGCGTCGACCCGTCCGCGTTCCGGGCCTTTGCGGCGCGGCCGACCGCGCGCGCCACCGGCCTGTGGCAGAACGTGGCGGACGGCGGGATCGCCGTCTCCTACACGATGGGCAGGCAGGACAAGCTGCCGCTGGGCAAGTCCGTCCGGGTGGCCGGGGCGCGCACCGAGCAGTTGCGGGTGGGCGGCTTCGGCACCGTCGGCATCGCCGGAGTCGACGCCGTGGTCTCCGGCTCCGTGGCGCGCTCTCTCGGAATCCCGGACGGCAACGCCATCGTGATCAGCGCGCCGCATGCCGATCTGACCGCCCTGATGGCCAGGGTGAAGAAGCTGCTCCCCGCGCACGCGTCCGTCGCGCCGCTGGTGGCCCAGGCGCTGCCCGCCGCGGCCGGCGCCGCGTCGTCCGCGGCTCCCGGTGCCGGGACCGCCGGAATGGTCACGTCCTTCGGCGCGGCCGGCGGGCCTGGCGTCACTGCCGCTGACGGGCCCGGGCTCAGCCGTGCGGAGGCCCTCAGGTTCCTGACCGCCGCGATCAGCAGGGTGGGCCTGCCGTACGTCTGGGGCGCGGCCGGCCCGCGGGCATTCGACTGCTCGGGCCTGGTCCAGTGGTCGCTCGCGCAGGCAGGCATCGCGATGCCGCGGGTCGCCGTTGACCAGGCGCGTGTCGGCCCGCAGGTGCTCGTCAGCGCGTTGCAGCCCGGCGACCTGCTCTTCTATCACACCGACCCGACGGCTCCCGCGTACATCTCGCACGTGGCGATCTACCTCGGCAACGGGCAGATGATCCAGGCGCCGGAACCAGGCCAGAACGTCGAGATCGTCACGGCGATCGTCGGCGGCCCCGGTTTCGCCGGTGCCGTGCAGGTCTACCCGCGGCTCGCGGCCGCCGTGGCCGGCAACGCGGCAGGCTGAGCGCGCGGCGGCCAGGCCGGGCTCCAGCGTCTCCGCTATGGGCTCATCCGCCGCCTTGCGATCCATCCCGCCGGGGCCGCTCGTGACGGCATGGATCTACGGGACACACCCTAAGACGCCAGGACACGGCGCAGCCGCCACGCCGCGAGGGACAGCAGCACGGCCGCGAACAGCGCCAGCACCCCCAGTTGCGGCAGGATGCCGGTGATCGAGGCGCCGTGCCCGACGAGCTTGTCGAAGGCGTCGTTGCCCCACGCCTGCGGGGTTAGGTGGGCGATCCGTTTCATTGTCGGGGGGAAGACCTCCAGCGGCACCATGCAGCCACCGAGGGCGCCAAGGCCGAGGCCCAGCAGCAGCGAGATCCCCGCCGCCTGCGACTCGTTCCGGAACAGCGTGCCCACCAGCGTCCCCGCGCCCGCGCCCACGCACGCGTAAAGGATCACCACCGCGACGACCCCGGCCGGCTGGCCCCAGCGCACCCCGAACAGCAGCGCCGAGCCGAGAATGATCACCAGGGCCTGGACGCAGGCGATCAGGACCCGGCCCAGGGCCTCCCCGGCGATCACCGTGGCGGGTGAGGTGGGCGTGGCGAGCATCCGCTGCGACAGGCCGAGCCTGCGGGTCTCGATGAGCGCGGCCGCGCCGGTCAGCGCGATCAGGAACAGGAACAGCAGGAGTTCAGCCCAGGCACCCTCGTCGAACCGGCCCAGCGTCCGGGGGAACAGCGCCGTTCCCGCGGTGGTCTCGCGCACCGAGACCGCGGGGAGTGCAGGTGAGATCCGGGACGCCTGCGCCAGGGCCGCGCCGAAGCTGGCCGCCGACCTTTCGGCGACCGCGAACCTGGCGGCACCCAGCAGCGCCGCCTGTTTCGCCACCGCGCCCCGCACCGTTTCGCCGAGCTCCTGGGAGGACTGGTTAGGGCTAGCCAGAAAGCGGACGGCCACGGCAGGCCCGGCGCGCACGGCACGGTCGTAGCCGGGCGGGATCACGATGCCGGCCTCGACGTTGCCCCGTTCCACCTCGGTGAGCAGCGACGCCGGATCCGCCACGGACACCACCTGGAGCTGCGGGGTCCGCTGGAGCTGGCGGACCAGCGCCGCGCCGAGCGGCCCGGACCGGGCCGAGACGACGCCCAGGCGGGGAGTGGACGAGCCGCCGAACGTCGCCCCGAGCACCAGGATCAACAGCATCGGGAAGACGAACACGAAGAAGATGCTCGCGCGGGTCCGGAACGTCCGGCGCAGGTTGGCGAGCGCGATCCACAGTGCTTTCACCGCTACACCTCTGTCATCCGCCGCAGGCGGGTCATCGCGATGCCGCCGGCCACCACGGCGAACGCCAGCATCGCGAGCACCGGCACCCAGACCGCCGACAGGCTGCCGCCGCGCAGGTCACTCAGGCCACGCATGAACCACGCCTGGGGGGCGATGAACGTGAGCCTGGACAGGATGCCCGGGGCCAGCGACACCGGGAAGAACGTCCCGCCGAACAAGCCGAGGACCACCGCGACCACCGACTGCCAGTTGGCCGCCTGCTCGGCGTTGCGGGCGAGGGTGGCGATGAGGGCCATGATCCCCATCGCGGACAGGATCGCCGCGACGACGAGCACGGCCACGCCGAGCGGGTTGCCCCAGGACGCGCCGAACAGCAGGCTCGTGGCGACCACGAGCACGAGCATGCTGATCAGCCCGAGCAGGAAGCTGGTCAGCAGCTTCCCGGCGAGGATCGAGGCGCGGCTGATCGGCGCGGCGACCAGCCGGGCCATGGTTCCGTCGTTCCGCTCCTCCAGCAGGCTCGTCACGCCGAACTGCACGGTGAAGAACAGGAAGAACACCGCCATCCCGGCGGCGAAGAACGACTTCTGGTCGAGTTGCTTGCTCTTGGCGGAGACGTCACTGACGGCCACCGGGGCCGTGGCGGCGGCCGCCCGCGCGGCCAGTGCCCGGACCCGGCCCGGCGGCACCGCGCCGGGCCCTCCCCCGGCCGCGCCCACCGTGGCCACCGACAGCCGCACCTGGTTCAGCTCGGCGGCGTAGCTCTCGGCGATAGACCGGGCGATCTCCGCGGAGATCGGGTCGTCGATATTCCCGATCACCTGCATCGAGGCGCCCCGCTGCGACTGGACGCTGGCGGAGAAGCCCGCCGGAATGATGATCACGGCTTGCAGCGTGCCTTTCCCGGCCAGCTTGCGGGCCCGGGCCACGGTGGGCTCGCGGTGAATGGCGATCAGGCCGCTCCTGCCGACCGCGCCGAGCACCTGGCTGACGAACTGCGCGGACGCGGCGCCCCGGTCGGCGTTGACCACGCCCAAGTCGATCGCGGTGGATTTCCCGCTGACCCCGCTGAAGATCGAGTTGAAGATGAAGGCCAGGCTGAGCGGCACCACAATCCCGATGAGCAGGGCGGACCGGTCCCGCAGCCGGGACTTGAGGTCTTTGGCGCAGATCAGCAGGGTGGCTCGCATGCGCGGTGGCGCCCTTTCAGTCGCGAAGTGCCCGGCCGGTGAGATGCAGGAAGACCGCTTCCAGGTCTGGTTCGGTGACCTCCACGGACCTGACGCTCGTTCCCGCCGCCGCGGTGACCGTCAAGATCGCCGGCAGGTTGCCCCGGGCGTCCTCGACCACCAGGTCGATTCCCTGGTCGGTCGGGCCGGCCTGGCGCACCCACCGATGGCCCGCCAGTTCCGCGGCCGCCTTGGCCAGGTTGCCGGCGGCCAGCAGGCGGACCCTGTCGCCCTCGCCGACCATGCTCACCAGCTCCGTGCGGGTGCCCTCGGCGATCAGCTTGCCATGGTCGATGATCCCCACCCGGTCGCACAGCCGTTCGGCCTCTTCCATGTAATGGGTGGTGTACAGGACCGCCATTCCCTCCCCGGACAGATCCTGGACGCTTTCCAGGATCGCGTTCCGGCTCTGCGGATCCACTCCGACGGTCGGCTCGTCGAGGATCAGCAGCTTCGGCCGGTGCAGCAGCCCGATGCCGATGTTGAGCCGCCGCTTCATGCCGCCGGAGTACTTCTTGGTCTGATCACCGGCCCGGTCGGTGAGGCCGGTCAGCGCCAGCACCTCGGCGCAGCGGCGCTTCGCGTCGGCGGTGGGCATGCCGTAGAGCCGGGCGAAGAACATGAGGTTCTCCCGGGCCGAGAGGTCCGGGTAGATGGCGAGGTCCTGCGGCACGTAGCCGATGGCGGCCTTGGCCCGGACGGCATGGGGGCTCATCGGCTCACCGGCCACCGTGACCTCGCCGGCATCCCGGTCCAGTAGCCCGGCGACCATCGAGATCGTGGTTGTCTTGCCGGCACCGTTGGGGCCCAGCAGCCCGTATGTCTCACCGGTGCTGATGTGGAACCCGACCCCGTCCACCGCGGTCAGGTCGCCGTAGCGCAGCCGCAGGCCGTGACATTCCAGCATCGGCGCGCCTGTCATTGTCTGGCTGCCTCCGGGTCAGGATCGCGGTGAGACCATCGTGCCGTGACCCGGCTTCCGGGACAACCGCGCCGCGCGGGTGCCCCGGCTAATTCACCTGCTATGACCGGGCTTAGCTCATTATGACCGGCACCGGGGCGGTATCCGGGCGCGGGGCGGCCCCGCCGCGCCGGACTCGGCTGCGGCGGGGCCGCGCGCCAGGCCCGACTTGCGAGCGATGCCGTTCAGTGTAATCATCATTACATGAGTACAGAAAAGGACGCGCCCGCATCGCCGGGCGACAAGCTGCGCGGGTGGTTCACCGGCCGGATGCCCGGCGACTGGTTCACCGAAGCTCCCGACGTCAGGATCGACCGCGAGGAAGTCACCGTCACCGGGATCCTCGCGGACCCGCAGGCCGCGGAGGGCGCCAGTGACGCCGAGCGCGCGGCGGCGGCGGATGGCCGCACCCGCAGGTTCCGCGAGGAGACCCGGCAGCAGCGGATCGAGATCGCCAGGGACGCCGAGCACACGTTCGGCCGCAAGGTCTCCTGGGGCGTGGTCTGCGCCGGCCGGACAGTGATGTTCACCACATTCTCGGTCCCGGTCATGACCCGGCTGCGCCAGCCGGAGCGGCTGGTGCTCGACACGCTGGTGGACGCGGGCGTCGCCCGGAGCCGCAGTGACGCGCTGGCCTGGTGCGTCCGGCTGGTCGGCGAGCACGAGGACACCTGGCTTGCCGAGCTCAGGGACGCGCTGCGCCGGGTTGAGCAGGTCAGGGAGCACGGCCCGCAATCCTGACCCCCCGCGGGCGGCGCCCGATGGCCCCGCTGCCGTTCCCGCGCGCTGCCGGCCGGGGACCGGCGTAGTTTGTGTCCGCACCTTCACCGGCGCTGAGTTACGCTGATTGTGGATACGCTCCTGTTACCGCGACGTCACCTGGAGTCCCTGCGCTGGACAACCGCGCAGGTCCTCTGGTGGGCCCGCGCGTAATTGATCCTTGCTTGCCGGGGTACACTCCCCCAATCCCGCAAGCGCAGGGCGCCTTTTCCCGCGCTGCGGAGAGCAGGTCCGGCGGAGCGAACCGCACTAGCGCCGATGGAGAAGGAGCAGTCGTGGTGTACGAGGTGAGTGCCGCGTCGGTGGAATGGAATCCGACCGCGGAGCGTCTCCGCGAGCTGACGGAGAAGATGCCCAACAGCCAGGTCACCGAGTTTGACAACGTGGTGGTCAAGGCGCGCGTCGATTCCCGCAGCACCCGTTCGACGTTCATCGTCGACGACTCGACCAACGCCACCAAGCAGACCATTACCCGCGAGATATACCAGCGCGCCGCCGCCGAGCAGGACGCCTACATTGCCAGCACCGACGTCGTGGTGGTGGACGGCTACATCGGCTCGAACCCGGAGTTCCGGACCAGGGCACGGCTCATCATGGAATCGGCCAGCGCGAACGTCGCCGGCATGCAGAAGCAGCTCTACTACCCGGCCGGGGATGACTACGACCCGGCGACATGGGAACCGGACACGACGGTTATCTACACGCCGAGCCTGGCGGCGCCCGGCTACCCGGACGACCGCCTGATCGCCGTCGACCTGCGCGACAACATCACCCGCGTGCTCAACTCGGACTACTTCGGTGAGTCCAAGAAGGGCGGCCTGCGGATGTGGAACAACATCGTCTACAACCGCGGCGGGCTCGCGCTGCACGCCGGCTGCAAGGTGATCCCGGCGAACGGGAACCCCACGGCGGTCCTGATTGTCGGACTGTCCGGTACCGGCAAGACCACGACGACATTCACCACCCAGCTGGACAGCAAGCCGGCCCAGGATGACTTCATCGCGCTGATGCCGGGCGGCAAGGTCTACACGACCGAGAACGGCTGCTTCGCCAAGACCTTCGGGCTGGATCCGAAGCTCGAGCCCGCGATCTACAACGCGACCACCAAGCCGGACGCCTACCTGGAGAACGTGTCGGTCGACCACGAGGGCAAGATCGACTTCTTCGACACCTCCTACACCAAGAACGGGCGAACCACCTGGCCGTTCTCCTATGTGGACCCGTGGCCGGGCAATGAGTTGCCGCCCGCGGAGTTCCTGCTGATCCTGAACAAGAACGAGAACATCGTGCCGGGCGTGGCGCGCCTCGACCGGGCCCAGGCGGCCGCCTACTTCATGCTCGGCGAGACCACCGGCACCTCGGCCGGCGGCAAGGACGAGGAAGGCAAGTTCCTGCGCGTCCCCGGCACGAACCCGTTCTTCCCCCGGGACATGGCCGACATGGGCAACCGGATGCTCGAACTGCTCGACTCACGCGAGCTGAAGGTCTTCGTGCTCAACACCGGCCGCGTCGGCGGCACCGATGACGAGCAGTCCAAGAAGGTGACGATCCCGTACTCCTCGGCCATCGTTCAGGCCGTCGTCGAGGGCACCGTCGAGTGGGTCACCGACCCCGACTTCGGCTACGAGATCGCCGCCTCGCTGCCCGGCGTCGATGACGTCGAGATTCTGCAGCCGCGCAAGCTGTACGAGCGCCAGGGCCGGCTGGAGGAGTACGACGGGATGGTCGCGCGCCTGAAGAAGGAGCGCCGGGAGTATCTCGGCTCGTTCCCCGGCCTGGACGAGGCCATCGTCAAGTCGGTCGCCGGGACCTGACCGCGAGGGCCCCGCGCCGGCCAGAGTCTGAAGCCACGCGCACCCCCCGCGTCGATCCAGGCGCGGGGGTGCGCCGTATCGCGTTTCCGATCGTGCTAACTTAATGTTATAGGAGCGCTACTCTGCGCTGAAGACTCGGCGCTCAGCTGGCGAAGCCCGGGGGACTCCTGGAGGGACGGCGGGAATTGGGTCCGACCCGTGCTGAGCTCCGCCGAACTGGTCACATTCTTGGATACGGTTCTTAGGGAACGGGACGGTGCTGTCGTGCGGGGCTCGGCTCCGCCCGGCGGCGCAAGAGCCGGGAAGCAGCCGGGAAGCAGCCGGCTGGCATCAGCTGGCCGTCCTGGCAGCAGCGAGGAAGGGTGCCGGATGGGACTGCGCGATCTCATCTACCGGCTGTACGAGCACAGACTCGAAGCGTCGCTCTCGCCGTCGGCGATTCCCCGGCACGTGGGGGTCCTGGTCGACGGCAACCGCAGGTGGGCGCGCTCCGCTGGACTTGCCGACGTCAGCAGCGGCCATCAGAAGGGCGCCGACAAGATCTTCGAGCTGCTCCAGTGGTGCCGCCAGTCCGGCGTCGAGGTGGTCACCCTGTGGCTGCTGTCCACCGATAACCTGACGCGCTCGGCGGCTGAGCTCGAGCCCCTGCTGCGGATCATCGAGGACACCGTGCGCGAGCTGGTCGCCCAGAGCTGGCACGTGAACCCGATGGGCGCGCTCGACCTGCTGCCCGCCGACACGGCCCAGGTGCTGAAGGACGCGGCCGAGGCCACGGTCATGAACTCCGGGCTGCTGGTCAACGTGGCGGTCGGGTACGGCGGCCGGCGCGAGATAGCGGACGCGGTCCGGTCGCTGCTGCAGGAGCACGCGAGCAGGGGCACCACGATCGAGGAGCTCGCCGAGATCTTCGACGTCGAGCACATCGCCGAGCATCTGTACACGGCCGGGCAGCCCGACCCGGACCTGGTGATCCGCACCTCCGGCGAGCAGCGGCTCGGCGGCTTCCTGCTCTGGCAGAGCGCCTACTCGGAGTTCTACTTCTGCGACGCCTACTGGCCGGCCTTCCGCCGGGTGGACTTCCTGCGCGCGCTGCGCTCCTACGCCGCCCGGCACCGCCGGTTCGGCGCCTGAGTCACCGCCGGTTCGGCGCCTGAGTCACAGACGATCCCGAACGAGGCCATCCGCGGGCTCCCGCCGCTCAGCGAGCATGCCGTCGATGAGCGGCCCGAAGAACGACCAGCCGGCGCACGCCCCGCGGGCACGGTGATTGCGTCCGGTTCGTTAACAGGCTGTTGCGGTACTTCCGGCGGACGGCAGGTCGAGAGTACCGTCGAGTCTGACGGGCGGTGCGTAGCCGCCCGACGGGAAGGCCCTCGAGATTCTCGAGCTTCGCGCCTTGGCACGCAGGCGAGATGAGCGAAGGGCCGGCGTCCGGTCCATCGCTGGCCGGTCCCGGTCCCGCCGACACATCTGTGTCCGAACGCGGCGCCACCCCCGGCGCCCAGGGGAGAGCGAGTGGCCAGTTCCTCAGTTCGCCGCGAGACGCGGCAGCTCGGCACCAGCAGCAGCACCGACACCAGCAGTTCCGACTCCAGCAGCCCTGGCCCGCAGGAAAGCGCGGGCCAGGACGGCGCAGGTCAACCGAGGCGTACCTACGTCCTGGACACCAGCGTCCTGCTGGCCGACCCCGCAGCGATCAGGAGGTTCGCCGAGCACCGGGTTGTCCTGCCGGTGGTGGTCATCACCGAGCTTGAGGCCAAGCGCGATCATCCGGAGCTCGGCTACTTCGCCCGGCAGGCCCTGCGGATGCTCGACGACCTGCGGATCGAGTTCGGCAGGCTGGACGCCGACCTTCCGGTCGGCGACGACGGCGGCACCGTCCGCGTCGAGCTGAACCATTCCGACCCGTCCATCCTGCCCGCGGGGTTTCGCCTCGGTGACAACGACACCAGGATCCTCTCGGTCGCCCGCAGCCTTGCCGCGGAGGGCGAGAGAGTCGTGCTGGTCAGCAAGGACCTGCCGCTGCGGGTGAAAGCCGCCGCGATCGGCCTGACCGCCCAGGAGTACCGCGCCGAGCTGCCCGCCGATTCGGGCTGGACCGGGATGCGGGAGCTGGAGGTCACCGCGGCCGAGATCGACGAGCTGTACGGGACGGGACGGCTGGAATCGGAGGCGGCCGGGGAACTGCCCTGCCACACCGGCCTGGTGCTGGTCTGCAGAACCTCGGGCGCCAGCAGCGCGCTCGGCCGGGTGCAGAGCGACAAGTCGGTCCGGCTGGTCCGCGGCGACCGGGAGGTGTTCGGCCTGCGCGGCCGCAGTGCCGAGCAGCGGGTTGCGCTGGACCTGCTGCTCGATCCCGATGTCGGGATCGTGTCGCTCGGCGGCCGGGCCGGGACCGGCAAGTCGGCGCTCGCGCTGTGCGCGGGACTCGAGGCCGTGATGGACCGCAAGGAGCACAGCAAGCTGGTCGTGTTCCGTCCGCTCTATGCCGTCGGCGGCCAGGAGCTTGGCTACCTGCCGGGCTCGGAGACCGAGAAGATGAACCCGTGGGCGCAGGCGGTCTTCGACACCCTGTCCGCGGTGACGTCGAAGGCCGTCATCGACGAGGCCCTGTCCCGCGACATGCTGGAGGTCCTGCCGCTGACTCACATCCGCGGCCGGTCCCTGCATGACTCGTTCGTGATCGTCGACGAGGCCCAGTCCCTGGAGCGCGGCGTGCTGCTCACGGTGCTGTCCCGGATCGGCGCGGGCTCGCGGGTGGTGCTCACCCACGACATCGCGCAGCGCGACAACCTGCGGGTCGGCCGCCACGATGGCGTCGTGGCGGTGATCGAGAAGCTCAAGGGCCATCCGCTGTTCGCGCATGTCACCCTCGTGCGCTCCGAGCGGTCGCAGATCGCCGCGCTGGTCACCGAGATGCTGGAGGACACCACGCTCTAACCCTGGCCGCCGGCCTCGTGGCCCGGGCTTCGCGCCAGGAGGAGCGGCAGCAGCATGACGCCGGCGAACAGCGGCGTCGCCATGTAGCGGAACACCTGGGTCGGGCTGTCAGCGAGCGCAGTCAGCTGCTGCGCGGCGACGATCGCCGCCAGCGACAGCAGTGCCCAGTTCCTGCGCCTGAGCGCGAATATGCCCACCGTCAGGTAGGCGATGTAGGACCAGGTGGCGCCGCGCCACAGCAGCCATGCGACCAGGCGGGACGTGCTCCTGACGCGCAGCCGGTGTGCCACCGATTTGCCCCAGAGCGGCCGGGTGGCCAGGTCGTGGCGATACGGGTTATCGCGCACGTCCTGCTGCCGGGCCGCGCCGAAGAGGCCGGCCGGAATCCGCGAGTCGTAAGGGAAGGCCACCGCGCCGTGGCTGGCGAAGACCGCCCAGGCGATCGAGCCCCGGCAGATGCGGGCGCCGAGGATCGCCCCTGGCGACTGCCTGAGCACCCGCAGCCAGAGCTCGAGGAGCTGTACCTTCACCCGCTCTGCGCGGGCAGTGAAATGCGGGAGGTAGTTCGTTTTGTCGGAGTCGTAACAGTCCGCGCTCTTCTTCCACTCGGCCAGCGGGACAACCCGCGCCATCAGGCGCTGGTCGGCCGGGGTGAAGCTCGACGGGCTCCGCGCGTAGGCGACGGCGATGTCCGCCCAGGACGGGCCGACGATCAGTGAGGAGCCCGGCCGCTGGACGCCCACGGCGGGATAGACGACCACGTGCAGCAGGAACGTCAGGCAGATCGCCGACGCGGCCACGGCGATCAGCCGGATCCTGATCCCGGTGATCAGGACCGCCAGCGCGGCAGCGGCCAGCGCGACGATGAGGAAACCGTCCTGCCGGAACAGGCACATGCCGAGCAGTTCCAGGCCCAGCACGGCGATCAGCCGCTTCACCCGGCGATCATGCTGCCAGCCAGCGGGGCCGCGCAGCGAGACCAGGTGCGCGAGGGTCGGCACCACCAGGTAGGCGCAGATCGTGAACGGCACGTCCTTCCAGACGAAGATCACGAACGATCCGAGCGGCGGCAGCGCGGCCACGATGACGGCGGCGAGCGCCGTCCACCGGCCGCGCACGCCGAGGCGGCGCAGCGCCGATACCGTGTAGGCCAGTGCCGCCGACATCGCGATTGTCTGGGCCAGCGTCAGGGCCCCCAGGTCACCCGTCGTGTGCAGGCTCAGCCAGACCATCGAGTCGTAGAGCACCGAGTGGTTGTCCACCCACGGCCCGGTCGTTACGTGCTGGAGATAGACAATCGAGTCCCGGCTCATCAGGCCGGGATAGAACGCTCCCCACCAGAACCCGAAGATGACCTGGCAGGCGGCGTAGGTCCCCAGCGGCAGCCGCCACGGCGGCGGCACCCTGCCCGTGAGCCTGCCGGCCAGGCGCGGAGACTGCCGCAATCCCCGCCCGGCAGTCCCATTCGGACTCGCCCGTGCCGGGTCGTGCTGCCCAGCGGCGGCTACGCCGGTATCGGCGGCGGGACCTGGGTCGTGAACGGGCATGAGTCTCCTTCGCGCCGCTGGGCCAGCGCTACGTATCAGCATAACCAATAAATATGATCAGCAAAGTAGGATAATGGAATCACGTAATGCGGAAATAACAGCCGCCGATCCGCGGCAGGGCTGATTCCGCTGCGCGTTCACTGCGCTCCGGGGGCGCCCAATGGCTCTGGGGTAGGGTGACCAGCGTCATGAGCTACTTGCTTGATGCGCCTGGCATCTGTAACGGGCCGCGGCTGCCGCCACTGGCGCCTGCCGGGGCTGAGCTAAGGGTCTACAGCGGCCGGACTGCGAACCTCTGGCGGTCGACGGTTCCGGCATCACCAGGGCCCCAGGCCGTCCGGCCGGATCCCCTGCACGATCAATGCGGCGCGACCGCGCCGACAGTACTGCTTCCGCACTTTGTCACATGTTGCGCAGAGGCGCACACTAATCTGTGATTCTGTGAATCTGCCTGCGGCCCGAATCTGTGGATCTGTGAATCTGTGAATCTGTTCGAGCGCGGCGGCCCTGCATCGCGGGGTGCCGTGGCGGCACAAGACAACGAAGGCCGCGATGACAGCGCGCTGCCGGCCGACCGGCCAGGCAGCGCGCCGGAGCCCGGCCGGGTGGCGCGATTTGCCCGGCGCCACGCGCTCTTTGGTGCCGTGCTGCTGGCCGCGACCGCGGTACGGGTTCTCGCCATGCTCGGCTTCCGAGGCGCCCTGCTGACGCCGGACAGCGCGGACTATGTCTCGGTCGCGCTGCGGCTGCGGCCGCACCCGATCCGGCCCTCTGGATACCCCGCCATGCTGCGGCTGCTGGAGCCGTTCCACAGCGTGGTCGTGGTGACGGCCATCCAGCACGCTATGGGCCTGGGCATCGGTGTCGCCGGCTACGCGCTGCTGCGACGGCGGTTCGGCCTGCCCGGCTGGGGCGCCACCCTCGCCATGGTTCCTGTGCTGCTGTCGGCCTACGAGGTCCAGCTAGAGCATTTCCTGCTCGCCGACACGCTCTTCTCGTTGCTGATCATTCTGGCCGTCGTGCTCGTGATGTGGCGACCTGATCCGCCACTAGGGATCTGCGCCCTGGCCGGGCTGGCGCTGGCCGCGGCGACGCTGGCCCGGTCCCAGGGCCTGCCGTTGCTGATCGTTTTCGCGGTCTGCATGCTCATCAGGTTCGCTGGCTGGCGGACTATCGTCGGCGTCCTTGTCCTGGGCGCGGCGTTCGCCATCCCGGCGGCTGGGTATGCCGCGTGGTTCCACAGTGCACATGGGACGTTCCGCCTCACCAGCAGTGACGGGGCCTTCCTTTACGCCGCCGTCACCCCGTTCGCCGACTGCGCGAAGATCAAGCCACCACCCGACGAGCGGCGGCTGTGCCTGAACGTGCCGGCCAGCGAGCGCAGCTACTCGCAGACCTACATCTGGGACAGCAATTCCCCGCTGCGCACGATACCCGGCGGGGAGTTCGGTCACCTTGCTGACAGGCTCGGCACCAACTTCGCGCTGCGGGCGATCAAGGCACAGCCGACTGCCTTCCTGCGGGCGGCATGGGGCTCCTTTTGGGAGAGCTTCCTGCTACGCGGGGACACCAGCGCACCTGGCCAGCTCCAGAGGGAAGGTGCCCTCCTCCAGCGGGACTTCATGTTCCCTGCTGCGCCCCCAGCGCTACCGCGCCCCTACGCGGATCGCTACTACTACGCATACGACCCGGCTGGCCCGGGCCTGCGGGTAGTCCAGCCCTACGCCGGCTGGGTCCGGGCTTACCAGAACCTCATGGTCGTGTCTGGGCCGCTGCTCGGCCTGATGACGCTCATCGGCCTGGCTGGCCTCATCGCGGCCTGGCGCCGCCTTGGCGGCCCTGCGCTGCTGCCGTGGCTCACGGGCCTTTGCCTCCTGGTGGTCCCGGCCGCGACCGTCGACTTCAGTCCTCGCTATCTCGTCTGCGCGGTCCCGCCCCTGTGCGTGGCCGCTGCCATCGGCATCCAGCAGATCGCGGGCCTGGTCACGCGGCTCCGCGCTGGACGACGCCAGCCGGCCCTATGACGAGTCCGGCGGCGCTGGCCATGTGCGCGCGAAGAGCAGCGGCACCAGAAGGACGCCGATGAAGATCGGGCTGATCATGTAGCGGTAAAGCTGGGCCGGGTTATCGAGCATGATCCCGAGTTGCTGGCCGAGCAGGATCGCGCCGACCGACAGCACCGCCCAGTTCCTGCGGGCCCTGGCGCAGGCGAAGAGCGCCAGATAGGAGAGGTAGCACCAGAACGCGCCGCGCCACAGGAGCCACTGCAGCTGAGGCGTCTCACTTGCCGTATACAGGAATTCCGCGACCTTGTGCAGCTTCACGGATAGCGGATGAGGGTAGAACGTCGCGTGGTACGGATTGTGCCGCACGTCGTGCACCCTGGCCAGCCCGAAGAGATTGGCTGGCGGAGAATCCAGCGGCACCTCCACGCCGCCCCGCAGCTTGGGCGGCCCGTTGAAGATGCTCCACGCGATGGAAGCGCGGCAGATACGGGCGCCCAGGATGAGGTTCGGAGTTCGCTTGAGTATCCGCACCCAGAGGGCAAGCATCTGGCTGTTCAGCCGCTCCGCGCGCTCGGTGAACCCGGGTGCGGCCGATGTTGTCGTGTCCGAGGAGTAGCAGTCCGCGCCCGACCTCCAGGCCGCCAGCGGAGCCACCCGAGTCATCAGCGCGGTGTCTGCCGGGGTGAAGCTGGACGGCGAACCGGCATAGGCGACGGCGACGTCTGCGTAGGCGGGCCCGTAGGTAAGCGACGTCGGCGCCTTCTGGATGCCCACGGCCGGGTAAACGATGTAGCTCAGGACAAAAAATACGCAGATGGCGCCGACGGCGACCGCTGCCACCCGGCCACGCACCCTGGGCAGCAGGATCACCAGCCCGATCGCGGACAGGCCGACGAACAGGAAACCGTTGGGCCGGAACAGGCACATTCCGAGCAGCTCCAGCCCCAGGGCAGCGATCAGCAAGGTCACCTTGCGGTCCCCTGGCCAGCCCGGCCGCCCGCGCAGCGAGACCAGGTGGGCCAGGGTCGCTGCCACCAGCACGGTGCACAGGGTGAACGCCGTGTCCTTCCAGACGAAAACGATCAGCGTGCCGGTTGGCGGCAGCGCCGCCAGCACGACCGCGGCGATCGCGGTCCAGCGGCCGGGCACCCCGAGACGGCGGAACGCTGCGACCGCGTAGGCGAGTGAGGCAGAGGCCGCCACCGTCTGTCCGAGCGTCAGCGCGGCGTAGTTGCCGGTCAGGTGCAGGCTCACCCAGACCAGCGAGTCGTAGACGACGGAGTGGTTGGCTACCCACGGGCCAGTCGTCACGTGCAGCACGTAGACGATCGAGTCATAGCTCGCTAGCCCGGGATAAAACGCAGCCCACCAGATCAGGAAGATCAGCTGGCAGGCCGCATACGTCGCAAGCGGCATCCGCCAGCGCGGCGGCACCCTGCCCGGCAGCTGCCCGATCCGGCCGCGGCCAGGCAGGGCTGACTGCCGCGTTCGCCCGGGCTCGGCTACGCCAGTGCCGACTGCGGGATCGGCCCCCGCCGCGGGATCGGCCCCCGCCGCGGGATCGGCACTGGCCGCGGGATCGGCTCCCGCCGGAGGATCGGCCCCGGCCGGGACATCGGCATTGACCGGCGGTGCTCCTGGCTCAGCCGGGGGAGCAGTGTCATGGATGGGCATGGACCTCTTCCGGGCCTTGCTGACGGGCGAGCGTTGCGTGACTTTGGTCAGCTTAGCCAAGATGCCCTCATTGTTGCCTGGAGCATTGGCATCAGCGCGAAAGCGCTCTTGACCCCCCGGTCACGCCCCGCGGCGGGGCGGCCGCAGGCGCCGGGCGCGTCCACCAGTCGGTCCGCTACGACTGGGCAAATACGACGATGATCAGCCCTGACACGACCAGCAACGAGCCAGCCCAGGTCCAGACGTTGGCGTGTTCGTGCAGGACGAGGACGCTCGCGGTCAGGATACCGAGATAGCCCAGAGCGTTGAATGGATAAGCGACGCTCAGCGGCAGCCGCGAGAGTGTGGCCAGCCAGGCAATCGCCGAGATGCCGAAGACCACAAGCCCGAGCAGCACCCACGGCGAGGTGGCGGCGCTGACTGCCAGCGAGCCGCCAGAACTGGCAGCGCGGCTGGTTGCGATCTGCATGCCGTGCTTGAGCATAACCTGCCCGACTGCCGCGGAGCCCACGGCGAACAGGAGCAGTGCCAGGCTTCCTAGGGTCAAGTGCTGTCTCCCTGACGTGCCTTCATGGTGAGTACGGCCGGTCTCACGGGGCCCCTGCAGCTGCGCAGGCCGTTCCGCCGGCCCCTTGCTCGGGCCGAGCGGGTCACCGGTGTCAGACCTCGACATGCACAGCTTCCTGGGCATGCGGGGTCAGCCTGAGAATGTACTGGTAGCCGAACAGGGTCGGGCGGATACGGACCAGGGTGCTGTCGATCTTGCGAGCGGCCCTGAGCCTCCGCCCGTCCGCGGAGATGGTCCGCAGGGGCAGTCCGGTGGCCTGCTCTTCCAGGATGTCGAATCCGCTGGCGCGGACCAGCCGGCGCAGCGTGGCACGGGTAAAGAACCGCAGGTGCGTCTCGTCCAGGATGCCCCGGCGGTCGTAGCCGAACAGGCCCATGAGGGTCCTCGTCCGCGGGTACCAGTGGCCAAAGTTCGGAACCGAGAGCAAAACCTGGCCTCCTGGCCGCAGCACCCGGTACATGTCGCGGAGCACCTTTCCCGGCTGCGACAGGTGCTCGATGACGTCTGCGGCGACGATGACGTCGAAGCCGTCACCCACTTCGTCCGGGATGCCCTCTTCGAGGCTGGCCCTGACGAAGCGGTCGGTGCGGTCCCGGACGCCAGGGATCTCCAGGTAGTCCACGCCGGTCACCTCGTGACCGGCGGCCCTGGCATGAGCCGCGAAGAGGCCGCCTGAGCAGCCGAGGTCGAGGATGCGGCTCGCGGGCAGGCCGGCCATCTTTTCGAGGATCACGGCGTGGGAGGACCCGTCACCGTCCTTGAACGCGTAGTCCTGCGGCTTCGGCACCCATTCCGAAGTGCCGAACCCTATGGCCACCAGACGGTATTCGAGCACATCCCTAACCACATCCTTGGCGTAGCGCATTCCGTTGACATAGCAGATCTCATCACCGTAGTACGTGGGAATCGGAATTTCCAGGATTCGCTTTCCGGCATGGAGAAGCTGCACGATGATCTGCGTGTCGAAGTCGAAACCATCGGTATTGTGCTCAAACGGAATATCCCGTAGCGCGCTGGTGCTGTAGGCCCGGTATCCGGAATGAAACTCCGTCAGGTCAGCACCGAGCAGCGCGTTCTCGGCCCGGGTGAGGATCCGGTTGCCGATCAGCTTGTACAGCGGCATGCCGCCGCGGCGCGCGGCCCCCTTGTCCATCATCCGGGAGCCCATCACGGCGTCGCATTCGCCGCGCTCTAACGGGGCCACCATCTCCGGCAGCAGCTCCGGCGCGTACTGGCCATCCCCGTGCAGCAGAACCACGATGTCGAGCCCGCGCTCCAGTGCCAGCTTGTATGCCGCCTTCTGGTTACCGCCATAGCCAAGGTTCTTTGGGTGCCGCACCATCAGGGTGTGCGGTGTGTCCGGCCGCTCGGCCCAGGCTTGGCCGCGGGCGAAGGTGTCGTCGTGGCTCGCGTCGTCGAGCACGATGACCTCGGCGATCCGCTCCCTGAAGTCCACCGGAACACGGTCCAGCGTGGCGCGCAGGGTTGACTCCGCGTTGTAGGCAACCACAAGGATCCCGATACGAGGACGTGTCACATCGTTGCCGCTCATGGTCCTGTGCTCCATATATGGGAGTCGGCCGGGCTGACATTAGTGCCGAATGTAGTCGCCGCGACCCGCAGTTTGAGCCACTTCCGGCGACCTGGTGGTACTGGTGGGGGTTCGGACGGATTGTCACGCGGCAGTGTAGTACGGTTCTGGCGCAGTCCGGCTTCGGCGGTGCCCAGCCTCAGACGGCGGAACTCACGCGCCTCCCGCCGATTCATCCACTAGCGTGACCATCGGTGACTCGTTAACCGGGCACAGCCTCTTGACGGCGCGCACAGTGACACGAGTCAAGATGGAAGGGCGTCGCGCGCTACCAACCTTGTGAGTGACCTGATGGAGTGGAGTCGTCCTTCCGACCGGAGCGGCAGCCCGGCGTCGCCAGGTGCCGCGACTGCGTATGGCACCGAAGACGGTGGTCCGATCGCGCTGCCGCCGGACCGGCCAGACACGGCGTCCGCGCTCGGCCTGGTGGCGCGCTTCGCCCGGCGGCACGCGCCCTTTGGCGCCGTCCTGCTGGCCGCAGCCGCCGTGCGGGTCATCGCCATGCTCGGTTTCCGGGGTCCCCTGCTGTATCCCGACAGCACGGGTTATGTCGCTTACGCAGTGCACCTGAGGCCGGCTCTGATCCGCCCCTCCGGTTACCCGGCCATGTTGTGGCTGCTCAAGCCCTTCCACAGCCTGGCGGTCGTGCTCGGCGTGCAGCACGCGATGGGCCTGGGCATCGGTGTCGCGGGCTACGCGTTACTGAGACGTGCCGGGCTGGCGGGCTGGAGCGCAACCCTCGCCATGGTTCCGGCGCTGCTGTCCGCCGCTGCCCTCCAGATCGAGCATTTCCCGCTCAGCGACACGCTGTTCGCGTTCCTGGTCATGATCGCTGTCGCCCTGACCATGTGGTGGCCGGATCCGCCGGTCTGGGCCTGTGCCGTGACCGGGCTCCTGCTGGCGGCGGCGACGCTGGCCCGGTCCGAGGGCATCCCGCTACTGATCGTTTTTCTGGCCTGCCTGCTGGTCAGGTTCGCCGGCTGGCGGACCATCGCCCGCGTCATCGTCATGTGCGCGGCGTTCATAATCCCGGTGGCCGGGTACGCCGCGTGGTTCGACAGCGTGCATGGCACATTCCAGATCACGACAAGTGACGGGGCCTTCCTGTACTCGGGCGTCACAACGTTCGCCGAGTGCGCCAAGATCAATCCGCCGCCTGCCGAACGGCGGCTGTGCCTGCACACGCCGGTGAGCGAGCGCAAGTGGCCGGGTTACTACATCTGGAGTCCCACTTCCCCGATCCATACCCTTCCCGGCGGCCCATTCGGGAAGCGCGCCGACAGCCTCGGCGCCAGCTTCGCGGTACGGGCGATCAGGGCACAGCCGCTGGACTACCTGCGGACGGGGGGCCGTGCCTTGTGGGAAAGCTTCCTGCCGCCCCCGCGCCCGGACACAGGTACTGTCGTGCAGCGGTCGTGGGCCCGCGCCGCCGCAGGTTACATGTTCCCTGCGGCGCCCCCCAAGCCGCTGACGCCGCGCGCCGTCGGCATCTTCTCCCGGTACGACCCGGTCGGCCCCGGCCTGCGGGTGGTCCAGCCGTACGCCGGCTGGGTCCGGGCTTACCAGCGCTACATCGTCGTCCCAGGGTCGCTGCTCGGCGCAATCATTCTCGTGGGCCTGGGCGGCCTGATCATGGCGTGGCGCCGCTTCGGCGGCCCTGCGCTGCTGCCGTGGCTCACCGGCCTTTGTCTCCTGGTGACCCCGGCCGCGATTGTGGAATTCGACCCGCGCTACGTCGTCTGCGCCATCCCGCCGTTGTGCGTGGCCGCTGCCATCGGCATCCAGCAGGTAGCCGCCGTGGCTACGCGGTTCCGCGCCGTAGCTCCAGCGTCTACGACCTGACCGACCCTGCCGTCGCCGGCCGGATACCTTTCGGCGTGATCGACCACCTGGCCCGGGCCCGGCTCGGCACCGAGCAGGGCTGGGGAATGTTCGAGCATGCCAGCATGGGCCGGCATGACCCGAGCGCAATGGCCGACTGGTCCTCCGTCGCGCCCTGAAAAGAACAGGCCGCGCGCCCGCCCCCGGTCACGCCCGTTACGGCACGGCCAGCAGGCGGTCCACGACGCGACGGGCAGCCTGGCCGTCGTCCAGCGCGCAGAACCTTGAGGTGAACGCGTCGTAGGCGGTGCGGTGCGACGCGGCGACCTGGTCGATATCGCGCAGCGCGTCGATGACGTCGGCGGTGGCGCGCAGCAGCGGACCGGGCGCGTCGGCCTCGAAGTCGAAGTAGAAGCCGCGCAGCTGGTCGCGGTAGCTCTCCAGGTCGTAGGTGAAGAAGAGCATGGGACGGCCGGTAACGGCGAAGTCGAACATCGCGGAGGAGTAATCGGTGATCAGGACGTCGCTGATCAGGTAGAGGTCCGCGATGTCCGGGTAACGCGTCACGTCGAGCAGGCCAGCGTCCGCCGAGCTCTCGCGCAGCGGGTCCCGGACGTTGAAATGCGCGCGCAGCAAGATGACGTGGTCGCCGCTGAGCTCCCGCGCTATCGCGTCGAGTTCCAGCCGCAGCTCGAACCGGTAGCGCCCGCCCTGCTGGAATGCGTCATCGCGCCAGGTGGGCGCGTACAGCACGACGCGCTGGCCAGCCGGGATGCCGAGGCGCGCGCGGATGTCGGCCGCGCGCGCCTCGCGCTCTGGGTGGCGCAGCAGGTCGTTGCGCGGGTAGCCGGTCTCCGCGATCTCGCCGTCGAATGCGAAGGCGCTGCGGAAGATCGGCGTGCTGAAGGAGTTGGGCGCCAGCAGCAGATCCCACTTGGGGGTGTCCTGCATCTGCCGCTCCAGATAGGCCATGGTGCTGGGGCGCCTGGGCGGCTTGATGTCCAGGCCGATGCGCTTGAGCGGCGTGCCGTGCCAGGTCTGCAGGTAGAACTGGCCATCCCGCTTGCGGTACCAGCGGGGCAGCAGGTCGTTGGTGACCACGTAACGCGCCTGGGCCACGGCCTGGTAGTAGTCGCGGGTGCCGGCCACCAGCTGGGTACTGTCAGGCGGCGCGGTGAACTGGCCGTCCCTGGTCACCCAGGCGCAGTCAAGGCCGGGCGCGCGCCGCCGCAGTTCCTCGTAGATCGCGCGCGGGTTGCAGGAGTACTGCTGCCCGCCATAGCTCTCGAAGACCGCGAGGTCACGCAGCGGCGCGGCGGCGGCGGCCGGGTAGTCACGTGTCCTGAGCCGGTGCTGTGCGTAGTTGCCGCGCTCGTCTGCCGCATAGCCGATCCGGACATTGAGCCGGAGCTCATCGGCCTGGTAGGCCTCGACGGTGACCTCGTGGATCCCGGTGCGGTGGCGGCCGGGCAGGTCGCATCGGCGGCTCAGGTGCACAGCGACGGGGAACTCCCGGCGCTCAGCACGGGCGAGCAGTTCCCAGTTGCCCGATCCCATCGGCAGCCTGCCGGTCAGCGCCGGCATCGAGTCCGGGTTGAACTCAGCCCTGAAGTGATCGTCTTTCCAGGTCAGGGCCACGACGTGCTGGTCATCGGAGCCCGTCTGGCGCAGTACGAGCTCGGCGGGCGCGTCGTCGCCGGCCGGGTCGCGGCCGGTGAGCAGCAGCTGCCCGTCCGGCGACCATTGCGCCCCCGAGACCAGCAGGTGGCGGTTCCGCTCGATCACGGTGAGATTGCCGTACGGGGTGAGCGTGGTCGTGATCTCCCGTCCGCCGGCGCTGACCCGCGCCCCGGTGGCCTCGGAACTGGCGCCAAGGCGGACAGTGGGACCACCGGATCCGCTGCCCGGGTCCAGGGCCAGGTCCCAGGCGATCTCGTCCTGGGCGGGCAGGGCGCGCTCCAGCGCGGTGGGCTCGCTGTGCGCTGCGGTCAGCGTGGTCAGCGGCAGGCGGGCCGCAAAGCCGGTGCGGCCGTCCTTGCGGCCGCTGGCCGCCGCGGGGACGCGGATCCGCTGGCCGCTCTGCCGGCGGGAGACCACCAGCTCGGCCCCGGCGGCCAGCTCGGCCGTGGCCCAGCCCGAAAGCGCGAGCGCGTCCTGCTCGGCGTGGCAGGCGGTCACGAACGCGCCGACCGCGCCGGCCCGGATATTGAACCTGCCATCGTGCTCCGGGGCGGGCTGGAGCCATACCCCTCCGGCCGCCCAGCGGCCCTCCGGCCATTTCGCCGACCCCGGCGCTACGCCAGTGACCGGCCCCTCGCGCCGGACGCCGCGTGCGCTCACCCGGATCCGCAGCTCCCAGGAGGCCGCGCGCCAGGACCCGAGCGTCGCGAGCCTTTTCGGGTCGAGCTCGACTTCGAAGCCAGACCAGTCGTAGCAGGCAGCCTCCTGTCTCGACAGCGCCGTGACATCCGGCCGGTGGACCCGCTGCACGGGCAGGGCGATGGTCCGGTGCAGCTTGTGGTTGCGGAGTCTGACCTGAATCCTGGTATCACCCTTGGCCGGCGCGTCCAGCCGCCGGATGTAGGCGTGCCCGGTGATATGCAGGCGGCCGTCGCGCCAGGTCACCTCGTCCAGGCGGGCGTTCAGCGTCATCACGCCCGCGGCCTCGTAGAGGTGATCGGGGACGCCTGCCGCGCGGTCGCGGAAGTACGGGTACGCGGCGTACCACTTCGGTCGCAGCAGCCCGTGCCGTACCAGCTGCGGGGCTGCTCCCTCCTGGGCCATGGACTCCATGACGTGCAGCAGTTCCGGGAGCATGCGGCGGCGGATCAGGTGGTAGCGGAGCCGCCTGAGCGGATCGACCTCCTGGTACACCGACTCGTCCACGGTGGCGAGGTAGTCGCTGACGAGGTCAAACAGGCGCTCGCGGTCGGTGTCGGGGACCAGCCGGAAGGCGCCGACCAGGATGGCAAGATCACCCTCGAACACGCACCGGTCGAAGACCGGCTTGAGTTCCGGGGCGCGGGCGGTGAGAAAGGCGCCGACGGCACGCACCGAGGCCATCCGCTGCTCGTTGTTGGCCAGCTCGCGGGCGCGCTGGCTGATGGAAAGCTCGCCCGATTGCCGCAGCCGGTAGTAGTAGACGACGTCCCGGAAGGCGTCCACGGAGGTCGCCAGCACGTGCGCCGGGACCATCACCGGGAGGTCCTCGTACAGGCCGGCCGGGAACTCCAGGCCGCAGCTGTCCCAGAACGAGCGCCGGAACACCTTGTTCCAGGCCGTCCAGTCGTGCATCAGCGCGTGGTAGCGGGAGACATGCGTCTTGCGGACCGTCGCCTTAAACGGCTCGCTGTGCATCGGAGACGGCGCTATGCCGGCCGGGCTGAATCTCCGCACGCCGCCGGAGGCGATGTCCGAGCCGGTCTTCTCGAGCGATCCGACCAGGATCTCGTAGGCGTGCGGGGCCAGCAGGTCGTCGCTGTCGAAGAAGGCCAGATAGGTCCCGGTCGCATGCTGTGTCCCGGTGTTGCGCGCCAGGCCCAGGCCCTGGTTGTCCTGCTGGATGAGGCGAAAGCGCGCGTCCTGCGCGGCGAAGGACTTGGCGATGGCCGTGCTGCCGTCGGCCGAGCCGTCATCGACCATGATGACCTCAAGGTCGCTCATGGTCTGGCCCGCGACCGACTCGAGCGCCGCGCCGAGGTAAGGCTCGACATTGAAGAACGGCACGACGACACTGAGCTTCGCCACCTGCGGATGCCTCCCTGGCTAGTGTCCGGCCTGCTGCTCCCGCAGCAGGCGGTCGACGGCGCGTACTGCGGCATGGCCGTCATCGAGCGGACAGAATTTCGCGGCGAAAGCGGCCCGCGCCTGCCGGTAGGACCCCGCCACCTGGTCGATGTCGCGCACCGCCGCGATGAGCTCGGCAGTGGTGCCCAGCAGCGGTCCGGGCGCGTCCGCCTCGAGGTCGAGGTAAAGGCCGCGCACATGGTCGCGGTAGCGCTCCAGGTCGTAGGTAAACAAGAGCATGGGGCGGCCAGTGCTGGCGAAGTCGAACATCACCGAGGAATAGTCGGTGATCAGGATGTCGGTGATCGGCAGCAGGCCGGCGATGTCCGGGTAACGGGTAACGTCGAGAACGGACGCGCCGCCCGCGCTGAGCGGCAGGCCGCCCCGGATGTTGCTGTGCATCCGCACCAGCAGGACATAGTCGTCGCCCAGCGACCGGGCGACGGCACCCAGATCCAGTTCCAGTGAAAAGCGGTAACCGCCGTGCTGCGGGAAAGCGTCATCGCGCCAGGTGGGGGCGTAGAGGATGACTTTCTTGCCGGCCGGAAGGCCGAGCCGCTGGCGCGCGTCAGCCGCGAGCTCGTCCCGGCGGGCGTCCCGCAGCAGGTCGTTGCGGGGATAGCCGGTTTCGATGATCTCGCCCTGGAAGCCCAGCGCCGGGCGGAAGATCGAGGTGCTGAATGCGTTCTGCGACAGCAGTACGTCCCAGCCGGGGGCGTCTTCGCGGACCAGGTCGGGATAGATCAGGCCATGAGAGAACTGCGGTCGCTCAATGTCCAGGCCGATGTGCTTGAGCGGCGTTCCGTGCCAGGTCTGGAGGCAGAACTGGTGGTCCCGCTTCCGGAACCAGGGCGGCAGCAGGTCGTTGAAAACCAGGTAGCGGGCGCGTGCCATTGCCTCATAATGGGCTCTGCTGCCGTACAGGAGCAGGCTGGCGCCTTCTGGCCCGCTGAACTGACCTTCGACCGTTACCCATGCGTAATCTACGTCAAGATTCCTGCGCCGCATTTCCTCGTAGATAGCGCGCGGGTTGCAGGAGTACTGGCGGCCGCCGAAGCTGCTGAAGAGGGCAAGGTCGCGAGGCGGGCGGCCGGTGATGGCCGGATAGTCGAAGAGCTTAAGGCGGCGCTGGGCAAAGCGGCCGCGCTCGTCGTCGGATAGCGCCGCGCGCACGGTCAGGCGGAGCGCATCGACCCGGTACGCTTGCGGCGCTATCTCCACGGTGCCGGCCCGGACGTAGCCGTTCAGGCCGGGCAGCAGGCTTCGCGCCGCCGCGACCGTCACCTCGCCGTCGCCCGTGCATGCCAGCAGGTCCCAGGCGCCGGGGGCCAGCGGCAGGTCGCCTGCCACCGCGGGCATCCGTCCCGGCGTGAATTCGGCCGTGAAGTGGCTGCCCGCCCAGGCCAGGGGGACGGTGAGGCTAGTGCCGGACGCGTTGTGGCGCAGCAGCAATCCGGCGGGCTTGCTGCCGGGATCGGCGCAGATCCCGCGCAGGGTGAGGCGCGGGCCCTGCGGGCCCTGCGGGTCCGGCGGGTTCTGCGGGCCCGGCGGGTCGTGCTGGTCGTGCGCCCATTCCAGCTCGGTGACGACGGGATGGACGCTGCGCTCGAGAACGGACAGGCCGCCGAACGGGGTCACGAAGACAGTGACCTCGCGGTCATCGTGGCTGGCCCGCGATCCGGCGGTCCCGGCAGCGGCGATGAGCCGCTGCCTGCCGCCTGCGCCGGTCTCGAGCCAGATGTCGCAGGTGACCTCGTCGTGCACGTACAGGGCACGGTCGATGTGGCCGACGCCCTTCTCCGCCGAGCTGATCAGGGCCGCCACGGGCAGCCGGGCGCGGAAGGCGGTGCGCTTGCGGCGACGGCCCTTGCCGCGGCCGGGCTGCCGGCCCGGCCCGGCCGCTTGCGCCGGCCCGGCCGCTTGCGCCGGAACCCGGACCGCTGGTGCGCCGCCCCGGCGGGGCGTGATGACCAGCGCGGCATCGGACGAGAGCGGCGAGGCGGCCCAGCCTTCGATCTCCAGCGTCCCATCGCCGGCCCGGCACCGCGTCGCGAAGGCGCTGACCGGCCAGCCGCGGATGACGAAGCGCCCGTCGGCCTCCGGAGAAGGCTGGATCCAGATGCCGTCGCTCGCCCACCGGCCCTCCGGCCACTGCGCCGACCCAGGCGAGATCTCGGTGATCGGCCCTTCCCGGCTGATGCCGGGCCCGCTGACCCGCACGATCAGCTCCCAGTTCGCAGCTCGCCACACGCCAGGCGCAGTGGCGAGCCGGCCCGGGCTGACTTCCACCGCGAAGCCGGACCAGTCCTGACAGACCGCCCCCAGGGCCGTGCGGGCCGTGACGTCCGGCCGGCGGATCCGCTGCACCGGAAGCCGGACGGTGCGCCGAGTCCTGCTGTTGCGCAGCATCACCCTGATCCGGGTGTCGCGGACGGCGGGAGCGTCCAGGTTCCGGATGAAGGCATGCCCTTCGATGCGTAGCTTGCCGCCCCGCCACGTGACCGCGTCCAGGCGCGCCTGGAGCGTCATCTCGGCGGTGACGTCGTAGACGTCATCGGGGATGCCGCGAGCCGGGTCACCGAAGAAGGGGTACTGCAGATGCCAGCGAGACTGCCGCCCGGTCTTGTCGCGCAGCACCGGCGCGTCGGCGCCATCGCCGCGGCGCCAGAACTTGAGGACCTCCAGGAGCTCAGAAAGCATCCCGGCCTGCATCAGGTAGCAGTAAAGCCGCCTGATCGCCAGCAGCTGCGGATATACCGCTTCGTCCACGGTGCGCAGGTATTCCGCTGCCAGCTCCATTATCCGCTGGCGCTCGTCGTCATTGCCGAGCTCGATGGCATCGGCCAGGATGGGGATGTCGATATCCAGCGCGAACCGGTCGTAGCTGGGTTTCAGCGCGGGAGCATTCGCTGCGAGAAACCCGCCGATGGTGCGCAGCGAGGTCATCCGGTCCTCGATATTGGATAGCTCGCGGGTGCGCTGCGTGGTGGACAGCGCGCCGGCTCCCCGCAGCCGCCAGTAGTAGACAATGTCGCGGAACACATCGACGGACTTCGCCATTACGTGCGCCCGGACCATGGGCGGCGCGTCCTCGTACAGCCCCGGCGGGAACTCCAGGCCGCAGGAGTCCCAGAACGACCGCCGGAATACCTTGTTCCACGGGGTCCGGTCCTGCAGCAGAACCGGGTAACGGGAGGCGTGCGTGCGCTGCACGGTCGCGTGGAATATCTCGCTGTGCGCGGGTGAGGGCTTGATATTCGCGGGGCTGAACCGGAGCACCCCGCCGCAGGCGATATCCGAGCCCGTCTTCTCCAGCGATCCGACGAGCAACTCGTAGGCATGCGTGGCCAGCAGGTCGTCGCCGTCGACGAAGGCGAGGTATTTCCCGGTCGCGAGCCGCACTCCGGTATTGCGCGCTGGCCCAGGGCCCTGGTTCTGCTGCTGCACGAGCCGGAAACGCGAATCGCGCGCGGCGAAGCTCTTCGCGATGACGGGGCTTTCGTCGGCTGACCCGTCATCGATCATGATGACCTCTAGGTCTGCGAACGTCTGCCGGGCGATGGACTCAAGCGCCGCTTCGATAAAATGTTCGACATTGCAAAACGGCACTACGACGCTGAGTTCCGCCACCTCTCAATGCCTCCTCATGGGAATCGCCTGATGCCTGCGGTCACGCGAGAGTGAGGATCCGGGCGCCATTGCCGGGGAAGCATACCGGTATCAGCTGATCTGTCTGGCGCGATACCGGGAAGATCCCCCGTAGACGGACCGTAAGCTCCGCAGGGCAGATATACCCGTTCCGCAGCTTCGCCACGTGAGCACGCCTCTCCAGGTTCGCCGGCCGGCACTCCGGCAGGCCGAGTCGACCCGGGAGGCTCCCGGCATATCCAACTACAAGCCACATAGTAGTGCAGGGAACTCTTTGCTTCCGCGTGGTTCGCTGTCCAGCCGACGTTGGGGTAACCGTCGGCCAGGAACTCACACCGGGCTTCACGGCCGCGGTCACGCCATGGCCCGGGTGGCGGTACGGTGACCAGCATCATGAGCCACTTGCCTGATGCGCCTGGCATCTCTGGTGAGCCCCGGCTGCCGCTCGCGCCGACCGGGGCGGCCGACGCTGTCAGCACCGCGGTCCCGGTGTCGGTGGTGATGCCGGTGCGGAACGAGGAGCGGCACCTGGAGGAGTCGGTCCGCCATGTGCTGGGCCAGGATTACCCCGGCGAGCTGGAGCTCGTGCTGGCCGTGGGGCCCTCCCACGACCGGACCGCCGAGATTGCGAAACGGCTAGCGGCCGGCGACCCCCGCATCACCGTGGTGCCCAACCCCTCGGGCCGGATCCCCTGCGCGATCAACGCGGCACTGAGGGCGTCTCGGCACTCTGTGGTGGCGCGGGTGGACGGGCACGCGCTGCTGCCGCCGGGCTATCTGCGGACTGCGGTGCGGACGATGGAGGAGACCGGGGCGGTCAACGTCGGCGGCATCATGGCGGCGCAGGGCGTGACGGCGTTCCAGCAGGCGGTGGCCTGGGCCATGAGGTCACCGGCGGGGGTCGGCGGGTCCCGCTTCCACACCGGCGGCAGCGCCGGCCCGGCAGACACGGTGTACCTGGGGGTGTTCCGCCGGGCGGCGATCGAGCAGGTCGGCGGATATGACGAGTCTTACCTGGTGGCCGAGGACTGGGAGATGAACCACCGGATCCGGCTGAGCGGAGGGCTGATCTGGTTCCAGCCGGCGCTGCAGGTCACCTACCGGCCGCGGGCGAGCGTGCGCGAGCTTGGCCGCCAGTACTTTCATTACGGCCGGTGGCGGCGGGTGGTGGCGCGCCAGCATCCGGGCACGATCAACCTGCGGTACCTGGCGCCGCCGGCGGCGGTCGCCATGATGACGGCCGGGACGCTGGCGGGAATCGCCGGGCTCGCCTGCCTGGCTGCCGGGGCGGGCGGCATCTGGCCGGTGCTGCTGACGGCCGGGTTCGCCGCGCCGCTGCTCTACGGGGCCGGGATCGCCGCGATAACGGCGCTAGCGGCGCGTAACCTTCGCCCGCGGGTGGCGGCCAGGCTGCCTCTGGTCCTGGCCACGATGCATGTGTGCTGGGGAATCGGCTTCCTGACCAGCCCGGCCCGCCTCATCCCCGCAGGACGTGGCGGCGGCTGAGGGGGCCAGCCCGCATCTGCGGAAGATGGCGGACAGTCAGGTCCAGTCCGGGATGTTCCGTGGCGAAGGACCGCAGCCGCGCGGCCAGGCCAGGGGCCGAGACGATCACGCTGAGGTGCTGCGGGCCGTGTGCGATGGCTCTCTCGATGATGGCGATGTCATAGTCGAGCCTGGCCCTGCGGAACCGCTGCTTGTCGATGTCCATCATCGGGCCGGCCTTCAGCAGGGGCTGGAAGGTGCCCTTCATGGCGCTCAGGTCGCGATTGAGCACGGCGGCGAAGAACGACGCGCGCCAGTTCTCCAGACCCAGGTTGCTGAAAATGACCAGCGTGGGCGTGCCGTCCGCTAGCAGGTGCGCCCGATCTAGTGCCCGGAGCGCGGTTCCCGGTCCCGGCTTATCCTGCCCCGACCACCATCGGTAGGCCCAGGCCTCGGTGTAGTCGGAATGGCCGTCCCTGACGCCGGGCAGGGCCAGGAGCAGGCCGCCGGCGAGGATGACCGCCGCCAGGCCGGCGACCGCACTCGCCAGCGGCTGAGCCAGCCCGCCCGCCGGCTGAGCCAGCCCCCGAGCCGGCTGAGCCAGCCCCCGAGCCGGCTGAGCCAGCCCCCGAGCCGGCTGAGCCAGCCCCCGAGCCGGCT
>Ga0209871_1000057_pt1 | contig 32490 bp, 24 predicted proteins | sample OrgsoiDNA2013045_FD_185795 | JGI IMG/M metagenome (GOLD analysis project Ga0209871, IMG submission 185795) | Permafrost soil microbial communities from the Arctic, to analyse light accelerated degradation of dissolved organic matter (DOM) -... | ecosystem: Environmental > Terrestrial > Soil >... | reverse complement strand
CTCCGGCCGAACGGTGCGTTGCGCGCGCTGTCATACGAACTGGTTCGCCGCACCCGAGGGCGTGGAACGGGAGCCCGCGATAGCGGAGGCGGCTGCCATCGGAGCCGGTTCTGCGAGCCTGCCCGTCATTCCCTCGAACGATCCGGTCAACGATCCCGTCTCTTGGCGCGAGCCGTTCGCGGAAAACGAACCGGCACTGCCGCTCGTGCCGAACGATCTTCATTCCATGACGCCCGTGCTACGCGAGGATGCGGCAGAGGCCGAGATCAAACCGGCGCGCAGGGCACTGCCGCCGCGGCCGGTACCTCGTAAAGCTTCCCGCAAGGGCCTCGGCGTTGCCACTCTCGCCGCGGCCGCAGCACTTGTCGTTCTGGCGATCGCCGCGCGCGCGAGCGTTGTGCGCGCGATCCCCGATCTCGGTGGGCTCTATGCTGCCATTGGCCTCCCGGTCAATTTGCGCGGTCTCGAGTTCCGCGATGTCCGCACCACGAGCGAGACCCAAGACGGGATCGCCGTGCTCGTGATCGAAGGCGAAGGCCGTGCGTTCTGCGCCGGCGGCGATCTGCAAACCATCGGTGCCGCGGCCACCGCCGACACGATCGCGCCCGTGGTCGGCGAATTGCTGCTGCACTACCACGCCTTCATCACCACGCTGCGGCGGATGCCGAAGATCGTGCTGGCGAGCGTGCACGGCTCGGCCGCCGGCGCGGGTCTTTCGCTCGCCTTTGTCGCGGACCTCTGCATCGCCACGGAAGACGCCCGCTTTACGCCGGCCTATGCCAAACTCGGCGTATCGCCCGATGGCGGCGGCACCGTCGGCGTGGTCGCCAGTGTCGGCGCGCGCCGCGCGCTGCAAATCTATCTCGTTGAAGACAGCTTTTCAGCGGCCCAGGCCTACGACTGGGGTCTGGTCGTAAAAGTCGTGCCCGCGGTCGAACTGAAAGCCGCGACCCGCGAACTGGCGCATCGCCTGGCGCAAAACGCGCCGACAGCCTTGGCGGCCACCAAGGCGCTGATCCACCGCGCGCACGTGACGCCGATCGAGGCACAACTCGACGCCGAGAAAGACGCCATCATCGACTGCATGCACACGGATGAATTCCGCGTCGCGGTAAAGAGGTTTTCCAGCAAGGGGAAGTAGGGCGAACACCTCTCCACGAGTCGTCCCGGCGGAACGCCGGGACGACGTGAATTTGTTTGTTGTGAGCGGCGCCATCAATTCGGACAAATATACCCGGTCCCCGCCGGCGATTTGAAACATCCAACCGATTCCGGGATCACCTGCTTCGGCAGCCACAGCACCACCTTCGGGAAATAGATCGTGAAGCAGATCGTCACCAGGAACACCACGTAGATCGGCAGCGCCGCGCGCAGCGCCTTGCCGAAACTGACGCCGACGAATTTCGACGCCATCAGCAGCACCAGCCCGTAAGGCGGCGTGATCAGTCCGAACGCCAGGGTCGCGATCAGCACCACGCCCATATGCACGCCGTTGATGTCGCCGGCCTGCGTCAGCGCATTCACCAGCGGCATGAAGATGATGATGGTCGGCACCGGCTCGATGAAATCGCCGACCACGGTGAACAGCAGCACCAGCAGCAGCATCATGATATGCGGGTCGCTGCCGGCGATCGAGGTGATCCAGTCGGCGATGACGATGGCGCCGCGCAAGTACGCCAGCATCCAGCCGAACGCATTGGCGGCGCCGATTGTGATCAGCGGCAGTGAGAAGATCAGCCCGGCCAGGCAGAAATCGTAGGGAATCTTTCGCAGATGCCCGCGATTGAGCGCGGGGATCACCACCGCGATGATCCAGATCACCGCGACGACACCGGCTTCGGTCGGCGTGAACCAGCCGGTCAAGATGCCGCCGAGCAGAATCACCGGGATCATCAGCGGCAGCGCGGCATCGCCGGCCGCGAACACGACCTGGCGCAACGGCGCCCGCGACTTGCGCATGCCGGAGGGCCCGAAGAAATAGCAATAGATCATGAGACCGAAGCCGATCATCATTCCCGGCACCACGCCGGCCATGAACAATCCGGCGATCGAGACGTTGCCGACCGCGCCATAGACCACGGCAGTGATGCTCGGCGGCACCAGCGCTGCGATGGTGGAGGCCGACGCGATGATCGCGGCGATGAAGGCGGGGCTGTAGCCCTCGCGTTTCATCGGTCCGCCCAGCGCGCGGCTCATCACGGCGACGTCGGCGGTCGTCGATCCCGACATTTCCGAGAAGAACATGCTGAAGACGACAACGACCTGCGACAGCCCGCCTCTGATGTGCCCGACCAGCGACAACGACAGATTGGCGATCCGCACCACGACGTTGGCCGAGCTCATGAGTTCGCCGACCAGCAGGAAAAACGGAATCGCCAGCAGCGCTTCCGAATCCATGCCGTCGAAAATCTTCTGGATGATCGCCGCGAGCGAGACGTCGGTCAGCAGCGCCCCGAGAAACACGCCCGCCATCAGCGAGAACGGCACGGGCACGCCGAGATAGCCGAAGAACAGGAAGCAGAACGACATCAGCGCAAGGATCACCGGTGCGCTCACAGGCCCACCCTCGTCGGTGGGATGGCGTCGGCCGGTCGAATATCGGCATCATCTTCCGGCGGCTCCGGATGGTCAAAGCCGTTGCGGATGCCATTGACCAGTTGCTCGACCGTGAACAGGCCGATCAGCAACCCGGCGAGAGGTATCGCCGCATAGAGCGAGGCGATCGGCGTTCCCGACGGCAGCCGGAAACTGCCGAAACCCCTGAGATAGTTGATGTAGCCGAACCACACCAGGCAAAACGCCACGCCGAGCACCACGAGGCGGATGATGATCTCGACGATCAGCCGCGGCGTGCCGTGCAGGGCTTCCGAGATCGCGGTCAGATACAGATGATCGTTGCGACGGGTCGCGACCGCGGCACCGATGAAAATCGCATAGATGAACAGTGTGGACGTGACTTCCTGCAGCCACAGCCAGGGATGGCCGATGGTGCGCGTGACGATGTCAGACATGACCGACAGCGAAAAGCCGAAACACAATAGCCCGCACAGCATCATCAGGATCAGTTCGAGCCGGTCGAACGCCCGCCATTTCAGGTGATGCTGCCGCTGCAGCACCAATTTGTCGGCGATGGTCATCGGCAATCTCTCCGTCGTCCAGGATCAAGTCTCTCGTCGTCCCGGCGAAAGCCGGGACCCATAGCCACCGGCGTCAATGATAGTAGAAGGCATCTGCCACGCTGCTTGAACGAAGGGCCGCGGCGTACGGGTCCCGGCATTCGCCGGGACGACAAGCGGATGGAGCGCGACTTAATTGATCGCCCGGATCAGGTTCTTGATCTTCTCGGCGTGCGGGCCGAGATCCTTGGCGAGCTTGTCAAGATAGGGATCGGAGATCGCGGTGAAGCCGGATTTGTCGACGTCGGTGACGACCTTCACGCCGATCGCTTTCAGCTTCTCCTGCGATTGATGCTCAAGCTCGATCGCCTTCGCCGGCTGCTTCTGGTTGACCTCGTCGGCGGCCGCCTGCACCCATCCCTGCTGCTCCGGCGTCAGGCTGTTCCACACTTTGTCGCTGACCCAGACCAGGCTGTTGTTGGCCTCGTGTTCGGTCATCGACAGCACGGGCGCCACTTCGTAATGCTTGTTGGCGAGATAGACGTTGACGCCGTTTTCCGCGACATCCACCACGCCGGTCTGCAGCGAGGTATAGACGCTGCCGAACGGCATATGCACGATCTGCGCGCCATAGGCCGGAAACATGGTGTCCTCGGTGGGCGTCGCCTGCACCCGGACCTTGAGGCCCTTCATGTCAGCGACGTTCTTGATCTCGCGCTTGGAATACATGTTGCGAAGCCCGAGCGTCGCCAGCGCGATCACGTGGGCGCCCTGCACGGTCTCCGCGATCATCGCCTTGACCGCCTTGGACACCTCAGGGTCGGCGATCGCCTTGACGAGATGCGCTTCGGAGCGGAACAGGAAGTGCATCGACATCACGCCGGCCTGCGGCGACAGCGTCGCGGCGTTCGCCGATGACGAAATGCAGAACTCCACGTCGCCCGATTTCACCAGCTGCAGAACCTGCGGCTCCTGCCCGAGCTGCGCGCCCGGATATTGCTCGATCAGCATGGTGCCCTTGCTCAGCGCCTTCAGCTTGTCGCTGAAGACATCGCCGAGGATTCCATAGCCGGTCGTCTTCGGCTGATCGTAGGCGAAGCGATAGTGCTTTACTTCCTGCGCGCTGGCGCCAGCGGCCATTGCGATCGCGGATGCGGCCACGACCGCACCGAGAATGGTTCTCACGTTTACCATTGTCTCCCCCTTGGATGTTTTCTTTCATCATCCCATCGGGGTTGTTTGAATGTCAATCAAACAAAGGGCGCAAAACGCATCGCCTATCCCTTGCCCTTAGCCCGCATGAAATCGAAATCGCAGCCTTCGTCGGCCTGCAAAATGGTCTCGTTGAACAAATGGGCGTAGCCGCGCCTGGCCCATTCCGGCGTCGCGATCGGCGCCAGCGCCGCGCGGCGTTTTTCGAGCTCGGCGGCGTCGACCAACAGATCGATGCTTCGCTTGGCGACATCGAGCCGGATCATGTCGCCGTTCTTCACCAGCGCCAGCGGACCGCCGACCGCGGATTCCGGCGTGATGTGCAGCACGATGGTACCGAATGCCGTACCGCTCATCCGCGCGTCCGATATCCGCACCATGTCCTTGACGCCGGCGCGCGCCAGCTTCATCGGGATCGGCAGATAGCCCGCCTCAGGCATGCCCGGCGCGCCCTTGGGACCGGCGCTGCGCAGCACCAGCACATCGTCGGCGGTGACATCGAGCGCGGGATCGTCGACCCGCAGCGTCATGTCTTCCACGGAGTCGAACACCACGGCGCGGCCGGTATGCTGCAGCAGTTTGGGACTCGCCGCCGAATGTTTGATCACCGCGCCGCGCGGCGCGAGATTGCCATGCAGCACCGCCATCGCGCCTTCCGGCTTGATCGGGCTCTTTCGCGCGCGGATGACGTCCTGTCCCGGCACCTCCTCGGCGGCGGTAACGACATCGCGCAAGCTCGCGCCGGTGATGGTCTTGGCGTCAAGGTCGATCAGGTCGCCAAGCTGCGCCATCAGTTTCGGCACCCCGCCGGCGTGATGGAAATGCTCCATGTAGTGCGCGCCCGACGGCTTCAAGTCGATCAGGACCGGCACCTCGCGGCCGAGCCTGTCAAAGGCCTCGAGATCGATGCGGTGCTCGGTGCGGTTGGCAATCGCGGTGAGATGAATGAGGCCGTTGGTCGAGCCGCCGATCGCCTGCAGCACCACCTGGGCGTTGCGGAACGCTGCCGGAGTGAGGAGTTCGCTCGGCTTCGGGCCCTTTGCCTTGGCCATCTCGGCGGCCACCTTGCCGCTGGCTTCCGCGGAACGAAAGCGCTCGGCATGTGGCGCCGGAATCGTCGCACTCATCGGCAGCGACAGGCCCAGCGACTCGGTGATGCAGGCCATGGTAGAGGCGGTGCCCATCACCATGCAGGTCCCGACCGAGGGCGCGAGCCGGCCATTGACCGCCTCGATCTCGGCCTCGTCGATTTCGCCGGCGCGGAATTTTGCCCACAGGCGGCGGCAATCGGTGCAGGCCCCCAGCACTTCGCCCTTGTGATGCCCGACCACCATCGGCCCCACCGGAATAACGACGGTCGGCAGGTCGGCTGAGACCGCGGCCATGATCTGCGCCGGCAAGGTCTTGTCGCAACCGCCGATCACGACGACCGAATCCATCGGCTGGGCGCGGATCATCTCCTCTGTATCCATCGCCATCAGGTTGCGCAGATACATCGAGGTCGGGAACGCAAAACTTTCGGCTATCGAGATGGTCGGAAATACCATCGGCATGGCGCCGGCCAGCATCACGCCACGCTTCACCGCCTCGATGATCTCCGGCACGTTGCCGTGGCAGGGATTGTAGTCGCTGTGGGTATTGGTGATGCCGACGATCGGGCGATTGAGCGCATCATCGGAATAGCCCATCGCCTTGATGAAGGCCTTGCGCAGGAACAGCGAAAATCCGGCGTCGCCATAACTCGTCAGTCCCTTGCGAAGTCCGTCAGCCATCTGAATTTCCTCTTTGCCCCACCTTACGTCGGGGCACGCGTAACTTGAAGTCGTCATTCCGGGACGGGAGCGAAGCGAGCGAACCTCAGATGTGCAATTGCACATCGGGGAATCTCGAGATTCCGGGTTCGCGCTAGCGCGCGCCCCGGAATGACATCAAAGGAGCTATTTCAAATCAAGAATCCTGCTCCTGTCGCCGTCGAACTCCATGCCGCAAAACGCGCCGCCCTGGTAGAAATCGCCGACCGGATCCGGCGGCAGTTTCGCCTGCTCGGCAAAAGCATGCTCGCGAAAATCCTCGGCCCGGCCGGTCGGGCGGTAGCCGAGGTCGTAGGCGCGGTGGTTGTCCCACCAGGCGCGCTCGTTGTACGACGCGCCGTAGAAAATTTCGAAATGGATGTCGGGATGATCGAGCCCGATCCGGCAGAGCTGCACCAGGTCTTCGGGCTTGAGCCAGATCGACAGCCGGCGATGATCCAGCGGCTTGTCGCCGAAATTCCCGATCCGGATACAGGTGACGCCGAGCCCGTGCTTGTCGGCATAAAGCGCCCCCACCGCCTCGCCAAACACCTTGCTGACGCCGTAGCGGCTGTCGGGGCGTGGGGTCACATCGGTTCCGATGTGGTGATGGCGCGGATAAAAGCCCACCGCATGGTTCGATGACGCGAACACGATGCGCTTGACGCCCTTTTTCCGCGCGGCCTCGAACAGGTTGTAGCCGCCGATGATATTGGACTGCAGGATGTCATCCCAGGGGCCTTCGACCGAATAGCCGCCGAAATGCAGGATGCCGTCGACGCCGTCGCAGATCGCCTCGACCTGCGCAGGATCGGATAGCTCCGCCGCCCTGAATTTTTCGTGAGCGCCGAGATCGGCCGGCGCCTTCAGGTCGCTCAGCAGCAAATCCGGATAGATCGGCGGCAGCAATTTGCGCAAACTCGTGCCTATTCCCCCCGATGCGCCGGTCATCAATATGCGTGGCATTTCATCCCTCTGTTTTGCAGGTTGAAGCGAGTATGGCGCGGTAGCTCCGATGCGGCAAGCATCCGTGTCCCGGACGCGATGCGGTGCGTAGCACCGCTTCGCAGAGCCGGGACCCACGAGCGGTGCCAGCCTGTTGGGCCCCGGCTCTGCAGCGCATCACTTCGTGCTGCGCAGCGTCCGGGGTACGGATAACGCCCTTGATTGCTTGCCGCCGCGCGAACGCAATGATAGCAGACGCAGACTTGTGAGGAAGCACGGCAGCAACGAGAACAGCAAATGTCCGAAACCCTATCCCATTCCCCCGGCTGGCGGCCGGCGACGTATTATCCCGATCCGGCCATACACGCGCTCGATCCGCGGTTCGAGAAATATTGGCTTAAACTGTCGGCGGTGGAGCGGCTGACGACGGGATTGCGCTGGGCCGAGGGACCGGTCTGGTTCGGCGACGGACGCTATTTGTTGTGCAGCGATATTCCCAACAACCGCATCATCAAGTGGGAAGAGGAAACAGGCGCCGTCAGCATTTTTCGAAAACCGTCGAATTTCGCCAACGGCCATACCCGCGACCGCCAGGGCCGCCTGATCACCTGCGAGCATGGCGGCCGCCGCGTCGTCAGAACCGAATATGACGGCTCGATCACGGTGTTGATGGACTCTTTTGACGGCAAGCGGCTGAACGCGCCGAACGATGTCGTGGTGAAATCCGACGGCTCGATCTGGTTCACCGACCCGGTTTTTGGTTTGCTCGGCAATTACGAAGGCTACAAGGCCGAGTCCGAGATCGACATGAATGTGTACCGGGTCGATGGCCAAACCGGAAAGGCGACCATTGTCGCCGAAGGCGTGCTCGGTCCGAACGGGCTGTGCTTTTCTCCGGACGAAAAAATTCTCTACGTCATTGAATCGCGCGGGGTGCCGACCCGCAAGATCCTTGCCTATGACGTCGCAGCCAGCGGCGACAAGGTTTCCAACAAGCGCGTGTTCGTCGATGCCGGCCCCGGCACGCCCGACGGCATGCGGGCCGACATCGACGGCAATCTGTGGTGCGGCTGGGGCATGGGCGATCCCGAACTCGACGGCGTGGTGGTCTACGCGCCCGACGGCGTGTTGATCGGCCGCATCGCACTGCCCGAGCGCTGCGCCAATCTGTGTTTCGGCGGCTTGAAGCGCAACCGGCTGTTTATGGCCGCGAGCCAGTCGATCTACGCGCTGTACGTGAACACGCAGGGAGCGCTGGGGGGATAGGGCACGGCACATCTCCGCGAGTCGTCCCGGCGAACGCCGGGACTCATACGCCGAGGATTCTCGTTTTAGGCATTGGAGCAAATGCCTTCTGCAATTATCGATGCCACGGGTTGAGTCCCGGCCTTCGCCGGGACGACGCTGAGTTTTTGTTCGCCCTCTCAACGCAAAACGCCGGAGCGGATTTACTCGCCCCGGCGCTGCAATTTTCGCAAGCCTTACGCCGCGTTGTAGCCGGCGACCGCCTTGACCTCGAGATATTCCTCCAGGCCGTATTTGCCCCATTCACGGCCGTTGCCGGACTGCTTGTAGCCGCCGAACGGCGCGGTGCGGTCGTTCGGCACGCCCTGCAGGTTGACGTTGCCAGCGCGGATCCGGCGGCCGACCCGGCGCGCGGTCTCCACGGTGTCGGCGGAGACGTAACCGGCGAGACCGTAAGGCGTGTCGTTGGCGATCTTCACCGCATCCTCTTCGTCCTTGGCGCCGAGGATGGTGAGCACGGGGCCAAAAATCTCTTCGCGCGCGATAGTCATGTCGTTGGTGACGTCGGCGAAGATGGTCGGGCGTACGTAAAATCCCTTGTTGACGCCGTCCGGCAGGCCCGGACCGCCGGCAACCAGGGTGGCGCCTTCCTCGATGCCCTTCTGGATCAGGGTCTGGATCTTGTCCCACTGGATGCGGGACACCACGGGACCGATGGTGGTGCCTTCGCCGCGGGGATCGCCGGCCTTGGTCTTGTCGGCGACGCCCTTGGCGATGGCGGCGACTTCCTTCATCTTCGACAGCGGCACGATCATCCGCGACGGCGCGTTGCACGACTGGCCGGAGTTGTTGAACATGTGCATCACGCCACCGGTGACGGCCTTGGCGAGATCGGCGCCTTCCAGGATGACGTTCGGCGACTTGCCGCCGAGTTCCTGACTGACACGCTTGACAGTTGGGGCCGCGCGCTTGGCGACGTCGACGCCGGCGCGGGTCGAGCCGGTGAACGAGATCATGTCGATATCAGGGTGCTCGCTCATGGCGGCGCCGACTTCAGGGCCGAGGCCGTTGATCAGGTTGAAGACGCCCTTCGGCACGCCGGCTTCATGCAGGATTTCCGCGAAAATCAGCGCCGATGACGGCGTGAATTCGCTGGGCTTCAGGATCATGGTGCAGCCGGCGGCGAGCGCGGGCGCGACCTTGCAGGCGATCTGGTTCAGCGGCCAGTTCCACGGCGTGATCATGCCGATGACGCCGACGGGTTCGCGCACCACCATCGCCGAGCCGACCGGCTCTTCGAAATGATAGTTTTTCAGAACATCCAGCGTGGATGCGAGGTGGCCGAGGCCGGCGCCGGCCTGCAACTTCTCCGCCATCGGCAGCGGCGCGCCCATCTCGTCGGAGACGGCGGCGCCGATATCCTTCATGCGGGTCTTGTAGACCTCGATGATTTTCGAGAGCAGCGCGACCCGCTCCTCCCGGCTGGTCTGCGAAAAGGTCTCGAAGGCGCGCCGGGCTGCCGCCACCGCCTTGTCGACGTCGGCCTTGGAGCCGAGCGCAACCTCATACATCGCCTCTTCGGTCGCCGGGTTGACGACGGGCGTGGATTTCTTGACGACCGGATCGACCCAGGCGCCGTCGATGTAGAATTGCATGCGGTTGACCATCGTAAACCTCTTGTTTCGGGGCAATTGGAGGGGGAATGGAGCTTTCGGCAAGCATCCTCGCACGAAAGCACCTGAAAATGAACCCGCCATATGCGGGACGCCGCACTGCAGCGGACGCACCATATAAAGTCGGTGGTGTGAAGGAAGCAAGGCTTTGCGGTCATTCCGGGATGCGCCTTCGGTCGGCAATTGCCGACCTGAGGCGACAGGCCCGGAATCCATACTCCCGATCGTGTTTATGAATTCCGGGCTCGCGCGGAGCCTGTCATCGGGCCGCGCTTTGCGCGGACCCGTTGGCGCGCCCCGGAATGACGACTTTAAATCACACCGCCATCTTGCGGTGCCGCACCGGGGCACCCGCGGTCAAGGCTTCCGCCGCGTCGATGATGGCGTTGGCGTCCATGCCGTGGTGGCGATAGAGGTCGTCGATGGTGCCGGTCTGGCCGAAATGCTCGACCCCGAGCGCCTCGACGCGGTGGCCGCGTACGCTGCCGAGCCAGCCCAGCGTGGCGGGATGGCCGTCGATCACGGTAACGATGCCGCAGTCGCGCGGCAGCGGCGCCAGCAATTGTTCGATATGGCTGAGATACTGCATCCCGCGGCGGTCGCGGCGCAGTTTTCGCGCTGCGGTCCATCCCGCATGCAGCCGGTCGGCGGACGTGATCGCCAGCAGGCCGACATCCCGGCGGCTTTCGCCTAAAAGGCCGATGGCCTCGATCGCCTCGGGCGCGACCGCGCCGGTATAGGCGATCACGACTTCGGCATTCGGCCCCGGCTTGCGCAGCCAGTAGGCGCCGTCGGTGATGGCTTTCTGCAAATCGGGCGTCATGATCCGCTGCGGCTGCTCGAGCGTGCGGGTCGAAAGCCGCAAATAGACCGAGCCGCCCTCGCCGGCTGCCTCGCGCTGCATGTGCTGGAATCCCCAGCCCATGATCACCGCGAGTTCGTCGACAAATGCCGGCTCGAACGAGGCGAGGCCATCCTGCGCGATGCCGATCAGCGGCGTCGCGATCGACTGGTGCGCACCGCCTTCCGGCGCCAGCGTAATGCCCGACGGTGTCGCCGCCACCATGAAGCGCGCATCCTGATAGCAGGCGTAGTTCAGGGCATCGAGGCCGCGCTGGATGAAAGGATCATAGAGCGTCGCGATCGGCAACAGCCGCTCGCCGTTGATGGCATGCGACAGGCCCAGCGCCGCCATCAGGATGAACAGGTTCATCTCGGCGATGCCGAGTTCGATGTGCTGTCCCTTGGGCGAAAAGTCCCAGTTGAAGGTCGACGGTATCTTCTCGCTGCGGAACAGGTCGGCCTTCTCGGCGCGCGCGAACAGCCCGCGCCGGTTGACCCAGGCGCCGAGATTGGTCGACACCGTCACATCGGGCGACGCGGTCACGATGCGTGACGCCAGTTCGCTGTCGCCGCGCGCAAGCTCGTTGAGCACCAGCCCAAAACCTTGCTGGGTCGACATTTGCCGCGACGGCTTGAACGAAAGCTGCTCGGGCACCTCGATCACATCAGCGGTCAGGCGGCGCCGGCCGTCGCGATTGAACGGCGCCTCGCCAAGAAACGCCTCCAGCGCCGCCGGCTCCTGAGACAGCCCTTCGAATTTTTCCCATTCGTGACCCGGCCGGATGTTCTGCGCGCTGCGCCATTTTTCCATCTGGGCGACCGTCATCAAGCCGGCATGGTTGTCCTTGTGGCCCTGGAACGGCAGGCCGACGCCCTTGATGGTGTAGGCGATAAAGCAGACCGGACGGTCGTGATCGATGGCCTCGAAGGCCTCGACCATGCTGGCCATGTCGTGGCCGCCGAGATTGGACATCAGCGCCAGCAATTCGTCGTCGCTGCGCTTGTCGATCAGTTGCGACACCGCGCCCTGATCGCCGATTTCGTCCGTGAGATGCTTGCGGAACGCAGCGCCGCCCTGAAAGCACAGCGCGGCATACATCGCGTTCGGGCAATCGTCGATCCAGCGCTTTAGGGCCTCGCCGCCGGGTTCGGCGAAAGCCGCCTGCATCAGCTTGCCGTACTTCACGATGACCACGTCCCAACCAAAGTTGCGGAACATGGATTCGAATTTTTCCCACAGCCCCTCGCGCACCACGGCATCGAGACTCTGGCGGTTGTAGTCGACCACCCACCAGGTGTTGCGCAACCCGTGCTTCCAGCCCTCCAGCAGCGCTTCGAAAATGTTGCCCTCGTCCATCTCGGCGTCGCCGACCAGCGCGATCATCCGCCCCTCGGGCCGCGCCTTCATCCAGCCGTGCGCCTTGACGTAGTCCTGCACCAGCGATGAGAACAGCGTCTGCGCGACGCCCAGCCCCACCGATCCCGTGGAGAAATCGACGTCGTCGGTGTCCTTGGTGCGCGACGGATAGGACTGCGCGCCCTTGAACCCGCGAAAGTTTTCCAGCTTGTCGCGGGTCTGGTGCCCGAACAAATACTGGATGGCGTGGAACACCGGGCTCGCATGCGGCTTCACCGCGACGCGGTCCTCCGGCCGCAGGCCTGCGAAATACAGCGCCGACATGATGGTGGCGAGCGAGGCCGAGGAGGCCTGGTGGCCGCCGACTTTCAGGCCGTCGACATTGGGCCTGACATGATTGGCGTGATGGATGGTCCACGACGACAGCCACAAGACTTTGCGGGACAGCGCGGACAGTAATTCGAGGCGTGCGGGCTCGATCGGCATGGCGGTATTCCCCGGCACAATGATTATCCGCCAATGGTAGCGCGTCGGTCTTCGCCATAAATCTCAAATTCTCGCGACATACCGCCATTAATTGGGATAAAATCCCACTTCGTAGCCCGCCAGCCAGAGTTTATCCCAATGCATTCGCTTGACGCCATCGACCGCAAAATCCTCAGCCTGCTGCAATCCGACAGCCGCACCACCATGCAGGAACTCGCCGACAAGGTCGGCCTGTCGGTCTCGCCCTGCCATCGCCGGGTGAAACTTCTGGAAGCGCGCGGCGTGATCACCCGCTACATCGCGACCGTCGACCAGAAATCGCTCGGCCTGCATGTCAGCGTGTTCATCTCGATCAAGCTGGCGCGGCAGAAAGAGGAAGACCTCAACCGGTTTGCGAAGGCGATCTCGAAATGGGACGAGGTGCTGGAGTGCTACCTGATGACCGGCAATCGCGACTACCTGTTGCGCGTCGTCGCCGCCGATCTCTCATCGTATGAAGCGTTCTTGAAAAACAAGCTGACCCGGCTCGACGGCATCGCCTCGATCGAGTCGAGTTTTGCGTTGAGCCAGGTGAAATATTCGATCGCGCTGCCGGTGTGATCCTCCGTCGTCCCGGCGTTCCGCCGGGACGACGTTAATTGAGCCGCCACACGCCGAGGCTCTTGTCGCGCCAGCCGCCGCCGGCCTCACGGCAATCCTCGTTCAGGAGCTCAACCGGTGGCCCCCAATCGAACGGCGCCCGCTCGAAATTCAGCGCGCGCCAGTCGCCATCCTCGCAATCTCCGTTGCTCTGCCATTCCGGGAACGTGGTCGCGATCAGCCACACCGCACCGGATGCCTTGAAATTCGCAATCGCGCGTTCGATATTCGCAAACGACAGATGCACCAGAGCGTCGCGGCACAGGACAGCGTCGCATCGCGGCAGCGGGTCGGCCGTGATATCGGCGAGATGATATTCGCCTTTGATTTCTCCGGCAGCCGCACGGACCCGCAGACGCTCGATCAGCGAAGGCACGATGTCGACGCCCACATAGCGCGCACCCAAATTAGCCTGATTGATCCAGCCGGCGTCGCCGCAGGGCGCATCGAGCAGCGAAGCGACGGCTATTCTTTCGAGCAGCCGCGGCAATTCCGCGCGCAGCATCGCGGTGGCGTCGATCTCCGATCCCAGCCCGGAAGTGGAAGCCACCGCCCCCCACAGGTTGGTGTCGTGGATGCGGCGGAAGCGCTGCTCCAGGCTCAAGCCGGCAAAGGATTCCCTGTCATCAACAAAGCGCTGATGCGCGAGAACAGGGGGACGATCGGAATCGCTTAACGACATCTACCGCCACGGCTCGACGATGATCTTGGTGTGGCGCTCCGGATTGGCAAGATCTGCGAACGCGGCGGCGACGCCGTCGACGCCGACGGTCGCGGTCACCAGCGAGGCCGCGTCGACCTGTCCTTCCGCGATCAGGCGCAGCGAACAGGCAAATTCGTCGGGCGTATAGCCCAGCACATATTGTACGTTGAGCTCCTTCATGATGCCGAGCGTCGGCTCGGAGCGGTCGGTTTCCATGCAGACGCCGACCACGACAATGCGGGCATCGCGCGGTGCGCCTTCGAAGACCTGCTGCAGCAGGCCTGGTATCCCGACACATTCGAAGATCAGCGCCGGTTTCAGGGCCGGCCGCCACGCCTGCAGCGGCGGCCGCGCGGCCTTTTGCTCCGGCGACATCGCGGCGTGCTCGGCCCAGGTCGCGTAAGGTTCCCAGCGCGCGGGATCGACGACAATGTCGGCCCCCAGCCTCTCGGCCAAGGCGCGCCGCGCCGGCGAATAATCCGCCGCCACGATCGGATGCAAGCCTTTCAGCTTCAGCGCCGCGATCACGGCCAAGCCCACCGGGCCGCAGCCGATCACCAGCGGCACCTCGTCGCCGCGCACATTGGCCTTGGCGACGGCATGGATGCCGACCGCCAGCGGCTCGGTCAATGCCGCGTGTTCCGCCGCAAGCCCGTTCGGCACCTCCAGCAGCAGCGCTTCGCTGAGCAGCATGCGCTCGGCATAGCCGCCAATATTGTCGTTGGAATAGCCGATGCCCTGCGGACCCTCTTGCGTCAGCAACGCCGGGAGCGAGCAGACCCGCGTGCCGGCTTTCAGCTTGCCCGACGTGGCCGGGCCGTAATCGAGGATCTCGCAGCAGAATTCATGACCGAACACGACGTCGCGGCTGAGGTCCATCGGCTTGCGGTCCAGGAAATGCCGGGCCAGCTCGACCATGTGGCGGGCGTGCTTGCGGGCATGCAGGTCCGAGCCGCAAATGCCGCAGGCCAGCGTCTTGACCAGCACCTGCCCCGCGGCGGGCTTGGGCTCGGGCAGCGTATCGACGATCTCGCCGTTCCTGAAAATGGCAGCGCGCATCGGCGATCCCCTCGCGGTCCGTGATGGTACGCCCTCATACCACGAAGGTTCAAAACATGTAACGTGGCGAAACATGTAACGTGTACCCGACAAGCCTGCGGATCATGCGTTGGGCGACGGCTCGGCCTGCATGGGAAGCTGCGAGCGCCTGACACGCTCCCGGTGCGCGGTGTAGAGACCGCTGGCGACGATGAACACCGCGCCGGTCACGGTCCAGATGTCAGGTAGTTCGCCGAAGATCACGAAGCCGAGGATGCTGACCCACAATAGCTGGGTGTACTGAAATGGCGCGAGCACCGAGGCATCGGCATAACGAAACGCGAGCACGACGATCCATTGGCCCGCCGTCGAGGCGATGCCGATGAAGATACCGAAAAGGATGTCGTGCCAGCTTGGCGCGACCCAAACGAACGGCACCAGCGCCGACAAGATGCCGACGCCCGCGATCGACGAATAGGTCATGGTGGTGATGACGGGTTCCTTGCCGCTCATCATGCGCGTCATGATCATGGTGCAGGCCCAGGCCAGTGCCGAGACGATCGGGAAAAACGCGGCGGGATGGAACGCGCTTGAGCCCGGCCGCAGGATAATCAGCACGCCGATCAATCCGACCGCGGTCGCGAGCCAGCGGCGCACCCCGACGCTCTCACCGAGAAACACAATCGACAGCGCGGTGACGAACAGCGGCGAGACAAATCCGGTTGCGGATGCTTCCGCGATCGGGAGAAATCCGAGGCCGGTGATGAAAAACAGCGAAGATGCCAGCAACGCGGCGCCGCGCATCAATTGCAGGCCGCGGCGCCCGGATCGCAAGGCATACAATGGCGAGCCCGGCAGCATCGCCGGAAACATGATCATCCCGAAAACCAGAAACCTGATCCAGGCGATCTCGATCGACGGCAAGGTTGCCGAGAGATATTTCGCGGTGGCGTCCGAGGCCCCGAGAAATACGGTCGACGCAAGGATCAGCGCGATGCCGCGAAACGGCCGGTCGGCGCGCGCGGGTGCGGTTCGTTCGGCTGACTTTTTCTCGGACAACGGCAATGAGTCGCTGTCCAGCCTGGCGGCTGTGGCGGGGGGCGGGGTCACTATTGAAACTCGGGTGCAATTTTCGAATCGGGCGAGAGCCCAAAAAACGATAATTGCCTGGCATCGACAAGGGCCGAAAACAGGCAGCCGATATGCGTGATCGCCTGCGGCGGCTGGCCGCGTTACCGCTGAAACATTTTGTGAGGAGCCGTGCCTGCTACAGCATCGGCAGGCCACGCGGCTTTGGACCGCGCGGAAATGCCTCGTCCAGCGTGGCGATATCGTTTTCGCCGAGCGTGAGATTGGCCGCTGCCGCGTTGTCGGCGGCGTGTTCCTGGCTTGACGCTTTTGGAATCGTGAATACCGAAGTAGCGCGCGTCAGAAAGCTCAAGGCGACCTGGCGCGGCGATGCGCCATGGGCTTTGGCGATAGCCTGCAACGCCTGCCCCGCCTTGCTGCGCGCAGGCGGAAAATCATTGTGCCCGAATGGCGAATAGGCGACCACCGCGACGCCGTGCTGCTCGCACCACGGAATTACCGCGTGCTCGATCGCGCGTTCCCCGAGATGATAGAGTACCTGGTTACAGGCTATCTTGCCGGCACCGGCAACCGCCAGCAGTTCATCGAGATCGTCGGTATCGAAATTGCTGACGCCCCAGCTGCGGATTTTCCCTGCATCGACCAATCGATCGAACGCGGCCACCGTCTCATCCAGCGAATAGGACCCGCGCCAATGCAGCAGATAGCAATCGAGCCGGTCGGTTTTCAACCGCGCCAGCGAACGCTCGCACGCCGTGATGGTGCCGCGCCGCGATGCGTTGCTCGGCAGAACTTTCGAAACCAGGAAAATCTCCTCGCGCCGCCCCGCCATCGCTTCGGCGATCACCGGCTCGGCGTCGCCATACATTTCGGCGGTGTCGATATGGGTCATGCCGAGATCGACGCCGCGGCGCAACGCGGCGACCGCGCTTCGGCGATCTCCGCGGTCGATGTACCAGGTGCCCTGCCCGATCACGGACACTTCGTCTTTGCTGTTACCGAATTTTCGAGATTTCATTTCGATCGATCCATGGTCCGATTTGCCGATGCTATTTCAAATCGCCGATATCCGCGACCAGCACGGTGCCGGTCACCGATTCCGTCACATAGAGACGGTCGCGGTTCTTGCCGCCGATCGCGACATTGGTGCAGCATGGTCCGGCGCAGGATTTGATGCGCGCGATCAACTCGCCATTGGGCGCGAACACGAACACATGCCCAAGCGAGGCGTGCGCCACGAACAGCCGGCCTGCTCTGTCCATCGTCAGGCCATCGGGACCGCTCGGACCGAAGGTCGAACAGAAGCGGCCGACTTTTGAAACATTGCCGTCCTTCATGAACGGCGCGCGCCAGACGGCGTTGTCGCGGGTCATCGCCACGAACAGCACGCCCTCGGTGGGATCGAGCACCAGACCGTTGGGGCTGATGCCGGTATCGATCAGGCAGTCGAGCCGTCCGCTCCGCGCGAGCCGATAGACCCGCCCCGTCGGATCGTGAAGCCCGGTCTGTCCCTGGTCGGTGAAATAAATGTCGCCGTTCGATGCGATATGCAGATCGTTGCAACCCTTAAACGATTCGGAATTGTGCGCCGTCAAAACCTGCGTCATGCGCCCCGCTCGTGCATCGAACTCCATGATGCCGTGCCTGTAGTCGGCAACCAGAATGCGTCCGTCGGAATTTATCTTCAGACCGTTGGGCCAGCCGTCATATTCGACCACCAGCGACCATGCGCCGTCAGGCGCGATCCGGAAAATCCGACCGAACGGGATATCCACGATGTAGAGATTGCCATCGGCGTCGAAGGACGGGCCCTCAATAAAGCAGTCGGTCGGCTGACCCGGCCGATTGGCATCAGCCCAGTCCGTGCGCACGCCCTTGCGCCTGAAGTGCTCGGGCATAGCCGAAAACGCTTTTGTCTCGATGAGGCGCGGCGGAGCGTCGAGATACATCATCGCGTGGTTTCACCTGTCAAAGACGAAGGGCATCCTAAAGGAGCTTGTCCACGCCGTCGACGTCTTGGGGCGCGCAAGGCGCGGCTGTGTGAAGACGTGGCTCGTAAATACTTCAGGTTTTCGGTACACGCAGTCGGCAGAGCGCCAGGGCGTCAAATGCCGCAGGATTGACCCTCCTGAATGCCTCCCCTAGACTACGCGCGCGGTTACGACATTCCTTCAGCCGGACTTGCAATGACCAATCCTTCGGATGGCGCGCGCTGGCGTCGGTCTTTCCAAGAGATGGTCAACTTGGGGCGCGCCGCTATCGCACCGCTGCGGCGTGGGCTGGGCGTTTCGGTTTCTGCGCTGAGCGATCACGCGCAAGCCGCCTTCACCCGCCATTTCGATGGCGGCTACGATCCCAGCCCGCTCGACGGGCCCGGTCGGCGCGGCGACGGCGCAATCGCGGTCTGCAATCTTTCCGTGGGTTATGGTGAACACCTTGCGCTCGAGGGCGTGACCGGAGATTTTGCGCGGGCGAGCATGACCGCCGTCGTCGGCCCAAACGGAGCCGGCAAAAGCACGCTCTTGAAAGTGCTCGCCGGGATTATCAGGCCAATGGCCGGCGAGGTCGCCTGCCCCGCGCTTGCGCACCATCGCCTGGCCTATCTGCCGCAGCAGGCCGAACTCGACCGCGCCTTTCCGATCACGGTCGGCGAACTCGTCGCGCTCGGCGACTGGCGAAATTTCGGCTCAGTCCGCGAACCGCCACCACGCCTTGCCGCAGATGTCCATGAGGCGGTCACAACCGTCGGCCTTGAAGCCTTCATCAACCGGCAAATCGCCGAACTCTCCGTCGGTCAATTCCAGCGCGCCCTGTTCGCGCGGCTGTTATTGCAGGATGCCGACGTCATTTTGCTGGATGAGCCCTTCGCCGCCGTTGACGAGAGCACAACCGACGAGCTGCTGAATTTGCTGCAACGCTGGCGGGAAAAAGGACAAACGATCGTCGCGGTGCTGCACGACCTGGACCGGGTGCGTCTGCATTTCCCCTCGACGCTGCTGTTGGCGCGCTCGCTTATCGCATGGGGTGACACCTCGCTCTCGCTTTCAGCCGATAATCTTGCGCGCGCCCACGTGACGCAAGGTCTTCCGGACGGCGGCCGCTTTGGACGTGCCGCGTGAGTGGACAGCTGCTTGGCCTGCTGATCGGACCGTTCGAGGCATTCAGCTTCATGCGGATCGCGCTGGTCGCGAGCTTCGCTCTGGCTCTGGCAAACGGGCCCATCGGCACGCTGCTGCTCATGCGTCGCGAGAGCCTGAGCGGCAACGTACTGTCGCATGCGGTGATGCCGGGCGCGGCACTCGGCTATCTCTATGCCGGCTATTCCCTGGCCGCCCTGAGTTTCGGTGGTCTGCTGACCGGCCTTGTCGTCGCCGGCCTGGCCGCGCTCAAGATGCGGTCGACGCCCCGGCGCCAGGACGTCAGCTTGATTGCCTTCTATCTCGTGTCTTTGTCGTTCGGGATTCTGATCGTCGCCGCGCGGGGAAGCCAGGCGGATCTGATGCATGTTCTTTTCGGCACGGTGTTGGCGGTCGACGTCACTGCCCTGCTGCTGATTGCCTCGATCACCAGCCTAACTCTGCTGATCATCGCAGCGCTTTATCGTCCTTTGGCCGTCGAATCCTTCGATCCCTTGTTCCTGCGCGCGGCCGGAGGCGGCGGTGGCCTATTCCGCGCCATTTTCATCACGTTGGTGGTTCTCAATCTGGTGGCAAGTTTCCAGGCTTTTGGCACCTTGCTTGCGATCGGGCCGATGCTGCTGCCTGCAGCGGCGGCGCGGTGCTGGACCCAGAAAGTATGGCCGATGATCGCCCTTGCGACGGTGATCGGGATGGCCGCCGCCCTTGCGGGGCTTCTCATCTCTTATTACGCCAACCTGCCCTCGGGGCCGGCTATTGTAATGGGCGCGGGGCTGATCTACGGCATTTCGCTGCTGGCGGCCGGCCGGACGCGGACCAAACCCAGGGTTTCGGGGGAACAGCGATGAAACGCGACGCTTCAATCATCACACCGTTCCGGTTTGTCCTCGTTTGTGTCGGGATCCTGCTCGGCATTGGCCCGGCCGCGGCCGCTGACAAGATCAAGGTCGTGGCGACGTTCAGCGTCATCGGCGACATGGTCGCGAATGTCGCCGGCGATCGGGTCGATCTCGTCACCTTGGTCGGACCCGGCGGCGACACCGAATTGTTCAAGCCATCCCTGGCCGACGGCAAGAGCGTCGCCGAAGCCAAAATCGTCTTCATGAACGATCTCAACGACGAGTTCGAACCCTGGCTCGAGCCTCTGCTGAAAGGCGTCAAGTTCGGCGGCACCAAAATCGTCGTCAGCAGAGGCGCGAAAACCTACAGCTCCAGCGAGGAGCGCGCCCCGCGGAGCAAAGCGGCCGAAGAGATTGACCAGCATGCGTGGCTCGACCCGAAGAACGGGGTCATCTACGTCAGGAACATCGCCGCGGCGCTGGCCAAGAGCGATCCAGCCAACGCCCCGGACTATCGCGCGCGGGCAGCCGCCTACATCAAGCAATTAGGGGATCTCGATGCCTGGGCGAAAGCCGAGATGGCTGCGGTACCGCCGGCCAAGCGGCGCATCCTCTCCTCGCACGATTCATTGCAATATCTTGCCAGAGCCTACGGTATAACGATGCTCGCGATCAATGGCTGGACCAACAACAACGAGGCGTCCGCGGCCGAGCTGGCTGGTCTTACCCAAAAGATCCGACAGGAGGGCATACACGCGCTGTTCCTCGACAGCATCACCGATCCGCGTGCCATGCAACAGGTCGCCCAGGAGACGGGTGCTGCCATCGGCGGTACGCTTTATGGCGACGCGCTGTCGAAGCCGGGCGGAGAGGCCGATACTTACCTCAAAATGCTTCGTCACGACGTGACGACGCTTATCGCCGGCATGATGAAAAATTGACAAAATGGATGCCTCTGGCATGCCGCCGCTTGGCGGACCACTCCTGGCGAGCGCGCGTTCCCGCCTGACGATCGCAGGTGCGGCGGTGTTGCTGCTGTGGATCGCCGTGTTGTGGGCCAGTTTGTCGGAACCAGCTCGCAAGGCAGCTTTGCAGAATGCGGCGCCGGAGGCACCCGCCCTGCGCCTCGTCGTCGCCTCCGGACAGGCCGCTCCGACAGGCGGTCGTTTCGACCGATTCGACGTCGGCTCGCAGCCAATCGTGGCACCGGTTAACGGTCGAGGCCAGGTCGCCTTTTACGCCAGCGTGGCGCGGGCCAAGGCGACCGAAGGTATTTTTCTTGCCACCGCCTCACGGATTACGAAAGCGGCGGCGGTCGGCGATGCGGTACCCGGGGGCGGCGTGCTGTCTGAATTTGCCCGGCATCCCGTTCCGGCGCTGAACGATGCGGGCAAGATCGCATTTGGCGCGACCGTTGCCGGAGCGCGCGCCACCGAGGGGATTTTTCTCGCCGCCGACGACCGCCTCAAAGCTATCGCGCTGAGCGGGACCGACGCACCCGGCGTACAAAACGGCACCTTCGTCGAATTCGATGCGCCGGTGCTGAACAATCGGGATGAAATCGCTTTTGTCGGAACGGTCCGGCGAGGCCGGGAAACGCTGCAGGTGCTTTATCTTTACAGTGGCGGCGTGTTGCGCAAGCTGGTGGCGGGCGGTGATCCAGCCCCACGCGGCGGCAGCTTCGACCGCTTCGGTGTTCCCGCGATCAACAATAAGGGCGTGGTCGTCTTCCCCGCGATCCTTGAGCAGGGTGCGGTACTGGGCGGAATCTTCGTCGCCGGCGCCCGCGAATTGCGCCTTCTGGTCGGCGCTGGCGAGATCGGACCGGGAGGCGCGATGCTGGTGCGCTTTTCGGAGCGGGCCGCGATCGATGATGAGGATAATGTCGCCTTCGTCGCGCATCTCGGCTCGGGGACCTCTGCCGAAGCCGTGCTGGTCGCGAATGCCAGCGGTTTGACGCAGTTGGCGATCGTGGGGGAGAGCGCGCCGGCCGGCGGCCGCTTCGCCGCTTTCGGGCCATGGCCGAATTTCGGCCCCAACGCCACAGTCGCCTTCGTCGCGGCAGTCGATGCTGGGCCGGGGACGCTGGGGATTTATCTCGGTACCCCCGGAGCCATTCGTCGGGTCGCCATGGTCGGCGACCACTTGGCCAATGGCGGCGTCATCCCCGCTCTCGCGCTCAACTCCGTCACCTCGGTCGGTTCCCGCGGCGGCCTGACATTCGCCACCATGGCCAATCCGGAAAGCGGTCAGAACGGCATCTATTACTACGGGCCACCGGGAAGCTGAGCTTATATGGAACTGAGCTCAGTTCATGTCATACGGCGGATACTCGCGAAACACGTTCTTTGCGGAAATCAGCACGTGCTTGGTTAGAGTTTGCGTCGGCACCTGCTCCCCTCGCAGCATCCGCATTGCGATTGGGAGCACCTCGTAGCCATAGCGGTCGAGGTAATAGGCCACCGAACCCAGAACGATGCTGCCGCGATTGGCCGGATCGATCTCCTTCTTCTCACTGGCGCCGCCATGGATAATGCGGCTGGCGCCTTGACTCACAATGACGCAATCACTGGTGCGCCCGGCGGTTTCAATCGCCGATTTGGCCGCGAGGGCGGAAGCATCGTCGAGCGTCGCGACAAGCACTTTGCGCCTGACCTGAGTACCGAGAAACTTGGCAAGGACGCCCTCGGCGCGAACCGGATGGCCGGCGCTGTCCAATAGTATCGGCGGAACGTTGGGCAGTTCCTGCCGCAACCCCTCCGTCACTCCGGCAATGCGCGCGGCGACGGACGGGCTGGGGTCGGCGACGTCGCCAAGGATCGCGGCGACCACCGTCTGATCGGACCAGTTCTCCCTCGCGAATTGTCCGAGGGTTTGGCCCGCGATCCTGCCCGCCGTGAGATGATCGGCCGCATAGAGCGGCGCGCCCGGAATAGGATGGTTCAACGCGAGGACGGGAATGCCCGCTGCTTTCAGTTGGCGGCCGATTTCGGTATTGGCTTCCGCGTCGGAATTATATTCGATCAACAAGTCGACCTTGCGGGAAACGGCATCCGCCGCATTGGCAAGGGCCTTCCCGGCGTCGCCGCCATTGTCGTAATAGATCATGTCCAGCGGCAGACTGCGCGATGCAAGCTCGAAGCTGCGGCGGATTTCCGCCCCGCTGAAGCGCAGGCCATCGATCGACGTGCCCGGCTCCTCGTTCAGATTGGCGAAAGCCACCTGGAAGCGCCGGGCCTCTCCGCCGGCCGCGCGCGCGGACGAGGCGACGGCGAGCATCGCCAGCAGGAAATGCCGGCGCTTCATGTGAAGCGCCGGCACAACGTTGCGTTCAGCAAGATCCGCTGCAGCCACACTACCTGATAGCTTCGATATTGACGAAGGTGCCGGTGGTGCCAACCGCCTTCGGGACCGTCATCGAGAGGAAGAAGGTCGCGCGTTTGCTGCTCGCCGCATCCGCGGCGATCAAATCGGTACGAACGTTCTCGATGATGTGAATGCCGTTATTCGTCAGCAACAGCTCGTGGACGGGGAAGGCTTCGTTGGTATCCTCGCTGGGGATCACCTCAACTACCCAGGTGTCGGTCCCGACCAGCACCACCTTTTGATCGGCGAGCCATTGCGCCGCACTTTTGCCGATGCCAGGCGCCGCCTTGTTGTAGGTGGCGTTCTGCGCCGGGAACTGGGTGAACAGGTCACCCCATCCGGTATGCACGAACACCGCATCGCCTTCTCGCAGGGCGACATTGTACATTTTCAGACCAGCCTGGATGTCGGCATCCGTGATCACGGTGCCGCCGTCGAGACACGGCGTCCGGCAGGCCGGATTGGTCTTCAGCTTGCCGGCGTCCTGGAACACCTTGACCATGTCAATGATCACACCACGGGTGGCGAAAGTCTTGAGATTTTCAAGCCCCAGCTTTTTCAGGTAGTTCTGGGTGACGAACTTTCCCATTGGCGTCTGATTGTAGTAGCAATCCATGACCCCGATGTGACCCATTCCGTCGATATGCGTACCGACATGGCTTTGGCTGAGATAGGTATCTTCCATGTAGGTCAGTCGGTTCTTGCCGTATTCGCCACCGGGAACGAGCGAGGCGGTCGTCAGCATCGTCTTGGTGAAGCGGGTGCCGAACAGCGGCACGCCATCGACCAGATTGAAGGCCATGGGAATGACGACGCCGGTCTGGATTTCCGCGGCGGCGGCCTTGGTCACGGCGGGGGTGATCCGGTTGGTCGCACCGGTTTGATCGTCCGGACCGAAAGGAGATGCCTTCACCAAAGTCTTGCAATCACTCTGCGCCAGGGTGACGTTCAAACTACCCAAGAGCGCTAACGCCGATAAGATGACACTTGCAACGATCGAACTGTGTTTCATGACCGCCTCCCTGGATCTGCCGGTGCAGTTGAATCTGCACATTACGATCAGCAATCATGGCAGGCCTCGCAAGCCGTTTCAATCGGCGTCTTGGGTCTTCTCTAGTTTTGGTCGTATTTGAGCTGCCGAGCCATTTCGGAGGCTACAATCGCGCAGTCATCTGGCCGATTCAGTGGCACTTTGTGCAATGCGGTTTGAGGCGCGGCTGCGGATGCAAGGCGCCTTGGAGAAAACCAGACAAAGCAACCGCATACCTCATGATCGGGCTGTTGCCGAAACCTCGCAGGGCGTTAGTATTCCGTCAAAATAAGCCGACCTCCAGGGAGAAGACCAATGAAGGATACCCTTGTTTCTCGCCGTGCCGTTCTGGCCGGCACCGCCGCGGCAGGAGCGCTCGGCCTTTCCGGATTTCCCGCGCGCGCCGAGCCGCAGTGGAAGAAGTATGCCGGCACCACGATCGAGGCCAACCTGATCAAGGGACCCAGAGGCGAGTTGCTGCAGAAATACGCGTCCGAGTTTACCGACCTGACCGGCATCAAGGTCGAATCCGAAGTCATTCCGGAGCAGCAGCAGCGGCAGAAGGCCGTCATCGAACTGACTTCCGGCAAGCCGAGTTTCGATGTCATTCACGTCAGCTATCACGTGCAGAAACGGCAATTCGAAAAGGCCGGCTGGCTCGCGGACCTCTCCGGTTTCATGAAAGACCCGAACCTGACGGCGCCCGACCTCACGGTCGACGACTTTTCCGCCGGCGGCCTGAAATTCGCCCAGAACGAGAAGGGAGAGATGCATTCGCTGCCCTGGTCGGTCGATTATTTTATCCTTTACTGGAACAAGGAGCTGTTCGCGAAGAAGGGCGTCGCATTGCCCAAAACCTTCGACGAGATGGCCGTCGCCGCCGAGAAACTCAACGATCCGGCGAACGGCATCTATGGCTTTACCGGCCGCGGCCTGCGCAATGCCAACATGACGCTGTGGACCAATTTCTTCCTCAACTATGGCGGCGAGTTTCTCGACGACAAGGGCAACATCCTGACCGACGGGCCCGAAGCGATCGAAGCCACCAAGATGTACCAGCGCCTGCTGACCAAGACGGCGCCTCCGGGCGTCGCCGGTTTCAACTGGATGGAGTCGATGGCTTCGCTGACGCAAGGCCGCGCGGCGATGTGGATCGACGGCGTCGGCTGGGCGCCACCCATTGAAGACCCGAATGCCTCGCGTGTCGTCGGCAAGATCGGCTATGCCTTGGTGCCGGCCGGACCCAAAGGCCAGTATTCCGCCGCCTATGGCGACGGCGTCGGCATTGCCCAGGCCAGCACCAAGAAGGAAGCCGCCTATCTCTATTGCCAATGGGCGGTGTCGAAGACCATGGGCGCGCGGCTTTTGCAGAGCGGCGGCGGCGTCCCGTTCCGCAACTCCGTGCTCAACGACGATGCCGTGCGCAAGGGCGTAAAAATGCCGCCGGAGTGGCTGGATTCGGTGATCGGCTCGGCCAAGATCTCAAAACTCGGCCTGCCCGTGATCGTTCCGGTCGCCGAGTTCCGCGACATCGTCGGCGCCGCCGTCACCGCGACGCTGTCCGGGGCAGACCCTGCGACGGAACTGAAAAAGGCGCACGAGCAATTCCGTCCCATTCTGGAGCGCAGCGAAAAGTCGTGAGCACGATTGCCGAGCCGGCCGAGGTCACGGCCGGCGCCAAGGGCGAGCCGCAGCGGGAGTGGCGGCCGCCATCCTATTGGCCGTTCGTGCTGCCGGCGCTGATCGTGGTTCTCGCGGTCATCATCTTCCCGTGGGCCTACACGATCTGGATGAGCCTGCACGAATGGAAGGTCGGCTCGCCCACCACCTTTGTCGGGCTGGCGAATTACATCCGCCTGCCAAGCGATGCGCGTTTCGTCGAATCGGTGTGGCACACGCTGGTCTATACCGCGCTGTCGGTGGCGCTGCCGCTGCTGCTCGGCACGCTGGCGGCGGTGGTGTTTCACGCCAAATTCCCGATGCGCGGTTTTCTGCGCGGCCTCTTCATTCTGCCGATGATGGCGACCCCGGTCGCCATCGCGCTGGTGTGGACCATGATGTTCCACCCGCAGCTCGGCATCCTCAACTACCTCTTGTCGCTGATCGGCCTGCCGCCGCAGCTTTGGGTGTTTCATCCCGCGACCGTGATCCCGTCGCTGGTGATGGTTGAAACCTGGCAATGGACGCCGCTGGTGATGCTGATCGTGCTCGGCGGCCTCGCGGCGATCCCGAGCGAACCTTATGAGAGCGCGCTGATCGACGGCGCCACCCGCTGGCAAATCTTCCGCTACATCTCGCTGCCGCTGATCATGCCGTTCCTGTTCATCGCGTCGATGATCCGCATGATCGACGCCGTGAAAAGTTTTGATATCATCTTCGCGATCACGCAAGGCGGCCCTGGCTCAGCCTCGGAGACGATCAACCTCTACCTCTACAGCGTCGCCTTCGTCTATTACGATGTCGGCTACGCCTCGGCCATCGTGGTCGTGTTCTTCGCCCTGATCGTCGCCCTGGCGGGTGCGCTGCTTCACCTGCGGCAAAGGACGCACTGGAACGACGCCGGAGGCGTGGCATGAGCCCGCTGCGACGCTTGCTCGGCAACATCGGCCTTGCCTTCGCGCTCATCGTCATCGTGTCGCCGGCGGTGCTGTTCTTCGTCTGGATGCTGTCGTTATCCGTCAAATTCGAGATCGACAACGCGTCGTATCCACCGGTTTTCATTCCCGAGCGTTTCAACTGGGGCAACTATACCGCGGTTCTCGACTCCAAGAGGTTCTCGACCTACTTCATGAACAGCCTGATAGTGACGGGCACTGCGACGGCGTTCGCCCTATTGGTCGGCGTGCCCGCGGGCTATGGCCTCGCCCGCATGCGGGCGCACAAGGCGGCGGTGGTGATCCTGATCGCGCGCATCACGCCGGGCCTGTCCTATCTCATTCCGCTGTTCCTGCTGTTCCAGTGGCTCGGCCTGCTCGGCACGCTCTGGCCGCAGATCATCATCCACCTCGTGGTGACCGTGCCGATCGTGATCTGGATCATGATCGGCTATTTCGAGACCACCCCGATGGAGCTGGAAGAGTCGGCGCTGATCGACGGCGCCACAAGCTGGCAGGTGTTTCGTTACGTCGCCCTGCCGATCGCACGGCCGGGCATCGCGGTTGCGTTCATCCTGGCGGTGATCTTCTCCTGGAACAACTTTGTCTTCGGCATCGTGCTCGCCGGGCGCGAAACCCGCACCCTGCCCGTCGCCGTCTACAACATGATTTCCTTCGACCAGCTGAGCTGGGGACCGCTCGCCGCCGCGGCGCTGATCGTCACGCTGCCGGTGCTGCTATTGACGGTGTTCGCGCAGCGCCAGATCGTGGCGGGCTTGACGGCTGGCGCCGTCAAGGGCGGTTAGCCAGTCGACAAAATTGCGCCTGGTTCCCGCCTTGGGCCGTCGCGGACCTGTGCTGCTTGGACCGACTTCACGGCTGTGATTAACGCTCCGGTAACCCCAATTCCAAAGGGTTCCTCCATTCATGCATTGTATCTATGCTCTCTGGGGGAGAGGCCAATGCGGGAGGAACGTTCCGGAGCGAACAGCATCAGCTATCGATCGGCGTTTGATCGACGCAATCCCCTCAATTGGCTGATCGTTGTCGGCGTTCTGCTGATCGCGTCCATTGTCGTCGGCACCGCCATCACCGTTTTGAATTTTCGAGAACGCGCCCTGAACAACAGCGAGCGCGAGTTGGAAAATACCGTTCTGCTCCTTGCCCGTCATTTTGACCGGCAACTGCACGATTTCGAAGCCATCCAGAATGACGTGGTCCGCCGCATCGAGCGGTCAGGCGTGGCTTCGCCGGAGGAATTCAGGCGCCAGGTGTCTACCGAGCGGTTTCACGCCAATCTGAGGGGGCTGGCCGACGGGTTATCGGATGTCGCCGGTATCGATGTGTTTGACGCCAATGGGCAACTGATCAACTCGTCGCAATCCTGGCCGGTTGCTGCCGTCAACATCGCGGATCACAGTTATTTCAGGGATTTCGCCGCGGATGACCGGTCGCTCCGCGTGCGGCTCGCGCCGGTCAACAGCGCGGCGGGATGGACGACGGTCATCGCGCGCAAGGTTGTCGGACCGAACGGACAGTTTTTGGGCGTCGTTTCCAGGGACATGTCGCCCGCCAACCTCGAGAGCTTCTTCGAGTCTGTCGCGCTCGGGCGAGGTTCGGCCATTTCCATGATCCATCGCGACGGAACGATGCTCGCACGATATCCCCACATTGAAGCGATGATCGGGCGAAATTTCCAAGCAGGTCCGGTTCAGAAAATGTTGGCCAGAGCTGACCATGGAACGACACGTTTGATCAGCCCTGTCGACGGCGAACACCGGCTACTGGCGGCTCGCGCGCTGAGCGAATTTCCCCTTTCCATCCTCGCCACAACAACGGTCGCAACAGCGCTCGCGGATTGGCGGGCGCAAACACGCTCCCTGGTGGTCGCGGCCGGACTCGTAGCGCTTGTCGTCGCTCTCACGTTGTCCCTGATCGTTCGAAAGCTTTCCAGGCAACATCAGAACTCCGAACGAAGGCTTGCGCTCGAAAAAGAGCGCCTTGATACCGCCATCAACAACATGACGCAGGGACTTTTGTTGTATGATTCAGACGCGCGGATTGTTCTATGCAACCAGCGTTATCTGGAAATGTATAATCTGTCTCCGGATGTGGTAAAGCCTGGCTGTCATTTCCGTGATCTCATCGCGCATCGGAAAGAAACCGGTTCGTTCCCGGGCAATGTCGACGAGTTCTGTGCCACTGTGCTGCGGAACGTTGCGGAGAAACGCGCGACCAACAGCGTCCTGCAAACAACCGACGGTCGTTCGATCCAGCTCGTCAATCGACCTCTGGCGAATGGCGGATGGGTTGCCACCCAAGAGGACATAACGGAGCGCAGGCGCGCCGAGCAGAAAATTGCGCATTTGGCTCACTACGACGCGCTGACCGATTTGCCGAATCGCGTGTCGTTCCGCGAGCAACTGCAGCAGGAGCTCGAGAGAACCAGGAGGGGTGAGCAACTTGCTGTGCTCTATATCGACATCGACGAATTCAAGAGCGTCAACGATTCGCTCGGCCATCCCGCAGGCGATGAACTCCTGAAAGCCGTGGCGTCTCGTTTGCAGAGTTGTATCAGAGAGACGGATTTCGTTGCTCGACTTGGAGGCGACGAATTTGCAATCGTCCAAACAGGCATAAAGGAACCGAACGACGTCGTGGAGCTCGTCAAGCGGATTTACGAGGCCATCCGCGAACCGCATGAATGTCTTGGCCATCAGGTCGCGACGGACGCCAGCATCGGTATTGCGCTGGCCCCGAATGACGGCACCGAGCTGGATCAGCTGCTGAAAAGCGCCGATCTGGCGATGTACGGCGCCAAAGCCGACGGGCGCCGAACATACCGCTTCTTTGAGCCGCAAATGGATGCTTGCGTTAGAGCGCGCCGCACATTGGAATTGGATATCCGTCAGGCCATCGCTGAAGGCGCTTTCGAACTGCATTATCAGCCTATCGTCAATCTTGGAAGCAACGAGATTGTCGGCTGCGAAGCTCTCTTGCGCTGGAACCATCCCGTCCGCGGGATGATATCTCCGGCTGAATTTATCCCGATCGCAGAAGAGACCGGCCTTATCCTTCAAATAGGCGACTGGGTGCTCACCACAGCCTGTGCGGAGGCAACAAACTGGCCACCGGGCATCAAACTCGCGGTCAACGTCTCACCGGTCCAGTTCAGGAGTCACGCATTTTCATTGAAGGTGGCCAATGCGCTGGCGACAACCGGTCTATCGGCCGGCAGGCTCGAACTTGAGATTACCGAAGCGGTGCTCATTCGGGATGACGAGGCTGCGCTCGCGATGCTGCAACACCTTCGTGCCATCGGAGTGCACATCGCGCTGGACGATTTCGGAACCGGTTATTCTTCGCTGAGCTATCTGCAGCGGTTTCCATTCGACAAGATCAAGATTGATCGTTGCTTTGTCAACGATATTGCAGAGGCCGAAGGCTCATCGTCCATCGTGCAGGCCGTCATCAACATCGCCAGGGCGCGGAACATGACGACGACCGCGGAGGGCGTCGAGACCGAACGACAAAGAGAAATGCTGCTCAGTTTCGGCTGCACGGAAATGCAGGGCTATTTGTTCAGCCCGGCGATGCCGGTTGCGAAAATCAGGATGCTGCTTTCCCAGGCGAATGGTATCGCTGCGGCCTGAGCTATCGCCCCTTCCGTTGCCGGGCGCATAGCGTCAGACGGCTATGCCCGGGCACGACGAACTCTGATGCACTGCACGGAGCACGACGATTCAACCCAACTGCACCCGTCACGGAATTGACTTTTGGTCAGTTGGCCACGCGGGCGAACTGACGCTGTTCGGGATCGACTTCGGCGCCAGCAACCTTCGTCTGCGCGATCAGCCGCTTCAATTCCGGAATGCACGAGCCGCAATTGGTGCCGGCTTTCAGTCGCACGCCAATCTCGGCAGGCGAGCCGGCACCGGCCGCGATGGCCGCGAGAATCGTGGTGCGGCCGACGCCAAAGCAGGCGCAGACGATCGGGCCCGCGCTCGCCAGGCCGTCGACCGATTTGCCCGACAGCAACATCCGGCGCTGATCGTCGCCGAGCGCATCCGCGGCGAACAGGCTCTTGACCACATCCCAATCGCCCGCATCCCGCGCCGGACCGACGAACAGGCATGTCTCGATGCGGTCTTGCGCGAACGAGGCCGCGCGATAGACGCCGCCGCCCAAATCCTTGTATTCGGCGAGATCGTCGCCGGCGACGGAGCGCAGCCAAGATTGCCATCCCGCCAGGTCGGCGTTGTCGGCGAACAGATAGCCGTAGCCGCCGGTGACGGCCACCCGCGTCCACCACGCATGGGTCGGCAATTCGAGTTGCGTGCGCGACAACGCAAAACCACGAAAAACATATTCATAGGGCGCGATCGATACCGGCGTCGCCTTGTTCTCGGGCTGGCCGGAGAACGGATCGGTGAACGGCGCTACCAACGCACCGACGCGCGCGGCGGACGCATTGGCTTGGCTCCAGTGGATCGGCGCGAACAGCATGCCGCGCTGCTGCCGCTCGCTCACCACGACCCTGAGAATGCATTGTCCGTAGTCAGTGACGACGCGCGCGAAATCACCATCGGCGACGGCGAACCTTATGGCGTCGTCTGGATGAACCTCGACGAACGGCTCCGGCATATGCTGGCCGAGCCGCGGGCTGATGCCGGTGCGGGTCATGGTGTGCCATTGGTCCCGAACGCGGCCGGTGTTCAGCCGCAACGGCCGCCCGGCCGTGGTTTCGGTGCGCAGCGCCGGAACTTCCGGCGCGACAAAGCGTGCCTTGTGGTCGTTGGCAAAAAATCCGCCTTCCGCGAAGAACCGCTGCTGCGGCTCGGCATCGCCGGAGCGGGTCGGCCACTGCACCGGCGCCATCGCCTCGAACGCCTCGTCCGATAGCGACTTTAACGCGCCGATGTCGAAATCGCGGCCGCCCTCATTCTCGAACGCCGACAGGGCGGCGTGTTCGCGAAACACATCCGCCGCCGAGCCGAAATCGAATGCCGCGCCGAAGCCCAGTCGTTTTGCCACTTCGCTGACGATCCACCAATCCGGTTTTGACTCGCCCGGCGGGGTCAGAAACGCGCGCTGCCGTGAGATGCGCCGTTCCGAATTGGTCACCGTTCCCGATTTCTCGCCCCAGGCCTGCGCCGGCAGCAGCACATGGGCGCCGGCATTGACGGTGTCGTTGGAACGCACGTTTTCCGAGATCACGAACAGCTCGAGCTTTTTCAGGCTCGCGCGGGCGGCGTCGGCGTCGGGCAACGACACCGCCGGGTTGGTGCCGATCACCCACAACGCCTTGATCTCGCCGCGCGCGATCGCCTCGAACAGCTGGACCGCCTTCAGCCCCTCATGGGTGGCGATGCGCGGCGCTTTCCAGAA
>Ga0209871_1000056_pt1 | contig 32638 bp, 25 predicted proteins | sample OrgsoiDNA2013045_FD_185795 | JGI IMG/M metagenome (GOLD analysis project Ga0209871, IMG submission 185795) | Permafrost soil microbial communities from the Arctic, to analyse light accelerated degradation of dissolved organic matter (DOM) -... | ecosystem: Environmental > Terrestrial > Soil >... | reverse complement strand
TCGGTGAGGTTGACCGCATTGCCGGCGCCGACAATGATGAACGCGCCGAAGATCACGAAAAACCAGCCGAAATTCAAGACCACATCCTTGAAGAACGGAATCACCAGGGAGGTCGAGAACGGGTCGCGTCCGAGCCGGGTCAGCGCGTAGCAGGCCGCGAGCGCGATCAGCGCTTCGATCGCCAGGCGGATGCGCCCGGCAAAGCCGCTATGGGTCTGTTTTGTCACTTTCAGATAATCGTCATAGAAGCCGACGAAGCCGAAGCCCAGGGTGACCGCCAGCACGATCAGCACATAGGGATTGAGCGGATTGGCCCATAGCAGCGTCGAGACCACCAGCCCGGAAAGGATCATCAGCCCGCCCATCGTCGGCGTGCCGATCTTGGTGAGGAGATGCGATTGCGGGCCGTCGGTGCGAATCGGCTGGCCCTTGCCCTGGCGAATCCGCAAGTGATCGATGATCCAGGGGCCGAACAGGAACACGAACAGCGCCCCGGTCACCATCGCCCCGCCGGTGCGGAAGGTGATGTAGCGAAACACATTCAGGAATGTGCGGAACGCGCCCATGAAGGGAACCGTGTTGGAAAGCTCGATCAGCCAGTAAAACATTCAGACCGCCCTATACCGCGGCTTCGCCGTGCGCGGTCTTGCCGGGAAAGCGCCTTTCGAGCGCATTCACAATCGTTTTCATCTTCGAACCAAGTGACCCCTTGACCATGATTGCGTCGCCGGCGCGTATCGCTGCGACCGCCTGCGCTTCGAGGTCAGCCGCGCTCCCGGCATAGCCGCCCCGCTTACCCGTGGAAAGAGCGTCCCACAGGTTGCGCATCAGCGGACCACAACAATATACAAGATCGATATGGTTGGCGTTGACCGCGTCGATCAGGCCACAATGCAGCGCGGCGCCGGTAGGGCCGAGTTCGAGCATATCGCCGAGCACCGCGATGCGCCGGCCGTGCGGACCGATCGCGGCTGCGCCGAGCACATTCAGCGCCGCCGCCATCGACGCCGGATTGGCGTTGTAGCTTTCGTCGATCAGCGTGGCCTCGCCGTCCACGACCTCCAGCACGCGCCGCGTGCCGCGGCCCGCCGCCGGCTCGATATGCGACAGCGACAGTGCCGCCAACGCAAGATCGGCGCCCGCGAGCGAGGCCGCTGCCAGCACCGCCAGCGAATTCATCGCCATGTGACGGCCGGGCATGCCGAGTTTGTACGTCACCTCATGTCCGAGAATATGGGCATGCACGGCCGAACAGGCGGCGTGCAGCGACACCTCGATCAGCCGCGCGTCGGATCCGGCGTCGGAGCCGAACGTGACGATGCGCGAGATGCCGAGCTTTTTGGCCTTGCGCTGCAAGCGGGCGAACTGCGAATTGTCGCGGTTGAGCACCACCGCGCCGCCGGGTTCGACGCTACCGAAAATTTCCGCCTTGGCGTCGGCAATCGCCTCGATGCCGGCAAAGAACTCCAGATGCACCGGCTCGACGGTGGTGATAACCGCCACTTGCGGCCGCACCATCTTCACCAATTGCTCGATTTCGCCGGCGTGATTCATGCCGATCTCGAAGATCGCGAAACGCGCCGTGGCCGGGCAGCGCGCCAGCGACAACGGCACGCCCCAGTGGTTGTTGAACGACTTGGTCGAGGCGTGGGTCGGCCCCTGCGCGCTCAACACACCCAGCAGCGCCTCTTTGGTGGAGGTCTTGCCGACCGAACCGGTAATCGCGATCACCTGCGCGTCGAGCCGCGCGCGCGCGGCATAGGCCAGGGCGACCAGACCGGCCAGCACGTCGTCCACCACCAAAAGCGGCGCGTCGCTTTCGAACTTGTCGCGCTGCGCGGCCTCGACCACCGCCAGTGCCGCCCCCGCCTTCAAGGCGGCGGCGACGAAATCATGCCCGTCATGAACGTCGCCCATGATCGCAAAATAGGCGTCGCCCGGCGCGATGGTGCGGCTGTCGATGGAAAGGCCGGTGACCGCTTCCGGCAACGCGCCGCTGGTCGCGGCGCGCATCGCCTCCGCCATCGCGGCAGCAGTCCACAGCGGCGCCGCGCTCACGCGACCCTCGGCGCAAATGCGGCCGCGACCGCGTCGTGATCGCTGAACGGCAAGGTACGATCCCCGACGATCTGTCCGGTCTCATGGCCCTTGCCGGCGATCAGCAGCGCATCGCCCGGCTCAAGACCGGCAATCGCGGTCCGGATTGCCTCGGCACGGTCGCCGATCTCCCTGGCACCCTTCGCGGCGCTCAGGATCGCCGATCGAATCAATTCCGGATTTTCGCTGCGCGGATTGTCGTCGGTGACGATGACGCTGTCGGCATTCTCGGCTGCAATGGCTCCCATCAACGGACGTTTGCCGGTATCGCGGTCGCCGCCCGCACCGAACACCACAACGAGCTTGCGTTTGGCGTAAGGCCGCAGCGCCTGCAGCGCCTTTGCCAGCGCGTCGGGCTTGTGGGCATAATCGACAAAGATCGGCGCGCCGTTGCGCTCGGCGACTTGCTCCAGCCGGCCCTTGGCGCCTTCGAGAAGTTCGAGCTCGGCGAAAACCGCTTCCGGCTCGCTGCCGGTGCCGATCGCGAGACCGGCCGCGACCAGCGCGTTCTCGATCTGGAATTCGCCGACCAGCGGCAGCCGGACCGCATGCCTGCGCCCGCGATGTTCGAGCTCCAGTTTCTGCGCAAAGCCGTCGATGTCGGCCCCGACCAGGCGGATGCCTTCGCCCGCACCGTCGCCCTTGCTGCCGACCGTGACGATCCGCAGGTTTTTCGCCCGCGCCGCATCGATCACGGCCTGCGAACAATCATGATCGGCCGAGATCACCGCCGCACCGTCCGCCGCCACCAGATCGCGGAACAGCCGCAGCTTGGCGGCAAGATAATGCGCGACGTCGGGATGATAATCCATGTGGTCGCGGGTCAGGTTGGTAAAGCCGCCGGCACTGACGCGCACGCCATCCAGCCGATACTGATCGAGCCCGTGCGACGAGGCCTCGAAGGCCAGATGGGTGACGCCCTCGGCCGCGATTTCGTCGAGTTGCCGATGCAGCGCAATCGGGTCCGGCGTCGTCAGCGATCCGTAGATGGTGCGCTTTTCCGACACCAGCCCGATGGTGCCGATGCTGGCCGAGGCGTGCCCGAGCCGCTGCCAGATCTGCCGCGTGAAGGCTGTGACGGAGGTCTTGCCGCTGGTGCCGGTCACGGCCACGATGGTAGCCGGCTGCCTCGGATAGAATTTCGCGGCGGCCAGCGCCAGCGCGCGGCGCGGATTGGGCGTTGCGACGAACGGCACGCGGCAAGCGCGTTGCGGCGGATGATCGCCCGCGATCGCCACCGCGCCCGACGCAATGGCGGAATCGATAAAGCCCGCGCCATCGGTTTTGCTGCCGGCGAGCGCAAAGAACAAATCGCCCGGCCTTACGGCGCGGCTGTCCACGGCAAGGCCTGTCACCACAACCGCTTCCGCCTGCGGGTCGATCGTGGCCTCATCGCTGAACAAGTCGCGAAGTCTCATTATTTTTATTTTCCAGTCCGGCTGGCGCGCTGGTGCTACGCCTTACTGGGTTCCCTTCGATGCCGCAAGAATAAGGCGGTCGGACGGCGGCAGATCGAATCGCGGCTCGATCCCCAGCAGCGGTGCGATGCGGGCGATCACCTTGCCCCCGGTCGGAACCGCGTTCCATCCCGAGGTAATAAAGCCGTGGGTTTCGGGCAGCGCCTTCGGTTCGTCCAGCATCACCAGCACCTGGAACTGCGGGTTATCGGCCGGAATGATCGCGGTAAACGAGTTCAACACCTGCTTCTTGGAATAATGCCCGTTGACGACCTTTTCGGCGGTGCCGGTTTTGCCGCCGATGTAATAGCCCTTCACGTCGGCCTGCTTGGCGGTTCCGATCTCCGCATTGAGCCGCATCAGATAGCGCATCTTCTCGGAGGTCTAGGATTTCAGCACTTTCTTAGCCAGCGCCCGGGCTTCCTCCTCCGATCGCTTCATGAAGGTCGGCGGGATCAGATAGCCGCCGTTCATGACGGCGTTGATGCCCATCACCGCCTGCAGCGGCGCCACGGCAATGCCGTGACCGAAGGCAATGGTGATGGTGTTGAGTTCGCTCCAGTGCTTCGGCACGATCGGAGACGCGCTCTCGGGCAACTCGGTACGCAGCCGATCGAGCTGGCCCATCTTGCGCAGAAACGCCTTGTGCGCCTCGACGCCCTGTGCCAGCGCGATCCGCGCCGCCCCGACGTTCGAGGAGAATGTGAACACTTCCGACAGCGTGATGGCGCGACCCTCGGGATGGGTGTCGTGAATCGCGAATTTGCCATAATGCAGCGCACCGCGGGCATCGTACATCGTGTTGAGCGTGGCCTTGCCGGAATCCAGCGCCATCGCCAGCGTCAGCGCCTTGAAGGTCGAGCCCATCTCGTAAACCCCGGTGGTCAGCCGGTTGATGCGCTCGGGATCGTGGGCCTCGCGCGGATTATTCGGATCGAAGTCCGGCAGCGACACCATCGCCACGATCTCGCCGGTCCTGACGTTGGAGACGAGGCCGGAGGCTGCCTTGGCCTTGTACTTTTCCTTGGCCATCAGCAGTTCATCGCGCAGCGCGTGCTCGACCCGCAGGTCGACCGACAATTCCACCGGCCGCTGCAGACGGTCGGTTGCAAAGCCGGCGCGGTGCAGGTCGGCCAGGCCATTGGTGTCGAGCCACTTCTCCATCCCGGCGATGCCCTGGTTGTCGATGTTGACCAGGCCAATCAGATGCGCGACTTCGGCGCCGGTGGGGTAAACCCGCTTGTTCTCGCGCAGGAAGCCGATGCCGGGAATGCCGAGGCGGTGAATTTCCTGCTGCTGCAGCGGCGTGATTTCGCGCTTCAGCCAGACGAAACCCTTTTTGCCGGATACCCGGTCGCGCACTTCGGCGGTGTCGAGATCGGGCAGCGTCGCGGTCAGAAGCTCGATCGCTTCGTCCTTGTCGATGATCCGGCGCGGTTCGGCGAACAGGCTGGGCGCCTTGACGTCGGTGGCGAGCACCTCGCCGTTGCGGTCGACGATGTCCGGCCGCGCGGTTGCGATGGCGTCCAGCGCCGCGGTCCGGCGCCCGCCGTGGCTGTCGCCGACCAGGGCAAACATGACCAGTCGTCCGCCGATCACCGCATAGATCACCGCGAATGCCACCATCGCCAGTCCAACGCGGGCGCGTGCCTTGGCTGATCGGTCGACGTTGCGCCCGTACAGCAGGCTGCGAATCAGCCGCTGCCGCCATGGTTCCAGGGGCCTGACGCGATCATTCATTGCCGATCCTCCGGCGCCGGCACCGAACCCGTGACCGCCGCGGCATCGATGGTGTGGATCATCGCGCCGATCGGATCGGGATCGTCCCGCTTGACAAAGCTCGGCGGCCGCTCGGGCAGGTTTTTCAGTGAATCGTACTGCGTGGCGACAAGGGGCTTGAGCTGCAGATGGCGGTCGGCGAGCCCCTGCAGCCGCAGCGGCGCGTCAAGCCTGGCCCATTCCGCGCGCAGCGTCGCGATGGCGTCGCGCTGCTCGCGGATTTCCGCATGCAGCCGCAGCACGCGCTCGGTACGCGCCGTGGATTCCATCTTGATCCGGTAGACATAGGCCGCGGCAAACACCAAAACGCCGATCACGAGGAGATGGATGATCCGCATGGTCAGCCTCCCCTCATCACGTCGTCAAGCGTTGGCCATGCCGGCAATGCCGCAGCAGCATGGGCGGGCGCGGCGGTGCGCTCGGCGGCGCGCAGTTTTGCCGATCGCGCGCGCGGATTGGCTGAAATCTCGGCGTCATCCGGCGTGACCGGACGCTTGGTCAAGCTGACAAAGCTCGGCGCGGCCTGAGCGATTTCCGGCAGATGCCGCGATCCGCCGCCGGCCCTGGAGCGTTCGACCAGAAAATTCTTGACGATGCGGTCTTCCAGCGAATGAAACGACACCACCGCCAGCCGGCCGCCCGGCTTCAGCACATGCTCCGCCGCCGACAGCGCCAGATGCAACTCGTCGAGTTCCTCGTTGACGAAAATCCGTAAAGCCTGAAACGTCCGCGTTGCCGGGTGAATTTCACCTGGCTTGGACCGCACCACCCTCGAGACGATATCGGCCAGCGCCCGCGTGGTGGTGATCGGCGCGTCCTTGCGCGCGGCGACGATGGCGCGGGCGACCCCGCGGGAATGACGCTCTTCGCCGAAAATGTAGATGATATTGGCAAGGTCGGCCTCGGACGCCCCGGCGACCACATCCGCCGCGGTCGGACCCTCGCGGCCCATCCGCATGTCGAGCGGCCCGCCGAGCCGAAACGAGAAGCCGCGATCGGCTTCGTCGAGCTGCATCGAGGATACCCCGATATCCATCACGACGCCGTCGACCGAAGCGATGCCCTGCCCGGCACAAATCTCGACGAGGTTCGAAAACCGGTCCTCGACCAGGGTGAGGCGGCCGTCCGATCGGTCCACCAGATCGAAGCCGCCCATGATGGCAGTCCGGTCCCGGTCGACGCCGATGACGCGGGTTCCAGCCACCTCGAGAATGGCCCGGCTGTAACCGCCGGCCCCAAAGGTGGCATCGAGATAAATGCCGCCCTCGCGGGGGGCCAGCATCTCGATCGCCTGGCGGCCCAGGACGGGAATATGATGTGGGGCAGGCGGATTCATGCGCCGGCCCCGGGCGCGGTCCGGCAAAGCAGATGAAAGTTGGACGCGAACGGGCCCATTGCGCCTCAAATGTCTGTGCTTCGCCGGGCTTTTCATCCCGAAAAGCGACTTTCGGTAAAAAAAGCCTGGCGAGGCACGATTACCGGTCCCGCGCCACCCAGATCGCAAACCCTGATTTCCCGATGGAATTTGCTGGGCTGCCATGGGATTGAACGTCTGGGATTTCGAACGTCATAGGGCCTCAGCCGTCCCCAAACCGGTTCCGGCGCTTCACCACTTAGTAACGGCCGTTAGCATTAAGAAAGCGTTGATGGGACCGATACAATTGCCCTCGGCGGAAGATCCGGCGGGTTCCGGACCCCAAGCCGGCCGCGCCCACCGTTCCAACGAATCCGACATCGATATCTGACATCGGGATCGATGGACGATTCGACCGGTGAGGCCTGCCGCACACACCCGGTCAAAATGCGAAGCGGCGACCGGCTCACCATTGCGCGGACGGCACGGTGAGGAAATAATCAGGGAGATTCGTTCCTTTAAAAAATGTGCCGTTCAACTGCCCGGTTTGAGCTATCCTATGCCGTCAGGTTCGTCCGCATCAGGTGGTTTTGATTCGAAGCGTCAACGTGCCCTGCCGATCCCAAGGGCCAGCGCGAACATGAAGACCTTCACTCCCGATTCATCGATCGCCTCCGACGTCATCCCGTCGGCGAATTATGGCGATCGCAACAAGGGCCGGTTGCCCGACATGATCCTGCTGCACTACACCGGCATGCCGGATGTGGAGGGTGCGATCGCCAAGCTCTGCACCGTCGGCACCGATGTTTCGGCGCATTATATCGTGCTGGAAGACGGCCGCATCATCCAGTGCGTCCCGGAAGCCAACCGCGCCTGGCATGCCGGCGAGGCATCCTGGGCCGGCGAAGACGACATCAATTCCTGTTCGATCGGCATTGAGATCGTCAATCGCGGCCACGATTGGGGCTATCCTGATTTTCCGCTGCGCCAGATCGCAGCCGTGATTGCGTTGTGCCGTGGCATCATCCTGCGCCGCAAGGTGCCGTCCCATCGCGTGCTCGGGCATTCGGACGTTGCTCCGGCCCGCAAGAAAGACCCCGGCGAGAAATTTCCGTGGCATTCGCTGGCCAATTCCGGCGTCGGCCATTGGGTGCAGCCGGCGCCGATCGTGCGCAGCGAAACCCTCAAGCTCGGAACCGTCAGCAACGACGTTCGCGACCTGCAGCACGCGCTGGCCAGATACGGCTATCCTGTCCCGACAGGCGGACATTACGACGCCGCGACCATGGAAGTGGTCACCGCCTTCCAGCGTCACTTTCGTCCTGCCCGCGTCGACGGCATCGCCGATCATTCGACGCTGATCACATTGCAGGCGCTGCTGGAGACACTCTCGATCGACGTCAAGGCTTTTGCGTCGCGATAGGGCGGCGGCGCCCGATTTGGCGGGCGCCGCGGTTCCGTTTCAGAAGAACCCAAGCGCCTTGTTGGAATAGCTGACCAGGAGGTTCTTGGTCTGCTGATAATGATCGAGCATCATTTTGTGAGTCTCGCGGCCGAAACCCGATTCCTTATATCCGCCGAAAGCGGCGTGGGCCGGATAGGCGTGATAGCAGTTTGTCCATACGCGCCCTGCCTGGATACCGCGGCCGATCCTGTAGGCATTCGTGCCATTGCGCGACCAAACACCCGCCCCGAGGCCGTACACGGTGTCGTTGCCGATCCGGATTGCGTCTTCGACGGTCTTGAACGTCGTCACCGACAGCACCGGGCCGAAGATCTCTTCCTGGAAGATCCGCATCTTGTTGTCGCCGACAAACACCGTCGGCTTCAGGAAGTAGCCCTTCTCCAGATCGCCACTGAGATGAGCACGCTCTCCCCCGGTCACGCATTTGGCGCCTTCCTGCTTGCCCACCTCGATATAGCCGAGAATCTTTTTCATCTGCTCCTCGGAGGCCTGCGGGCCCATCTGCGTCGCCGGGTCGAGCGGATCGCCGACCTTGATCCGAGCGACACGGGCAACCGCGCGCTCCATGAACTTGTCGAAGATCGATTCCTGGATCAGCGCGCGCGACGGGCAGGTACAGACCTCGCCCTTGTTGAATGCGAAGAGCGCAAAGCCTTCAAGCGCCTTATCGAAAAAATCGTCGTCGGCATCCATCACATCCGCCATGAAGATGTTCGGCGACTTGCCGCCGAGCTCCATTGTCTGGGGGATCAGATGCTCGGCCGCATAGTGCATGATCTGTTTGCCGGTCGTTGTCTCGCCGGTGAAGGAGACCTTGGAAATACGCGGGCTGGCGGCAATGGCTTGGCCGACCGATCCGCCCGGTCCGGTGACCACGTTGAACACGCCGGGAGGCAGGATATCTGCGATAAGGCCGGCCAGGATCAGAAGGGTTAAAGGTGTATTGGACGCCGGCTTGATGATCGTGCAGTTGCCCGCGGCAAGCGCCGGGGCAATCTTCCACGCCGCCATCAGCAGCGGGAAATTCCATGGAATGATCTGGCCGACGACGCCGAGCGGTTCCTTGAAATGGTAGGCGATCGTTTCGTTGTCGATCGTGGAGATCGCGCCTTCCTCGGCGCGGATGCAGCCGGCGAAATACCGGAAATGATCGATGGCAAGCGGAACGTCGGCCCCTCTGGTCTCGCGAATCGGCTTTCCGTTGTCGAGCGTCTCGGCTAGCGCCAGAAGCTCCAGATTCTCTTCCATGCGGTCGGCGACCTTGTTGAGCAGCAACGATCGTTCAGCCGGCGACATGCGAGCCCAGGCATCTTTGGCCTTGTGGGCTGCGTCGAGCGCCATCTCGACATCTCTCGCGGTCGACTTCGCGACATCGACCAGGCGCTCGCCATTGATCGGGCTGTAATCGGTAAAATACTGGCCGTCAGCCGGTGCTATCCAGTTGCCGCCGACGAAATTTCCGTAGCGGACGGGAAGCTTTCCTTTCGAGCGAACGAGATCGAGAGCGTGTTGAGACATGGCGTTTACCCTTTCCGAAGGTTGGCGGCCCGGCGTTGCAGCCGTCATCGCCACAATGCAACTTCGCACCGTTGCCCAACGCTCACGTTGACACAGGTCAACGCACGCGCGTCCCACCTGCCTAGTCTGATTTCATCGATGATGGAGTTCAGCAAATGGCAAAGACGATGAAGGCTGCGGTGGTGCACCAGTTCGGCAAGCCGCTCGTGATCGAGGATGTGCCCTTGCCGGTACCCGGCGCGGGAGAGATCCTGGTCAAGGTGATGGCCTGCGGCGTGTGCCACACAGACCTGCATGCCGCCGAAGGCGACTGGCCGGTGAAGCCCTCACTTCCGTTCATTCCGGGCCACGAGGTTGCCGGCGTCGTGGCCGCGCTCGGCCCTGGCGTAACTGATTTCAAGCCGGGCGACGCCGTCGGCGTTGCGTGGCTGCACGATGCCTGCATGCGCTGCGAATATTGCGAGACCGGCTGGGAAACCGTATGCGAGCACCAGCACAACACCGGCTACAACTGCGACGGTGGTTTCGCGGAGTACGTCATCGCTGCCGCGCCCTTTGCGGCGCGGCTTCCGGCGGGCGTCGACTTTGCCCAGATGGCGCCGATCCTCTGCGCCGGCGTCACCACCTATAAGGGCCTTAAGGAAACCGAGGCGCGGCCGGGCGAATGGGTCGCTATCTCCGGTATCGGCGGCCTCGGGCATGTTGCCATCCAGTACGCCAAGGCGATGGGGCTGCACGTTGCGGCGCTCGATATTGCTCCGGACAAACTTGCTCTTGCCCGAGCCGCAGGCGCCGACATCGCGATTGATGCGCGCTCACCGGATGCGGTGGCTGACCTTCTCAAGGCAACAGGCGGCGGCGCCCACGGCGTTCTGGTGACGGCCGTGTCTCCGTCCGCCTTCTCTCAGGCGTTGCGCGTGGTGCGTCGCAAGGGAACCGTCAGCCTCGTCGGACTGCCACCAGGCGAGTTTGCCACCCCGATCTTCGACGTTGTCCTGAAGCGCATCACCGTGCGCGGCTCCATCGTCGGAACGCGCCGCGACCTCGACGAGGCTATCGCATTTGCCGTCGAGGGCAAGGTGCGGGCCGAGGTAAAGACCGCGCCGCTGAGCGACATCAATACGATTTTCGCCAACCTCAAGGCGGGTAAGGTCGAAGGGCGCATGGTGCTGGATTTCAGCCAATCGGCAAAGACCCGGTTGGAACCCGGCGAACTCGCACACGCCTAGTTTGATCCATGACAAGGCCGCCGCTTCGCCTTGGCTTCGGGAGCAAGAAGGCGGCATGAGCACGGAATAAGTGATGTCATTCGAGCGCGTCCTGCGGTGGTCACTGGTTTCGATCGCCATCGCGGGGTTGAGCGCGGGAATTCTCGCAGCCCTCACCGGCCGATCGGATTTGGCCAATCTTTGCTGGACCCTGGCAACCGCACCGGTTGTCGCGGGGCTTGCGGTCTCGATCGTAAGGGACCTGCTGTCCGGCCGGTTCGGCGTCGACGCGATTGCGCTGGTGTCGATGAGCGCCGCACTCGCGCTCGGCCAGCCGCTGGCCGGCGCGGTCGTGGCGCTGATGTATTCCGGCGGCAACGTGCTCGAGGATATTGCGGTTGCCCGTGCCGAGCATGACTTGCGCTCGTTGGTCGATCGTGCGCCCCGCGAAGCTCATCGTCGGGTCGAAGGCCGCATCGAGGAAGTGCCGATCGGCGCCATTGCCGTGGGCGACCAGCTTCTGGTGCACGCCGGTGAAGTCGTTCCGGTCGACGGCATCGTCACGTCGAGCACGGCAACGATCGACGAATCGGCATTGACGGGAGAACCCATCCCGGTGGTCAAGGCGCGCGGCGCCGCCATCCTCTCCGGCTCCTTGAATGCCGGCGAGACCTTCGACATGACCGTGACGTCGGTCGCCGGCGAAAGCACCTATGCGGGCATCGTGCGTCTGGTGACCGCGGCGCAGACCGCCAAGGCGCCGTTCGTGCGGCTCGCCGATCGCTATGCGTTGATTTTTCTCCCCGTCACGCTCGCGCTTGCCGTGTTCGCGTGGCTGATCTCGGGCGACCTGCTGCGCAGCCTGGCCGTGCTGGTGGCGGCGACGCCGTGTCCGCTCATTCTGGCAGCGCCGGTCGCGTTCATCGCCGGTGTCGCCCAGGCGGCCCGGCGCGGCATCCTGGTCAAGGGCGGCGGGCCGCTGGAGGCGCTGGCGCGTGCCCATACCGTGCTGTTCGACAAGACCGGGACGCTGACGGTCGGCGGCGCGCGGCTGCTTTCCGTCGAAGTCGCGCCGGGCGAGATGGCCGACGAGGTCTTGATGCTTGGCGCCTCGCTCGAACAGGCGTCGCATCATGTGATCGCCGACGCCATCGTTCAGGCGGGGACCGAGCGCGGCCTGCGCCTTAAGGTGCCCGAGCAGGTCAGGGAATCCATGGGCTCGGGACTGCACGGCATGATCGAGGGACGGCAGATAGCCGCGGGTTCACGCGACATGATCTTTCCCGGCGGGCATGTCACCGAATGGGCATCGCGAGCGATCCGGCGCGCCTCGTGGCGATCGGCGCTCATCGTATTCGTCGCGGTCGAGGGACGGCCGATCGGCGCGTTGCTGCTCGCCGACGAACTTCGTTCCGACACGCCGCGGGCGATCCGGTTGCTGCGCGAGGCGGGCGTTGCGCGCATCGTCATGGTCACCGGAGACCGCGCCGCCGCGGCGCAAGCAATCGGCGCTGCGCTCGATCTCGATGCGGTGCTGGCCGACCGCGTTCCTTCCGACAAGGTCGATGCCGTGCGCTCCGAGCAGCGGCTGCATCCGACCATCATGGTCGGCGACGGCATCAACGACGCCCCGGCGCTGGCATCGGCCGACGTCGGAGTAGCGCTCGGTGCCCGCGGCGCCAGCGCCTCGTCCGAAGCGGCCGATGTGGTGATCCTCGCCGACCGCCTCGATCGCGTCGGCGAAGCGATCATGATCGCGCAACGGGCGCGGCGGATCGCGATCGAAAGCATCGTCGCCGGCATGGGGCTTTCGACGCTGGCCATGCTGGCGGCGACCTTCGGCTGGCTGCTGCCGGTCCCGGCGGCGATCGTGCAGGAGCTGATCGACGTTGCCGTGATCCTCAACGCGCTGCGCGCCTTGACGCCGGGTTATCGCCATGCCGGCGAGAGCATGACCGCCGCGGCCGGACAGGCGCTGCATCGCAATCACCTGGCGCTGATCGGCAATCTCGACCGGCTCCGATCGATCGTCGATGCGCTCGACGACGCCGCCGCCGAGCGCGCGGCCGCGCTGATCACCGAGGCGAACCGGGTGGTTCAGGAGCAGGTGGTCGCGCACGAGCGCGACGACGAGGGTAACGTCTATCCAGAGCTCGCCAAAGTCCTGAGAGAGAGCCACGGCCTCTCCGCCATGAGCCGGGCGCACCGCGAGATCCTGCATCTCGCTCGCCTCCTTGCCCGCGTTGCCGAGGACATGCCGTCGGAGAAGATCGATCGCTATCTCATTCGCGATGCCCAGCGATTGATCGAGGCGGTCGAAACGCTGGTGCGCCTCCACACCGCGCAGGAGGAAGACATCTATGAGGCCGTCGCGGCGCGCTAGAGCATGATCCGGAAAAGTGGAAACCGGTTTTCCGAAAAGATCATGCTCAAATAAAAAGATGAGAACATGATCCGATTCAATCTAATCGAATCATGTTCTAGGCGTTCAGGCCTCCGTTCCCGCAATCGAGCTCCGCCAATCGCCGCGCGTAAAGCCGCCGCAGCGGCTCCAGCTGTGTCGCCGATGTCGCCGCGCGATAAGCTTCGCGCGCCGCATCACGCCGGCCGAGCCGGCGCAACAGATCGGCGCGAACCGCCGGCATCAACGCGTAACCCCTGAGACTGCCGCGGGCTTCCAGCGCGTCGATCAGATCGAGCGCGCGCGCCGGCCCGTCGACCATCGACACGACGGCGGCGTGATTGAGCTCGATCACCGGCGACGGGCTGATCCGCAACAGCACCTCATAGAGCCCGGCGATTTGCGGCCAGTCGGTATCGTTGTAATTCCGCGCCCGCGCGTGGAGTGCGGCGATCGCGGCTTGCACGGCGTAGGATTGCGGCCGGCCCGGCACCCGCAACGCCTCTTCCACCAACCTCAGCCCTTCGGCGATCTGGCGATGGTCCCACAGCGTTCGATCCTGCTCTTCCAGCAGCACGATGTCGCCACCCGCGGTTTCGCGCCCGGCGCGACGCGCGTCGTGCAGCAGCATCAAGGCCAGCAATCCCTTGATCTCACCCCGTTGCGGCATCAACGCGTCGAGCAGACGACATAGCCGGATCGCTTCCCGCGCCAGATCCGGACGCATCAGGTCTTCGCCCGATGTCGCCACATAGCCTTCGGTGAAGACGAGATAGATCACCGCGAGCACGCCGCGCAGCCGCGGCTCGAGCGCTTCGCGGTCCGGCACCTCGTAGGGAATTCCGGCGAGGCGGATCTTTTGCTTGGCGCGCAGCAGGCGCTGCGCCATCGCGTCCTCGCTCACCAGAAACGCGCGCGCGACCTGCGCGGTGGTCAGCCCGCAGACCGTGCGCAGCGTCAGCGCGACCTGAACCTCGACCGCGAATGCCGGATGGCAGCAAATCAGGATCAGCCGCAGCATGTCATCGTCGAGCGCCATCGTATCGCCGGCGTCGTCGGAGGTGTCGGCGTTGAGCAGCAATTCGTGCGCCAATTCGCTCTGCTTGCCGCGAAACGCGATTTGCCGCCGGATCCGGTCGATCGCCTTGTTGCGCGCGACATTGACCAGCCACGCGCGCGGATTCGAAGGAACCGTCTCCACCGGCCAGCGCTCGAGCGCCACTGCAAAAGCTTCCTGCAACACATCTTCAGCAAGATCGAAATCGCCGACGAGGCGGATCAAGGTCGCACGCGCCCGACCCGCCTCATCGCGAAAGATGGCTTCAAGCTGTTCGGCCGCGATTTTTGCCATCTTGATACCGTCTCACGCGCCGATCGCGATCAGTTCATGGCAAAGATCGGCCTGACCTCGATCGAACCAACCCTGGCGCCGGGAATGCGGGCGGCGATCGCCAACGCGGCATTGAGATCCTTGGCCTCGATCAGATAATAGCCGCCAAGCTGTTCACGCGTCTCCGCAAATGGGCCATCCGTCGTCAAGGTCTTGCCGTCCCGGACGCGCACGGTGGTCGCCATCGTCGACGGGTGAAGCCGATCGCCGCCCTTGAAATTGCCGCTCTGGATGATGGACTGGGTGAACACGCCGTATTCCTCCGTCATCTTCTGGCCCGTCGCGGCGTCCATTTTAGCGTATTCGGCTTCGTTACTGTAGATCATCAATAGATACTGCATTTCGTTAACTCCTGTTGACCGGCGCCATTCGCCGACATCCAGTCGAACGGGCCAACCGCAAAACGACACCTTCAGGATAATTTATTTTGAAGGGCATCGCGGGTTTTATCGGCTTGACGCGGCGACATTGAGCCGCCATGCCTTTGGCGTCAGTCGGCCGGACGGCCGCTCCTGCTACGGCCGAAAGGCTGCGGGAGAGGAAAGTCCGGGCTCCATCGACATACGGTGCCGGATAACGTCCGGCGGGGGCGACCCCAGGGACAGTGCCACAGAGAACGAACCGCCTCCTCTTCGGAGGAGGCAAGGGTGAAAAGGTGCGGTAAGAGCGCACCGCGGGTCCGGCAACGGAAACGGCATGGCAAACCACACCGGGAGCAAGACCGAATAGGGACGGCAACGCGGGCTCGTTCGCGAAAGCGAAAACACCGCAGGGCAGTGTCAGGCTCGCCGTCCGGGTAGGTTGCTCGAGGCAACGTGCAAACGTTGTCCCAGAGGAATGGCCGTCACGTATCGTTTGCGCAAGCAGGCGGTGCCCTACAAAACCCGGCTTACAGGCTGGCTGATATCTTTGAAAATGAGGGGTTCGGCGTAACACGCCGGACCCCTCGCCAATTCTGCAATGGCGAACGGCGAGTAGCGAATAGCGAATAGAAAGCATCGATAGGGCGCGGTTTACCATTCGCTACTAGCCATTCGCTACTCCCCATTCGCCACTCACTATTCCCTACTCCCTATTCGCCACCTAGTAGCAGCGCCATCAGCGCTTCCGGCGCGGTGACGTTCGGCGCATGGCTGGCATCGATTTCGTGATAGCGCCAGCCAGCCTCGTTCCTGGCGCGCGCGGCGAATGGACCGAAGGTGTCCGCGGGGGCGATGCGGGTGGCGTAGATATAGCTGCGCGGCAGCGTCGGCTCGCCGCTGTGCAGCGCAAGCTTCATCTCAAAACATTTGACCGGCATCGGGACGCGGCGCTCGGTCAGCCACTCGACATCGGCCGGCGGCGTATCGGGCGGCGTCGGATTGGGCGGCACCCGCCAGCCGTCGCCGGCCTTCGCCAGTCCCAGCATCCATTGCCGCCCCGGCTCGTTCAAATCGAACAATGATTGCCCGTCCTTCGGAACAAACGCATCGAGGTAGATCAACTGCGAAATACGGTCGCGCGCGCGGTCGGCGACGCCGGTGGCAACCATGCCGCCATAGCTGTGGCCGATCAGGACGATGTCGCGCAGGTCTTCATATTTGATGACGTTGAGGATGTCGCGGATATGGGTTTCGAGATCGATCGACGGGTTCGCCAGATGCGCCCGCTCGCCAAGCCCGGTATAGGTCGGTGTGACCAGGCGATGCCCCGCCGCGGCCATCAGCGGGTGCATCTTCTTCCACGCCCATCCTGCCGACCATGCGCCGTGGCAGACGAGAAAGGTTGCTCCCATGATGGTTTCCTTGTTGGCGGCGGACTGAAGCCTTTCTTCGATATTACCGACGGATCGCTTGATGTAAACGTCGCCTGACAACCCAGAGACCGTCATTCCGGGGCGCGCGTTAGCGCGAACCCGGAATCTCGAGTTTCCGGGTTCGCTCGTTTCACTCGCGCCCCGGAATGACGAAGGTATCTCGAAGTAAATGATGACTACATTCGCGTTGGTGCTTCTTGTTCTCGGCGCGCTTGCCGGCGGCTTTGTGTCCGGCCTTGCCGGCTTCGGGACCGCGCTGATGGCGCTCGGGATCTGGCTCTACGTGGTGCCGCCTTCGATCGCGGTGCCGCTGGTCCTGATCTGTTCCATCCTCGGGCAAACCTCGACACTGCCGTCGTTTTGGCGGTCGATCGACTTCAAGCTGGTCTGGCCATTCCTGATCGGCGGCCTCGCCGGCGTGCCGCTGGGTACCCTGTTGATCGCTCATGCCGACCCCGGCATCTTCAAAGTGAGCGTCGGCGTGCTGATGCTGGTGTTTCCGACGGCGCTCTATTTCAACCGCACCCCGATCGCGCTGAGCTTCGGCGGCCGGGCCGCAGACGCCGCAATCGGATTTGCGGGCGGGATTCTGGGCGGCCTCGCCGGTCTATCCGGCCCGATTCCGATATTGTGGGCAAGCATGCGTGGCTGGGGCAAGGACGAGCGGCGCGGCGTTTTTCAGACCTTCAACTGGACCGTGCTGTCAGCCGCGCTGTGCCTGCAGGCGGGGACCGGATTCATCACCGGGCAAGTGCTTTGGCTCGCGTTGCTCGTCCTGCCGGCGACGCTGTTCGGCGCCTGGATCGGCGCGCGGACTTATCGCATGTTGAGCTATCGGAATTTCCACGACGTCGTGCTTGGACTGTTGTTTCTGTCAGGCGTCGGCCTCGTCTGGAGTGGCCTCGGGTTGCGGTAGCCTTGTATGGTCGCCATGGGGAGCGTGCCAGCACTTTACGCGCGCGAGCGAACCCGCTACCTCAGACGCCATGCCTTTCCCTAAATTGTCTCCCGAACACCTGGGTCTGTTGCTGGGTTTCATCGGCATGGCCATCTTCGGCGGTACACTGCCCGCGACGCGCCTTGCGGTTTCCGGATTCGATCCGTTTGCGCTCACCGCACTTCGCACCGCGATCGCCGGGCTGTGCGCGTTGAGCTTGCTGCTGGTGCTGCGACGGCCGCTGCCGCCGCGCCGACTGTGGTTCCAGTTCACGATCGCGATGCTGTGCCTGAGTATCCTGTTTCCATTCCTGATGGTGCTGGCGGTGCAGACCGTCGATGCCTCGCATGGCGGGGTGGTGATGGGGATTCTCCCGATCGCTACCGCGCTGGTCGCTCTCGCCATTACTCACGAGCGGCCAAAACCGCTGTTCTGGGTCGCGTCCGTCGCCGGCGCGTCGCTGGTGATCGCGTTCGCGCTGCGCCAGGGCGGCGGCACGCTCTCTGCCGGCGATCTGCAGCTGTTCGCCGCGGTCGCCATCGCGGCGATTGGTTTTACCTTCTCCGGACGGCTCACCGCCGAGATGCCGGGATGGGAGGTCATCAGCTGGGCGCTGGTGTTCGCGCTGCCGATCTCACTTCCCGCGGCTGTGCTGACCCTGCCGGCGGATCTCACGCACATCGGCTTGAAGCCATGGCTTGCGCTGCTGTACGTCGCGGTGTTCTCGCAGTGGATCGGGTTTTTCGCGTGGAATGCCGGCATGGCGATGGGCGGCATCGCGCGCGTATCGCAAGTGCAACTGCTGCAGCCCTTCATCACTTTTGCGCTCGCGGCATTGTTCAACGACGAGACGATTACGCTGCAAATCCTGCTTTTCGCCGCGGCCGTCGTCGCCACCGTGGCGATCGGCACAGGCACGCGGCTTCGGAAAGCGCCGGCCGTTCAGGGTTCACCTTAGCCGCCGTCGGCTGGTGCATCAGCCCGCCAACGGACTGGAAAATCCGGCGGCGAGCTTGACGAGATCGGCCTGGCGGCGGGTTCCTGTCTTGGCGAACACCCGGTGCAAATGGGTTTTGACGGTCGTTTCGGCGACACCCAAAGTTGCCGCCGTCTCCGGAACGCCGCCGACCTCGACGATGGAAAGCAGCACACGCAGCTCCGCCGGCGTCAGTTCAAAATTGCGCGCGAGAAGTTCGCCGCAGGGAGTGCCCAGCGCCACCTTCCGGACGAATAAGGCGGCGACGGCCTTGTAGGCCATGCCAATGGCGGTCCGCGCCGCCGACGTCAGCGGTAACACGTGCATGACGTAACGCTCGCCGTCATGCGCGGTCAGAGGCAAGGCTGTGCCCTTGCCGCCCGGCGCGCCGCAATTATCGGCGAATATTTCGCGCAAGGTCCGATTGACCTGCGCGTTGCCGGCGACGAGCTGCCCGCCGATCGAGCACAGAAAATCGTCCGCGCGCAGCATTTCATCGCCGGCTACGTTTGCATGGACTATCCGGCAGCCGGCATCGACAAGGAAGATTCCGGCGCTGAGACCGTCCAGCGTGTCGGCAAATGTCGCGGCTTCGGATTGCCTGGAATCAATCGTCCTGTTGATGAGCAGCGCCCGGTGGGCATGCGGCACGATCTGCGCGATGCGCTGCCGCATCTCGTCGTCGAGCATGCGCGCACCCGGGAGAACCGCCAGGAGAATCGCGGAATTCGAAGCTGGTTTTTCCAGCAACGCGTTTGCAACATCGACACAGCGCTGGGGTCGCAGCCACTCCTGATAGAAGGGCCCCTTGCGGTATTCGTCATAGTCGATGAGGTCCGGAATGCCCACGACTTGCCCGAAGGCCGGCAAGCTGACGAGAGGATCGAATCTGGAATAAGATTCCGAGTAAAGCTTGATATAGTGGGGATCGACGCCGTGGTAATAAAGCGTACGCCCACAGTGACTCGCCAGATCCTTCGAGACAAGTCCGCAGCCCCGGCTTCCGATGAAATCGTTGATGCTGACGACGACGTCATTCCACAATGCGGGTTCGAGAGCCGCGTCATAGATTTCCTCGATGAGATCGGGAAGTTTTCGGGTTCCGTGCATAGGACTGATCCGTCGCGTAGCTGGCCAAATAGAATGACGACAAGCCGCCCATATCCTCCGATCGGAGGATAAGATAATCGACTCGTCCCGGTAAGTTGGTCTGCGGACGGCGATCGAGGTTCAGTTCCATGCATCAAGTATTTGATGCGGCGTGACAATGATGTCGTCACTCCGCCGCCGACACGCGATCGAACTCCGTCGCCTGCCGCTCGAACAGCCCGCGATAGATTCCCCCGGTCCGGGCGGCGAGCGACGCATGGGTGCCCTGCTCGACGATCTCGCCGCGATCGAACACCAGGATCCGGTCGAGGCTGCGTACCGTCGACAGCCGATGCGCGATCACGATCGAGGTGCGGCCCTTCATCAGGCGTTCCATCGCCTGCTGGATCAGGGCTTCCGACTCGGAATCCAGGCTCGAGGTCGCCTCGTCGAGGATCAAGACCGGCGCGTCGGCGAGAAACGCCCGCGCCAGCGCCACGCGCTGCCGCTCGCCGCCCGACAGTTTCACGCCGCGTTCGCCGACCAGCGTACCGTAGCCTTTCGGCAGCCGCAGGATGAACTCATGCGCATTGGCCAGCCGCGCCGCCTGCTCGATCGCCGCCATGCTGGCGCCGGGCCGGCCGTAGGCGATGTTCTCGGCCAATGATCGATGAAACAGGATCGGATCCTGCTGCACGATGGCGATCTGGCTGCGCAGGGAATGCTGCGTCGCCTTGGCAATGTCCTGACCGTCGATCAGGATTCGCCCGCCACTGACATCGTAAAGCCGCTGCACCAGCTTGACGAAGGTGGTCTTGCCGGAGCCGGAGCGGCCGACCAGCCCGACCCGTTCGCCGGCGCGGATGTCCACCGACAGGCCGTCATACAGCGCAACGCGATGGCCGCCGTAATGGAACGTGACGTCCTCGAACACGATGCGTCCGCCGTGGACGCTGATCGGCAAGGCTCCCGCGGCATCGGCAATGCCGATCGCCTCGTCGTGGATCGCAACCAGTTCCTCCATGTCGTTGACCGAACGCTGCAAATTGTTGATGTGCATGCCGACATCGCGCAAATAGGCATGGATGATGTAGTAGCTGGTCAGCACATAGGTGACGTCGCCCGGCGAGGCGCGACCCGCGATCCACAGCAATAACGCGCCGCCGACCACGGAGCCGCGAACGCAGAGCAGCACCGCGAGTTGCGCCGTACTGGTGTAATTGTAGCGCAGCCAGGTCCGGCGCACCCGCGTGCGCCACCGGCTGATGACGCGCGCCAGCCGCGCGTCCTCGCGCGCTTCGGCGCCGAACGATTTCACCACCGCGTTGCAGGTCAAGGCATCGGCCAGCGTGCCGCCCACCTTGGTGTCCCAGGCGTTGGAGATGCGCGCCGCCGGCGCGATATAGCGCGTCGAGAACACCACCGTCATCGACACGTAGATCAGCGCGCCCACCGCAATCACGAGGCCGAGCGAAGACCAGTGCAGGCCGAGCAGGATCATCGAGCCCAGCAGCACCGCCAGCGACGGCAACAGCGCCATCAGAATGGTGTCGTTGAGCAGATCGAGCGCCCACATGCCGCGGCTGATCTTGCGCACGGTCGAGCCTGCGAAGCTGTTGGCGTGCCAGTCGGTCGAGAAGCGCTGCACGCGCATGAAGGCGTCGCGCGACACGTCGGACATGATCCGCAGCGTGAACGGTACGATCGCCTGCAGCCCCACAAGACGCAGCGTCATCGAGACCAGGCCCAGTGCCACGATGGCGCCGAACGCCGTGAACGCCGCGCGGCGCGCGGCCGGATCGGATGCGCCCAGCGTCACCGCGTCGACCAGATGTCCGGAAAACAGCGGCATGAACAGATCGGCGACGGTCGCGCCAAGCAGGCCGCCGGCAACGGTCGCGGCCGTAGCCGGCTGATTGAGCCAGTGGCGAAACACGAACGGGATCACCACGCGGATCGCAGCGGGGCGCTTGTTGACTTCTGCGGTCATCGGCGTCATCCGGCGACGCTCGCGCGCGGACCGGCTCCGTTGGTTGACGAGCGACGGCATGGCCGAACGCAAGCGTCGTTGAAAAAATGGCGGTGACTTACGGGAGCAAGGGAGGTCGGGACGTCAGGCCCGACCGATGCTGGCGGAAACGGCCCTCAGAGCGCGATCAGCAAAAGTGGAAACCGGTTTTGCGTCTGATCGCGCTCCAAATATAAGTGAGCGCATAATCTTTTCGCCAAACCGCCAACACTTTGGCGGATTATGCGCGGGCCACGCGGGCATCCGATACCGGCTTCGGACGCGAGGGCGCAATCTGCAAATACATCGAAATAATGCAAATCCTCCCCGGTTCGAGCGACAATCTACTGCTTATAAATGCATCACGGGCGTTTTGCAATATGCCGGCGCATCCGCAAGCGCGTTTGTGATCGCTTTGATGCCGCGGGCTTCATGGCACGCGCGGCACCAGCCGTTTCCTGAACTCCAGACGCAACAGCCACAGGCTGAACGCTGCTTGCAGCGTCGTCGTCGCAATCGACAAATACCAGGCCTGCTCGATGCGAAAACCAGGCCTGGCCGAAAGCCAGACCAACGGCAGCCCGTACATGATCAGGCGCGCGCCGGAGCTTAACAGCGCCGGTCTGGTGTTACCCAATCCCTGAAACATGCTTGAACACACATAGATCACCCCCTGCGCGACGAGGTTCAGAGAGATCATCCGCAGGAACAGCGCGCCGACGGCGATCGTTTCGGGGTCCTTGGTAAAGGCTCCGAGCCACAACTCCGGCCTCCACTGTGCCAGCACCGTGAAAGCCAACATCACGGCGGTGCCGAGAAGCAGGACGCTTCTGAAGGTTTCCTTCACCCGCTCGCCGTTGCCGGCGCCGAAGTTTTGCCCGGCGATGGCCCCGGCCGCGAATGCAATGGACATCGCCGGCATATGAACCACGCCCAGCAGGCGCGTGCCAATGCCGAAGCCGGCCTGAGCCGCCGCGCCGAAATCGCTGAGCGCATAATATATGACGGCCATCGAGACGAACAGAATAGCCAGCTCGCCTCCGGCGGGCAGCCCGATGTTCAATATGCGCTTCCATTGCGCAATTTGCGGACGGCACAGTTTGCGATCGATGACGACATAGTGTTCATAGCTGTGAAAATATATCCACATCATCACCCCGCCGGCTGCAATCGCAATCGAGCTCGCAAGCCCGGCGCCGGCAACGCCCAAAGCCCGGCCTGTGCCCCAGCCCGCAATCAGAACTGGAGCAAGAATGATGTTGAGGATCACCGTGCTGGTCTGGACGATCATGGTGGGCCGCACGATCCCGGTGCCGCGCAAGGCAGCGGCCATGACCAGGATAGCGAACTGCAGCGCCAATGCCGGCATGAACCAAAGCAGATACGTTGTACCCGCCTCGACGACGACATGGTCCGCCGCAACCGAGCGCATGTAACCGCGTGCGAGCACGGATCCGGCGATCAGCGTGAACAACCCGCAAGCCGCCGACAAACCGAGCGACTGATTGAAGACCAGATTGGCATCGGCTTGATCCTTGCGCCCCGCGGCATGCGAGATCAACGCAACCGTGCCTACGCTCAGCACCTGCATCAGCGCGTTGATGAGAAAGCCGGCATTGCCCGCCGCGCCGACGCCGGCGATCGCCGCGTCGCCCAGATCAGAAACAAAATACAAATCAATCAGTTGGCAGAGCATGATCATGATCATGCCGGCAAAGATCTGGGGAGCCATGGTGGAGATATGGCTGACGATAGAGCCTTGCGTGAGATCTTTCATATCAGCACATCCGATCGCGCTTGCGCGCCGACTGGCTTCCGTTGCGAAACCCGCGCCGGCACAGGGCCGACCGACAGGCGTCGTTGAAAAAATGGCGATGACTTAGCGGGAAATTTGGGAAGATCGGGACGTCAGGCCCGATCGATGCTGACGGAGGTGGCCCTCAGAGGGCCAGCCAGGCGTCCAGCATAAGCATCGGACGCGGGGGCACGATCTGCGAATACATCGAAATCATGCAAATCCCTCCCCGGTTCGAGCGACGACGCGGTGCTTATAGATGCGTCGCGGTCGATTTGCAATATGGCGAGCGACGTGGTCAGAACTGAAAATACAAAAATTCCAGCCGCTGCCACATGCCGAACAGCGAGATCGCCAACGCCAGCGCGGACAGCAGCGCCCACGCCGCATTCGGCCGCCATCGCACCCATGCTGCGCGCTCCGGCGCCCGGCGATATTCGCGGTAACGAAACAGCTGCGGGACATTGGGCAGACAAAGCGCCATGGCCAACGCCAGCGCGACCGCGCCGCCACCGATCAGCAATAACCGCTGCTCGCCTACCAGCATCGGCAAATCCATCAGCCGCAGGATGCCGGGGGATGCGTAAGCGGAGCTGCCTGCCTCTGCTCCGAACAGGCCCTCCAGCATTTGCCATGCCCCGGCCGCCGTTTTGGCGCGAAAAAACACCCAGGCGACCACGACGGCGAAGAAGGTGATAGCCCAGCATGCGCCTTTCACCACCAATCCGGCCATCGATACCTCCGGTTTGCTGCCACGCCATCCGCGCCAGAGATGATTGATGCTGAGGTAGATGCCGTGCAGGCCGCCCCAGACCAGAAAATTCCAGCCCGCGCCGTGCCAGAGCCCGCCGAGCAGCATCGTGACCAGCAGATTGACATAGCGCCGCTGTTCGCCGAGCCGGTTGCCGCCGAGCGGAATGTAGAGGTAGTCGCGCAGGAAGCGCGACAACGTGATGTGCCAGCGCCGCCAGAATTCGATGATCGAAGTCGCCTGGTAGGGCGAGCGAAAATTCACCGGCAGCCGGATCCCGAACAACAGCGCGAGCCCGATCGCCATGTCGGAATAGCCGGAGAAGTCGAAATAAATTTGCAACGTGTAAGCCAGCGTCGCGAGCCACGCCCAGGGCGTGGTGACGCCGCCGCCGGCATCGAGATGCGCAAACACCGGCGACACGAACTGCGCCAGATTGTCGGCGATCACCACCTTCTTGAACAGGCCGGCGGCGAAGATCGCAAGGCCCCGCGCCGCCAGCACCGCGGAACGGCCGGTGCGGCCGCGCTTGAATTGCGGAATCATCTCGGCGTGATGCACCAGGGGACCCGCGATCAGATGCGGGAAGAACGACACAAACAAAGTGTAGCTGACGATGTCGCGCTCGACCCTGGCGCCGCGCATCACATCGACCAGATAGGCAATCTGCTGGAAGGTGAAGAATGAGATCCCGAGCGGCAGGATGATGTTGACGAACGGCAGCGGCGCGCCGGTCAGGGTATTCAGGCTGTCGAAGATGAAGTTGGTGTATTTGAAATAGCAGAGCCACGCGAGATTGAGCGCGACGCCGAATGTGCCGATGCCGCGGCGGCGAAGCGGATCTTCCATCCGCAGGCCCAGTGCAAAATTGACCGCGACGGAGGCTGCGAACAGCAAGAGATAGACCGGCCGCCAGGCGCCGTAGAAAAACAACGACGCGCCGACCAGCACCATGATGCCGGCGCGCGGCGAGTGGCGGCGCGCGGCGGCGAATGCCAGCACCGTTGCCGGCAAGAACTGAAACAGGAAGGTATAGGAGCTGAACAGCATCGCGAGCGGTTAACGCTTCAGCCGCGACACGAGATAGCTCGTGTAGATCGGCACGCCGGACGCGTTGACATGCATCTCGTCGGCGTAATTGCCCTGCTCCAGTCCGGGGATCGACTGAATGTTGATGACCGCGAAGCCGCAGCGGCGGCCGGCGTCGGCGACCAGTGCGGCGTATTGATCGTCCTTGTCCCGCCATGCCGGATCGCTGGCGCGGTCGTAGCGCGGCGCCCACGGCGGCACCACGACGTCAAGCTTGCGCACCAGCGCCACCATGTCGCACAGCGCGCCGATCTCGAAGCGCGACTTGGGGCCCGACAGGTCCCAGTCGGCGTAATGCGCATGCGAACCGATCTTATCGGGCCAGCGGTCGTCGGGTTGGGTGCGGTCAATAATGTTCAAACCGAGTGCTGTGGGCGCCGGGCCGAGATCGGCGACGTGCTGATCGGCGGCGAGCCGCGCGCCGAAGGCCTCACGGATGAAACGGATCAGCGTTCCCACGCGCAGCGGCAGAAACGAGCGCATCTGCCCGGCAACGCCGAGCCGCGCCGCCACGTCCTGCGGATATACCGCGGCCGATCGTACGCCCTCATTGAACAGGAATGGCGCGACGCTGACGACGACACGGGCCTGCCGGAATCGATCGGGCTGACGGCGTATCGCGGACAACAGCGCCAGCGGCTCGCCGGCGTCATAGGCGATGTTGACCACGGTACCCGGCGGCCTGCCGATCAGTCGCGCAGCCAGATTGGGATCGACCTGATAGACGGTGCGGCTCTCACCGGCGAAGATCAATTCGGGACGCGACTGCAATAGCGGCAGTTTTATCGCCAGAAGAGCCGGCACGTCGTCATGGACGCGATTGGCGATGGCGAGCAATCCGGCCACCGCCGCGAGCCATGCCGCCAATGTCATCGCCAGCGCGGCGGCGATCCATCGCGCCGACGCCGCCTGCACGCGCAAGGACGGTCCCCGCTGAGAGATGGAAAGGCCGCGCATCATGCCGCCGTTCAAGCATGAACCGCCGCGGCAGACAATATCGGCGGATCTAATGCGCCGGTTCGGCGGACGCCGAAGCCGGCTTTTTCAACAGCATCACCAGCAGGCTGAGGCCGAAATAAAACATCGTCAGCATGAAGAAGGCGTCGCCATATCCCATCACCACCGCCTGGCGGTGAACGATCTGGGACAATTGCTTCATCGCCATCAGCGCGGCATCACCCATGCCCTGCAGGCGCTGGGTGAACATGTTGAGGGTTTCGGTCGCGGTGGCGTTGCCCCAGGTCACCCGTTCCTGCAATCTTGCGATATGCAGGTCGGTGCGTTCGTTCAGCACCTGGTTGATGACCGCAAGGCCCACCGCGCCGCCGAGATTACGGGTCAGGTTAAACAGCCCCGAGGCGTTCTTGACCCGGTCCGGCGGCAGCGTGCCGAGCGCGATGTTGTTGGTCGGCACCATCGCGAACATCATGCCGATGCCGCGCAGGATCTGCGGCACCAGGAGTTCATAGAAATCGTAGTCGCGGGTGATCCACGTCATCTGATACGAACCGAGCGCAAAGATGATGAGGCCGGCGGCGATGATGTAACGCATATCGACCTTCACCATCAGCCGCCCGACGATCGGCGCGGTGAGAAACATGGTGACGCCGGAGACGAACATGGTCTCGCCGATCATCAGCGCGCTGTAGCCGCGCACCTCCGCCAGATAGCGCGGATAGATGTAGGTAAGGCCATAAAGGCCGATGCCGACGCAGAACGAGATCAGGCAGCCAATGGCAAAATTGCGGTCGGTGAAGGTCCTGATGTCGACGATCGGTTCCTCCACCGTCAGCACGCGATAGAAGAACGCGATCGCGGAAATCGCGCAAACCGTGGCGCAGACCGCGACGGAGGTGTCCTGCAGCCACTCATATTGCGGCCCTTCCTCGAGCACATATTCGAGCGAGCCCAGGAATCCTCCCATCCAGATCAGGCCCCACCAGTCGAACCGGTCGAGCAGCTTGAAGTTCGGCTGATCGAAATCGACCAGCGCGAGCACGCCGACGGTGATGCCGATGCCGGGGACGATGTTGATGAAGAACAGCCAATGCCACGACAGCGCGTCTGTAATGTATCCGCCCACCGTCGGGCCGATGGTCGGCGCCAGCGTGGCGACCAGACCGATGATCGGGCCGACGATGTGGAATTTCGAACGCGGAAACACCGTATAGGCGGAAGCAAACACCGTCGGGATCATGCCCGCGCCCAGAAATCCCTGGATCGCGCGCCAGAGGATCATCTGCTCGATCGACGTGGCGAATCCGCACAGGAAGCTCGCGATCGTGAAGCCGGAGGCCGAAATCGCAAACAGCAACCGGGTGCCGAGCGCCCGCGACAGGAATCCGGACAGCGGAATCGCGATCACTTCCGCGATCAGGTATGCGGTCTGGACCCACGACACCTCGCTCGAACTTGCCGACAGGCCGGCCTGGATATCGGTGAGCGACGCCGAGACGATCTGGATGTCCAGGATCGACATGAACATCCCGAACACCATGATGAGAAACGCAAACAGCCGTCGTGGCGCGATGCGCTCGGACGGCGCCGCGGCGGCGTTCATCATTGAAGGTAGGGCGGTGGTGGCATCAGCCATGATCAGCTCGGGTCAGGACATGCATCTGGATCGGGCGCGCCGCCCGATCCGCAACATCATTGCGGGTGGATCATCAACGGCGAGTCGAGATCGGCTTCGCTGTCGGCATCGGTGGCGGCGGTGGTATCGACGGTGGCGTAAACCGACATGCCCGCGCGCAGCAGGTTCTGTTTCGCGACATCCTTCGGCACGCGCACGCGAACCGGAAGCCGCTGCACGATCTTGGTGAAGTTGCCGGTGGCGTTATCCGGCGGCAGCAGCGTGAACACCGAGCCGGCCGCGGGCGAGATGCTGTCGACGACGCCCGCGAACTTGCGATGGCCATAGGCGTCCACCGAGATCGTCACCGGCTGGCCCGGACGGATGCGCTTGAGTTGCGTCTCCTTGAAGTTGGCATCGATGAAGACGTCGTTGAGCGGCACGACATTGCCGAGCCGTTGCCCGACCACGATGAAGTCGCCGGTGTTGACCAGACGGTTGGAGAACGTTCCGTCGACCGGCGCGCGCACCGTGGTGAAGTCGAGATCGCGCTCGGCCTTGGCGAGGGTGGTCTGCAGTTCGGCAAGCTGGGCGCGGGCCTCAGCCTGCTGCGCTCGGGTGACTTCGACATTGTCTCGTGCCGCGTCGAAAGCGGCCTGCGCCGACTTCACCGCCGCCATGCCCTGATCGCGTCCGGCTTCGGACACCTCAAACGTCGCGCGCGAGGCAAATCCCTTGGTGTTCAGCGCCTGCTGGCGGTCGTAATCCAGGCCGGCCCGCTTCAGGCCGGCATCCGCCGAAGCCAGCTGCGCCTTGGCCTGCTCGACCGCGCTTTCCAGCGCGGTGACCTGACGGCCGATGCGATCGATGGTGGCCTGCTGGGTGGCGATCTTGGTGCGCGCGGCGTCGACCGCGATGCGATAATCGCCGTCGTCGATCTTGAAGAGGACCTCGCCGGCCCGAACCACGGCGTTGTCGCCGGGAAGGATTGCCGCGATGTGACCCGACACCCGCGCGCCGAGCGTGGTGCTATTGGCGCGCACATAGGCGTCGTCGGTGGAAACCAAAAATCGTCCAACCAGGAAATAGTGAACACCGTAGGCCGCGGCGGCGAGCGCGAGCAGCGTGACGATGCCCATCAAAACCAGTTTGCGCTTGCCGGATTTCGGCGCGGCCGGATCGGCGGCGGCAGCCGGTGCGGCCGGTTTGTCGATGGCCGGCCGGTCCGGCGTCTCCGCGGGGCGGCGGGCGACAGGCTCCTGGGAAGAATGAGCATGAGGCTGGTCGGCAGCAGCCGCGGACGCGTCGCGCGCGAAGGAGCCTTCGGCCTCCGGTTCGGGACGAAGGATGCGGGCTGCCTGGTCTCTCGCTGCGGCCATACGGCCCTCCTGATTACGATGTCGCGAGGCACGCGCAGCCGAAAACAGGCCACCGCGAGATCGCCGATTTTTTGAGAATAGCATTGACCGAACGGTTCGGTCAAGATATGATCCTATGATCGGACGATAGATCGCAAGTTCCTTCTGGGGCATTCCCAGCGTTGGAATCTTTTCAGACAGTCTAAACCAATGGTTGCAGCTGATCCGACTACTCTCCACCTGATCGTCGACGAGGACAGTTCCAAGCGCCGTCAGATTCTGGCCGGCGCCCGCAAGGTGTTCATGGATCTCGGATTTGACGGCGCCAGCATGGGCGAAATCGCGCGGTCGGCCGGCGTCTCCAAGGGAACGCTGTATGTCTATTTCGCCGACAAGAATCGGTTGTTCGAAGCCATCGTTGAAGAGGAAGCCCTCGAGCAGGGCAAGGTGGCGTTCAATTTCGATCCGGCGCGAGACGTTACCACGACGCTGACCGAGTTCGGGCAGGCCTATATCCAGTTGCTGTGCCGGCCGGGCGGTGGATCGGCCACCCGAACGGTGATGGCGATCGCCGAGCGGATGCCGGAGGTCGGCCGGCGCTTCTACAATAACGTGATCGCACTTACCATCTCCAGGCTTGCCGCTTACCTCGACGCGCACACAACGGCGGGCGATCTTGAGATCAAGGACCGCCAACTGGCGGCGATGCAGTTCATGCAGCTGTGTCAGGCGTCGCTGTTCATGCCGTTTATTTTTCAGGCGGCGCCCGCGCCTTCGGCGGAGCGTATCGCCGAGGTCGTCGCAAGCGCGACGCGGATGTTCCTCGCGGCGTATCAGACCAAATCCGCCTGACCGGTGCCCGCCGGGTCCTCAACGGCGTTGTGACTTGACGTTTCGTCTTCTTTTGTAAAAATCGTCAAATGAGGGCACGAACCCGCATTCTCGACGCCGCGATGGTTGTGTTCCGCCGCCACGGTTTTCGGCGCTCGTCGATCGAGCAGGCCGCGGAGGCGGCCGGCCTGACGCGACAGGCGCTCTACCACCATTTCGAATCCAAGGAAGCGCTGTTCCGCGCCGTCATCGAACAGCTGCACGAAAACGCGCTCGCCGCGGAACTCACGGCTGCAAACGCCGCCGACAAGGCCGGGGGCAGCCTTGCCGATATCCTGGTAGCCGAGGTTACCGCGCGGCTCAGGCAGCTCATCGCGTCGTTCGACGGCTCGCCGCATATCGAGGAGCTGTTCTCCGAGCATCTGGTCCACGCCCGCGACCTCTATCAGAAATACGCCGGTCTCTATGGCGAGCAGTTGGCCGCGACGATCGAACGGGTCTGCCGCAAGCAAGGCCTGGTCCTTGCCGAAAACATGACCGCCCGCGGCTTGGCCCGCTGCATCGAGATGGCCATCAGCGGGACCAAATCCGTGCATCCGGCGATGCAGCCGGCCGACGCCTTCCTCAAGGACCTTGAAATGATGCTGCGCACGCTGGTGGCCGGCGCCGCCGGTCTACCGCCGAAGCCGCATCCCGCGGAGCCTGCCACCGCGACAAAATCACGCCTTACCAAACCTGGAGATCGCAAATGAGCACGATGACGATCAACGGCCGCGTCGAGCCCCTTCCCGACCATCCCGATGCGCTTCTCATCGATGTGGTGCGGGACGCACTCAACCTGACGGGTACAAAACTCGCATGCGGGGCCGGCGTCTGCGGCGCGTGCACCGTGCTGCTGGACGGTGCGCCGGTGGTGAGCTGCCTGATGCCGGCGCGCGCCGCGGCAGGCAAATCGATCACGACAGTCGAAGGCATCGGCGCCGGCAAACTGCATCCGGTGCAGAAGGCTTTCATGGCGCACGACGCCCTGCAATGCGGATTCTGTACGCCCGGTTTTATCGTCGAGGCGGCGGCGTTTTGCGACCAATGGCGGGCCACAAAGGGAACGGTGACGCCGTCGCGGGAAGAGATCGGCGCAGCACTTTCCGGTCATCTGTGCCGATGCGGCGCCTATGACGGCATTTTCGGCGCGGTGACGGCGGCATGCGCCGGTCAATTCGACGGCGACAACATTGTTTCGCCGCGGGTCGAAGCGCGCGCGAAAGTAACGGGGGCTGCGAAATATACCGTCGACATCCGTCATGACGGACAGCTCGAGGGCATCATCCTGCGCTCGCAGCTTGCGCATGCCCGGATCGCCGAACTGGATCTCGCGCCGGCGCGCGCGATGCCCGGCGTGGGCGCTGTGATCTCGCTGCTCGGCGACGACCGCATCGTACGCTATGTCGGCCAGCCGATCGCGGCCGTCGCCGCAAGGGATCGAAAGACCGCGGTCGCGGCCCTCGCCGCTATCAGGATCGGCAGCGAGCGCCTGCCGTCGGTGATCGGACTGGACGCGGCCCGAAAGCCCGATGCGCCCGTCGTGTTCGAAAAATCCAGCCGCAAGAAGGCCGGCAACGTTTCCGAAGGCACCGGCTCGCCCGCGCCCTGGAAACAGAACGTCCGTGGACCGTCTTCGGCATTCTCGCACAAGGCAAAGAAGGCGCGCGGCTGGATGGCGACCGCGCGCGAGACGCAAAATGCCTGGCTGGTCGAGGAAACCTTCCGCACCGGAACGCAACAGCATTCCTCCCTCGAGCCGCATGCCACTGTCGCCCGTTTCGACGGCGATCGCCTGACCGTGCACGTTTCGACGCAGGCGGTGTTCCATGTGATGGAGCTGCTCGCCAAGCGCTACAAGCTCGGACATGACAAGATCCGGGTGATCGCCGATCACGTCGGCGGCGGTTTTGGCTCCAAGGGCGCGCTGGGCATCGAGACGACGGCGGCGATCGATCTGGCGCGCGAGGCCAGGGCGCCAGTCCGGATTGCCTATGACCGGCACGAAGAACTTTCCGTCACCGGCTATCGGCCGGCGGCGGAAGTCAGGGTCGCGCTGCTGCCGTCCGAGCGAGGCGATCTCAAGGCGCTGTCGCTTACGGCCTACGCCGACACCGGCGCTGCCGTGAACTCGACGCTCGCGGCACTCGGTCGCCTGATCTATCCGGCGGAAGCCAAAGAACTCGCGGACTACGACGTCATCAGCAACCTGCCGCCCGGTGCGCCGTTCCGCGGTCCCGGCGGACCGCCGATGGCGTTCGCGCTGGAACAGGCGATCGACGAAGCCGCGTTGCGGATGAATGTCGATCCGATAGCTTTGCGCAAACGCTGGGATCCCAATCCCAATCGCCAGCGCCTCTATGATTGGGCCGCAGCGCTTGAGGTCTGGCGCAACAAGAGGACGCCGGCGTCGCAGACCGGCCGCTATCGCCGTGGCGTCGGCGTCGCGACCGGGTACTGGCTTTACCTGTGGCAGCCCGGCTCCAAGGTCGAACTGGCGGTCGAGGGCGGACGCATCGTTGCGAGCACCGCGACCCAGGATATCGGCCAGGGCAGCCGCACCGTGATCGCCAATACCGTGGCGCACGAATTCGGCCTTGACCTGCACGACGTCGAGGTGCGGATCGGCGATTCCAATTTGCCGGAAGGACCGGGCGCTGGCGGCAGCCGGACCACGGCCTCGGTTATTCCGCCGACGCTGCTGGCGGTTCAAAAGCTCAAGGCGGCGA
>Ga0209871_1000055_pt1 | contig 32977 bp, 29 predicted proteins | sample OrgsoiDNA2013045_FD_185795 | JGI IMG/M metagenome (GOLD analysis project Ga0209871, IMG submission 185795) | Permafrost soil microbial communities from the Arctic, to analyse light accelerated degradation of dissolved organic matter (DOM) -... | ecosystem: Environmental > Terrestrial > Soil >... | reverse complement strand
CACTGGCCAGCACCGCACAAGCTTGACTGGCATTGCCAGGCAGTCAACGGACGCGGACCGGCATATCAAGGCCGAGATCCAGGTACACGGCAAAGTATGGACGTGTGCTAGCATAGGTACATGTCACTGAAGAGGACCAATGTCTACGCCGATACCGATGATCTCGCGCTGATCAAGGAGATCGCCGCCCGCCGGGGCGTGCCCGAGGCGCAGATCATCCGGGAGGGCATCCACCTGGCAGCCATGAGCAACCGGATATGGGACGGCTCCCTGGACTGGCCCGCCTTCGAAGGAACCGGCCAGACGGCCACCAGTGATGAGGTCACCGACGCAGTCGCACGGGTAGCCGCTAGCCGGTGATTGTCATCGCCGACACCTCCGGCATCATCGCCGCATCCGACCGCAACGCGCCCGAGTCAGCAGCATGCACCGGAGTCCTGGCCGAAGCAGGCACAGTGATCATCTCGCCGTTCGTGCTGACCGAGGTTGATCACCTGGCCAAGGCGCGTTTCGGATCCCGGGCCCGGACCGTGATCGTCGATTTCATCCTGGCCCAGGCCCGGCAACTGCGCTTTCAGCTCCCGGAAACCGGCATAGAGATCCTGGACACCGCGCGCCTGATCCAGCGGCAGTACGCGGGTCTCGACCTGGACCTGGCCGATGCAGTCAACGTGGCACTCGCTGCCCAGTACCGCACCGACGCGGTGCTCACGCTCGACCGGCGCGACTTCCGCGCGATGCGCCCCCTCACCCCGCACAAATGGTTCCGGCTCCTGCCCGACGACCTTTAATGGCCAGGGACTCAATGCGCGGATTCCCGTCGGAGCATCTGAGGACGATGGAGGGCCATGCAACTGTCGGATCAGCCGCTGAGTGAGTTCGCGATCCTCGCGCTCACCGGCATCGTCTGGTCGGCGACAATGGCGCTTCTGGTAACGGACTATAGGGGCGCGCTAACGAGATACACGCACAGGTGCTGGCTGCTGCACCAGGTGGCCGATAATGACGTTCTGCACTGTGCTGCCCGGCCAGCCCGGTCCGCATCGGTGAGGGGCTGGCAGTGGGAGCACGATCTTGCGCGCGGTCTGCGTCCCGACCGCGGTGACCAGCCCGGAGGAGGCCCAGGATTCTGGCAGCTGCTTCTGGCCAAGTGAATGAGCAGCCAGCCACGCAAGGATCTGGCCTTCCAGGCCCACGCCCCCGGCGGGTCCGAGCCCGCCGGCAGATGACCGTGACATTTCGCAACTCTCCAACTTCGGGAGCTGGCAATCCAGCTCCGTCTGCATAGGCCGCCGCCGAGGCCGACCTCTCCAGTGCCACCGGCCGCCGAGATACCGTTCTGTGCCAGACCTCCCCGATGCCGACTGTCTCCTAGCGCCCGATCCTGCTGCCATCGCGCTCCACAAAGATCAAGGCCCGACCGCCATCCCTGGCGATCAGGCCTCTGACCTGCTACTTCCTGGTGAGGTCTTCACGTTTGGGGCTGACCTGGGCGAACGGGCGTTGATCCGGAGGTCACCCACAGGTTAAGCGGGCTGTGCCCACAGGAGCCGGAGCAGGGATTCGCGAATGACTGGCTCGACGGCCCTGGCCGAGCCGGCAGATCCAATCCAATCTCCTGTCGGCCCTGCTCCCACCTTGCAATTCAATGGACGGCGGCTGATGTTGCCTGGACGCGGCTTAGTGGGCCGTGGGCTTAGGGCTCGTGGTGACCGTAGTTGCCGACCGCGAGCTGGGCGCGGATTTGGTCGGCTTCGGGCGTGCCAAGCTCGCTGTAAAGGGCAAGAGCTTCGTGCCAATGATCGAGCGCCTGAGCTGGGTCACCGGCGGCATGATGGCTGCGGGCGAGGCCGGTGCGAGCGCGGGCCTGTTCGGACTTGTCGCCGCTCTGGCTGGCTAGGTCGAGTGCGCGGCTGTGCGCGGTGCGGGCCTCCTCCGGCTGCTGGATAGCGAGGTATGCCTCGCCTAGGCCATTGAGCGCCTCGGCTTCGCCGAACTGGTCCTCGTTCTCGCGGGCGACCGCCGTGGCCTGCTGGTGGTAGTCGATAGCCAGCTGCTCGCGGCCCTGCCCCAGCTGGGCCGCACCGAGGTGAGCCAGCGCCCACGCTTCGCCGATCCGGTCTTCCGCCTCGCGGAACAGGCTCAGGGCGCGCTCGAGATAACCGACGGCGCGCGGATAGCGGCCGAGCCGCACGCTGAGGTCACCGAAGAGGGCCGTGACGTACGCTTCGCTGATCCAGTCGCCGGTCTCCTGGCACAGGGCGAGCGCCCGCTGGAGGTGCTCGTCGGCGCGCTTGTAGCGGCCCATCCGCAGGTCCACATCGCCGAGGCCGTGCAGGGCGTGCGCTGCACCGGTCCGATTGCCAGTGGCCAGGTACAGCTGCAGAGCCTGCTGATGGTGCTCACCGGCTTGCTGATACCGGCCCTGCTGCGATTCGACAGTGGCGAGGTTCTGCAGGGCCCGTGCCTGGCCGGCCAGGTCGCCGGCTTCACAGAACAGTGCATAGGCCTGCTGCAGCTTGCTGGTGGCTTGCTGACTGTCGCCGTAGTGAAGATCGATCTGGCTGAGGGCGCTGAGCGCGGTCGCTTCGGCGGCGCGGTCACCGATGGCGCGTGCTGCGCCTATGGCGCGGGTGTGGATGACGACGGCCTCGGTGAAGTGGCCGCCTCCAGCCAGGTAGCGGGGCAAGGTGGCGGACAGCGCGATGGTATGACGTGGCCACCCGCGGTCAGCGGTGTATGCGGCGACTGCGGCGAGGTTGGCTAGTTCGGCGTCCAGCCACGCCCTCGCCTCGGCGGTGCTGGCGAGCGGCGGGGCAGCTGTGGCGGGCGGGGGGATACGGGGCCGGCGGTGGAGTTCGGCGGGGAACACGGTGTCCATCGCGGTGGCGGCGGTGTACAGGTAATAGTCGAACATGCGGGTCAGCGCGGCCAGCCGCTCCTCTTCGCTGTCCTCGGTCCCGGCGAGTTCCCATGCGTAGGCACGCAGCAGGTCATGCATGGCATGCCGGCCCGGGCCGGCGGGCTGGATCAGGTGGCCGCGGGCCAGCACGTCCAGCACGCGGCGGACCTGCCCGGCGGTGGCGGCCGTGAGCGCGACGGCGGCGTGAAGGTCGAGATCGAGGCCGGGGTGCAGGCCGAGTTTCCGGAACAGGCCGGCGGCCTCGGCATCCAGATGCTGGTAGGACCAGGAGAACACGGACCGGATCCCGGTGCGCGGATCTGCGCCAGCGTCCAGAAGGTCCAGCCGCTGCTGGTCCGCCAGTTCACCGGCCAGCATGGCGAGGCTGGCGGCCGGACGGGTGACAGCAAACTCGGCGGCGACGCGCAGCGCCAGCGGCAGCCGCGCGCATCGCGCCGCCAGCGCGCCCGCGGCGTCCGGGTCGCCGTCCACCCTGGTGCCGATCAGTGCCCGCAGCAGCCCGACCGCCTCCGCCAGCGGCAGAGGGTCCAGGTCCATCTGGATGGCGCCATCACGGGCCACCAGGCCGGCCAGCGCGTCACGGCTGGTCACCACCGTCACGCACCCCGGGCTGCCGGGCAGCAGCGGCCGAACCTGCTCCGCCTGCCCTGCGTTGTCCAATAGCACCAGCATCCGGCGGCCGGCCAGCAGGCTCCGGAACCGGGCGGCGCGTTCGCTCGTCTCGGCGGGGATGTCCTGCCCGGGCACGCCCAGGGCGCGCAGGAACCCGGCGAGCGCGTCCGAGGCGGGCACCGGCTCATCCGGGTCATAGCCGCGCAGGTTGACATACAGCTGGCCGTCCGGGAACTGCCCGGCGACCTGATGGGCCCAGTGGATCGCCAGCGCCGTCTTCCCGACCCCCGCCGTGCCTCCGATGGCCAAGATCACCAGCGCGGCTGGCGCGCTGCCAGCGGACTTCAGCAGTCCGGTCAGCGCCGCGATCTCACTGTCGCGGCCGACGAACTGCCGTACCGGGCCGGGTAGCTGCCGGGGCACGATCTGCCCGCCACCGGCCTGGGCCTGATGACCGTCAGGCATCACGACGGCGGAGGCGGTCGCATTGCGGAGCAGCCGCCGGTCAGCAGTAGCGAGGAATTCTCCTCGCGCCTCGCCGCGCAGTCTCAGCGCATCGGCCAGCCGCCGGACCGAGTCGGGGTGCGGCCACCTGGTGCGGCCGCGCTCCAGGTTGCTGATCGCGCGGATGCTAAGGCCAGACCTCTCGGCCAGCTCCTCCTGAGACAGCCCGGTCGACTGGCGGCGGGCGCGCAGCCGCTCCCCGAATGCTGCGGCGTCGTCGGTCATTGCGAGCCTTGCCGGTCTGGGCAGTCAGGGGCAGATCAGACCTGGTGCCTGCGGCGCCGGGTGAGATGGGCCGTCCGAGATCGCGGATGTGATCCGTTCCCGGATCGACCGGAATTCTACCGCGAAGTGAAACTGCGTGGTTTTAGGCCTGGCATACGGCGATACGTTCGGCTCGATCGCTTGCAGAGGCGGCGGTAACGCGTCAACGCATGGGGATCGCAGCCGAGGCTGTCAATACACGGCCATTTCAAGATCGTTTAGGGTCAGCGCCACGTAGCCGATCCGGTGAGCCAGGGAATGCCATGATCCCTGAATCCGGCGTAGTTCGATTGCCGCCGGATCGTGACGATACCGACGACGCCGGCGCGCCGCGGCCGGCGGGGTCGTGCTCCAGGGGTCAGCGCGCCGCAGCCAGCAGGTCGCGCTGATGCCGCTGGCACCAGTGCCGAGCCCGGGCGGCCGATTCCGCCATCGTGCGCCAGTGGTCGGCGAATCCGTGGTGCCCGGCAGCAGCCGCCTCGGTGACGATGGCGTAGGTCCAGTCGTGGTTGGCTACGACCATCTCGGCCACGTGACGGCGCTCGGCGCGGGTCAGCCCGCTGGCGTGAACGAAGATCCGGAATCTCTCCAGCGCGCGGCCTTGCCGACAGTCGGTTATGTCCTGGTCGTCCTGCAGCGGCGCCCAGGAGCGCGCGGCCGCGGCGAAGTCCCAGGCGGCGCTGCCGGGCCCGGCCAGGTCGAAGTCGATCAGCGCGACGGCCCGGCCATCGCGGAATATCAGGTTGGCCGGGTGTACGTCGTTGTGGCTGACCAGGCCGGTCCGGAACCGGGCCGGGATCGACCGGGGCCACCGGTAGCCCGCCGGGTCGAAGGACGCCGCGGCCAGGTGATAGCGGCGCAGCAGCTCAGCGACGCTGACCAGGGCGGCGTCGGTGAGCATGTCCCCGGGCAAGGGCAGGACCGCGGCCTGGCCGCCGATATAGGTCAGCATCTCGGTAGCGGCGCTGACCGCCAGGACGCGGGGGGCACCGTCGAAGCCGACGGCCGAGAGGTGGGCCAGCAGCGCGTGGGTAGCACGCCAGCACGGCGCGATCGGTCGGAGCACAGTGTCGCCGACGCGGATGACGAGACCGCGGTTGGCCGTTCCGCCCGGCAGCGGGCCGCCGGGCAGCGAGCCATCTGATCGGCGGCCGGCTGTCTGGAGGGTCTGCGGGCTAGCGCCCGCCTTACCGTCCGTCAGCCGGGTGGAGCAGGGCGCGGGCGAGACTCGCGTGGGTGACCAGACCATGGACCATATCTCCTCGGATCGCGGCGCGTACCGCAGGGCTCTTGGAGACGCCGAAGGCGACGCACAGGACGAATGGGATCCGCTCGAGCGCTGGGCCTGGCGTCACGATCATCCGGCTGTCCAGCGGGGTCGTGACGGGCTTGCCGTCCTCGTCGATGAACACCCCGGCCAGCTCGGCGCACACCCCCTGCTCGGCGAGGGCGTCACGCTCGGCCGGCGTGATGGCGTCATAGATCGTCGACAGTCCGGGCGCCCAGGCCCCGATGGCGACCACCGCCATCGTCACCGATGGCACGAGAGCGAAGGCCTCGGCGATGTCGGCCTGGCGGCGAACCGCTGCGGCCGTCTGCGCGTCGTCCAGGATCATCGGCGCGTAGAAGACATGCGCCGTGCCGCCGCCGATGCGGGCGACGGCGCGGACCACGTCCAGCAGGTCCCTGCCGTCGGGTGGCGGCACCGCCCCGGTCAGCTGGACGATCGGGCAGGGCGGCATCTCGGTTAGCGCGGCCGTGAGCCCGCTGAGCGTTCGCGACCAGGACAGGCCGAGGACGTCGCCGGGCGTGATGAGGTCCATCAGCGCCTGGCCTGCGGCCTCGCCCAGGCGGCGCCGCAGCGCGGGCTCGTCCTCGTCGGGGAAATCGAACACAAAAGCGTGCTTGAGGCCAAAGGCCGAGCACAGCTCCGCCGACAGGCCCGCGTCCAGGCTGCCGCCGCCGGGCAACCCGATCTCGATGCGCACCATCCCGCTCTCCCGGGCGGAGTCGAGCAGCCGGGCGACGCGGAACCGACTGATGCCCAGCCGGCCGGCGATGTCGACCTTGGAGACGCCCTCGAGGTAGAACTGGCGCGCCACCCGGGCGGCCAGGACGACTTCGGACGGCCGATCGGCCGACAACCCGGCCATGTGCCCTCCAGTCCAGCCGAGCTGGCCGCTCATTTGAGCGGCCAGATCTCATATTTGCAGTTTTCCTTGACTTTGCCTAGTGGCGAGATCACTGTGTGTTCAGAAGTTCAGATGAGCGTTTGCCCGCTCAGATGAGCATACGCACGCACGCCGTCACGGCAAGCAGGAGGTTCTCCATGAGGATCGGAACGTCGTGGGGCGTCCGCCTGGTCGGGGCCCTCGCGACTGCCAGTCTTCTCATCGTTGCGGAGGTTTATTCATGAGGTTCTTCCCGTTCAAGCTCCGCACGCTCGGGGCGGTCGCGGGCGTGGCCGCGGTGCTGGCGCTGGCCGCCTGCTCGGGCGGCAGCAGCAGCAGCAGCGGCAGCAACAGCAGTACTGGCACGGTGACCGTGGCCGTGGTGTCCAACCCGCTGATCACAAATCAGATGGTGCCCCTGACCAAGTCGAACTTCGAGAAGATGCACCCGGGAATCAAGGTCAAGTTCGCCACCTATACCGAAGCCGACCTGCGGGCCGCGATCGAAAAAGACGTCAGCACGCACAGCAACGCGTTCAACGTCATCATGATCGGCCCTTACGAGACGCCGCTGTTCGCGAAGAACGGCTGGCTTGTCAACCTGTCCAGCAAGTACATCGCGAGCGACTCCAGCTACGACGCCAGTGACCTGCTTCCGCCCATCGCCAAGGCCCTGTCGTACAAGGGCGCCCTGTACGCCGTGCCGTTCTACGGCGAGTCGTCGATGCTGTACTACCGCAAGGACCTGTTCACCAAGGCCGGGCTCACCATGCCGGCGCACCCGACCTGGGCGCAGGTGCAGAGCTTCGCGGCCAAGCTGAACCAGCCCGGCAAGACGGCGGGGATCTGCCTGCGCGGCCTGGCGGGCTGGGGCGACAATATGGCGGCGCTCGACACGGTTGTCAACACCTTCGGCGGCCAGTGGTTCAACACGAAGTGGCAGCCCCAGCTCACCTCGCCGGCGTTTGAGAGCGCGACCAATTTCTACGTCAACCTCGTCCGCAAGTACGGTGAGTCCGGTGCCTCTAACGACAGCTTCAACCAGCTGCTGACGCTGTACGGGCAGGGCAAGTGCGCGATGTGGTACGACGCGACGGTGGCCGCGACCTCCATCGCGACCACCTACCCGGCCATCGCCGCGCAGACCGGGTATGCGCTCGCGCCGGTGAAACTCACTAAGTCCTCCGGGTGGCTGTGGACGTGGTCGCTGGGCGTCCCGCAGGGCACCGATAACCAGGGCGCCGCCTGGAAGTTCGTGTCCTGGGCCACCTCGAAGTCCTACGACCAGCTGGTCGCCAAGAAGTACGGCTGGGCCGCGGTCCCGCCCGGGACCAGGACCTCGCTCTACAACACCCCGCAGTACCAGCAGGCCGCCAAGGCGTTCGCGGGCATCACGCTGGCCTCGATCAACTCGACGGACCCGGATCACCCGACCCTGCACCCGGTCCCCTACGTCGGCGTCCAGTACGTCGACATCTCCCAGTTCGAAACCCTCGGTGTCCAGGTCGGCCAGCAGATCGCGGGTGCGATCGCGGGCACGGAGAGCGTGAGCCAGGCGCTGAAGGCAAGTCAGTCCGACGCTGCCGCGTACACCCCGGCGGAACTGGCTGGCGGCTAGGGCACGCGACCGGTGGGAGCCCGGGAGGGACAGAGGCGACCGGGCCCCATTGGTCGCGACGAGCCATCAGAGACGAGTCATGAGAAGGGCTTTTCCGTGACGGTACTCAAAGACCTGGCCCCCCCGCCCAAGGTCGAGGCCCGGCCGCGCGCGGTGGGCCGCCGTGAGCGGTGGCTGCTCCGCCTCCCCCTGATGCCCGCGCTGATCTACGTTGTGGTCGTCACCCAGATCCCGTTCCTGGTGACGCTCTGGTACAGCTTCCAGAACTATTTCTGGGACACCCCGGGCGGCGCGAAATTCAACGGGCTGACCAACTACACCACGGTCTTCAAGGACACGAACTTCCGGGGCGCGCTCGTGCGCTCGGTGGTCATGACCGCCTCCGCCGTGATCCTCGCCATGATCCTGGGGGTGGCTTTCGCGGTGCTGCTGGACCGCAAGTTCATCGGCCGAGGCGTGGTCCGGACGCTGATCATCACCCCGTTCCTGGTCATGCCGGCGGCGGCGGCGCTGGTGTGGACGGGACCGATGCTCGACCCGAACTTCGGGCTGGTGAACTACCTGCTGGAGCCGTTCGGTATCCATCACGTGGCCTGGCTCAGCGTGCATGCGCTGGGCTCGGTGATCGCGGTCATGATCTGGCAGTGGACGCCGTTCATGACCCTGATCGTGCTCGCGGGCCTGCAGAGCCAGCCGCCGGACACCCTGGAGGCGGCGAAGGTCGACGGCGCCGGGGCATTCGCCACGTTCCGCGAGCTCACGATCCCGCACCTGCGGCCCTACATTGAGCTCGGGATCCTGCTCGGCTCGATCTATCTGGTCAACACGTTCGACGCGGTCAGGCTGATGGCCAACGGCGGCCCGGGGACCTCCACCACCAACATCCCCTTCTACCTGTACCAGCAGGTGAACAACGCCTTCGACGTAGGAGGCGCGGCCGCGGCGGGCGTGGTCACCGTCATCCTCACGATCATCATTGCCACGTTCGCGCTGCGGATGTTCGCCAGGGTCTTCCAGTTCGAGGAGGCACAGGGATGACCACCGTTTCCGCGCCGGGCCGGCTCCGCCAGTCAGCAGGGCAGATGGGCTGGGCCATCGTCGCCTGGCTGGTGGGGATCGTGTTCTTCCTGCCGGTGCTGTGGATGGTGATCACAGCGTTCAAGCCGGAATCCGCCGCCGAAACCTGGCCGCCCAAGTTCGTCTTCGCCCCAACCCTGGCCGAGTTCCGCCTGGTCTTCTCGGGTATGGGCCCCTTTCTGACCCACTCCGTGATCGCGACGGTCGGCTCCACGATCCTGGTGCTGCTGCTGAGCGTCCCGGCCGCCTACGCCCTGTCCGTGCATCCGGTCAAGCACTGGCGCGACGGCCTTTTCTTCTTCATCTCCACGAAGATGCTGCCGATCGTGGCCGCGATCGGCCCCCTTTACGTCATCGCGCTGAAAACGCACCTGCTCGACAGCATCTGGCTGCTGATCATCCTCTACACCGCGATGAACTTGCCGCTCGCGATCTGGATGATCCGTTCCTTCATGCTTGAGGTGCCCAGCGAACTGCTCGAGGCGGCGCAGCTGGACGGCGCGGGCCGGATCCGGGAAATCGGCAGCGTGATCCTGCCCATCATCTCGCCCGGGCTGATAGCAACCGCGCTGATCTGCGTGATCTTCGCGTGGAACGAGCTTTTCCTGGCGATCAACCTGACGGTCACGAATGCCGCAACCATGCCGATGTTCCTGATCAGTTCCGTCCCCCAGGAAGGGCTGTACATCGCGCACCTGTCGGCGGCGGCGACGGTTGCCTCGGTTCCCGTGATTCTCGTCGGCTGGATAGCCCAGCGCTCGCTGGTCCGCGGCCTGTCGATGGGAGCAATCAAGTGAGCGATGGAGGTCCCCGATGGCCAGCGTGAAGTACGTAACGGCAACCCGCGTATTCGGCAAGGACATGCGGCCCGCGGTCGACGGGCTCAACCTGGATATCAGCGACGGCGAGTTCATGGTTCTCGTCGGGCCATCCGGTTCCGGCAAGACCACCGCCCTGCGCATGCTGGCCGGGCTGGAGGTTCTCGACGGCGGGCGCGTCGAGATCGGCGACCGGGACGTCACGAACGTCCACCCTAAGGACCGGGACATCGCGATGGTGTTCCAGAACTACGCCCTTTACCCGCAGAAGACCGTCGCGGAAAATATGGGCTTCGCGCTCAAGATGCAGGGCGTTCACCGGGATGAGCGGGACCGCCGGGTGCGGGAAGCCGCCCTGCTGCTGGACCTCGACGAGCAGTTGCTCGAACGCAAGCCCAAGCAGCTGTCCGGGGGCCAGCGCCAGCGGGTGGCCATGGGACGGGCCATCGTGCGCGAGCCAAAGGTCTTCCTGATGGACGAGCCGCTGTCCAACCTGGACGCGAAGTTGCGCGTCCAGACCCGCAGCCAGATCGCGGAACTGCAACGCCGCCTCGGGATCACCACGGTCTATGTGACCCACGACCAGGTCGAGGCCATGACCATGGGTAACCGGGTAGCGGTGCTGAACCAGGGGCTGTTGCAGCAATGCGCCACACCGCGCGAGCTCTACGACAACCCGGTGAACCAGTTCGTCGCCGGGTTCATCGGCTCGCCCGCGATGAACCTGCGGACTGTCCCGCTGACTGACGGTGGCGCCCGGCTGGCGAACAGCGTATTCCCCCTATCGACCGCGGTCCGCGCTGCCGCTGGTGACGCCGGCCTCAGCGAGCTCGTCATAGGCATACGGCCCGAGCATCTGCATCTGGCGAATGGTTCCGGCGAGCTGTCCGGCGAGGTTACGTTGGTGGAAGAGCTTGGTGCCGACGCCCTGCTGCATGTGCGCCTGCCCGAGGGCGGCAGCCCGGTCGTCGCGCGCACCGAGGGACGCAAGTCGCCGGCTCCGGGCCAGCAGGTAACGTTCCACGTTCAGCCCGATGACATCTTCGCGTTCAACCCGGAGACGGGCGCCCGCCTTGCCGGTTAAACCCGTCCCAGCACAACCGCTCAGCTCGCGGACGCTGGCGTACTGGAGCGACCGGCTGCCGGTGCCGGCCTACGACCGTGACCTCGTCACACCGGGTGTCGTCCACTTTGGCGTCGGCGGCTTCCATCGTGCGCATCAGGCGATGTACCACGACCGGCTCATGAACGAGGGCAGGGCGCTGAACTGGGGCATCTGCGGCGTCGGGGTGATGGCGGCGGACCGGACGATGCAGCAGGCGCTGAACGCACAGGACTGCCTCTACACGCTGGTTCTCAAGCACAGCGACGGAACGTACGAACCGCGGGTAATCGGATCCATCGTGGAGTACCTGTTCGCGCCCGACGATCCGGAGGCGGTCATCGAGAAGATGGTGGCGGAGTCGACCCGGATCGTGTCGCTGACGGTCACCGAGGGCGGGTACAACATCAATGACGCCACTGGCGAGTTCGACGTGGCCAACCCGGACGTGATCCACGATCTCGAACCGGGCGCGGTGCCGCGGACCACGTTCGGCCTGATTACCGAGGCGCTGCGGCGCCGCCGGAAGCACGGCCTCGCGCCCTTCACGGTCATGTCCTGCGACAACCTGCAGGACAACGGTCACCTGACCAGGCGGGTGCTCACCGCCTTCGCCCGGCTGCGGGAGCTGGAACTCGGCGACTGGGTCGAGCGGGAGGTGCGCTTCCCCAACTCCATGGTCGACCGCATCACCCCGGTGACCACCGACGCCGACCGGGCCGAGGTCCGGGAGCGGTTCGGGATCGAAGACGGGTGGCCGGTCGTCTGCGAGCCTTTTACGCAGTGGGTGCTCCAGGACGCATTCACGGCCGGGCGGCCACCGTACGAGGACGTCGGGGTGCAGGTCGTCGACGATGTCGAGCCCTATGAGCTGATGAAGCTGCGGCTGCTCAACGGGGGCCACCAGGCCATGTGCTACTTCGCCTACCTGTCCGGCTACCGACTGGTGCACGAGGCCGCTCAGGACCCCTTGTTCCAGGCCTTCCTCCTCGGCTACATGGACGAGGAGGTTATCCCGACTCTGCCCCCGGTGCCGGGAGTGGACCTTAACGGGTACAAGCACACGCTTATTGAGCGCTTCTCCAACCCGGAGGTCCGTGACACCATCGCCCGGCTGTGCGCGCAAAGCTCGGACCGGATCCCGAAGTGGCTGCTGCCGGTGGTCCGCCATCAGCTCGCGAATGGCGGTGAGATCAGGCGCTCGGCTGCGGTGGTGGCGAGCTGGGCACGCTACGCGGAGGGTGTCGACGAGCAGGGCGAGCCGATCGAGGTGGTCGACCGGCTCGCAGACAGCCTCACCCAACTCGCCCGCTGTCAGCGCGAGGACCCCGACGCGTTCATCGCAAACCGCGACCTGTTCGGGGACCTTGCCGACGACACGCGTTTCGGCACCGCCTACCGGCCCGCGCTGGCCTCGCTGTACCAGCGCGGGGCACGAGCGACGCTGGAGTCGCTGGCCTGACGACGACACCCACCCTTACCTGCTGACCCCGCCATCCGATCGCCGCGCCGACCTGGCCCGGGCTGGCCCGGAGCCTGATCAGTCGTGAGGGCATCGTCGATGCCGACGAGGGTCGTGTTCTCGGCGTCGAGAACGTCGGCCAGCGTCGCTCAACCGGCCAGTTTCCGCAGGTAGATGGCTTGCACACGGGCGGGCTATCAGCACCGGCTCAGCACGATGTCACTGCTGTATGCGTGAGGTGTCGGCAGGCACGCGAAACCAGAACAGGGACAAGACGTTTGGCGTCGCGTCCTTCGCGTCCTGATTGTCGAGTGCCCTCAGCTTTGCCAGCAACTCGTGGATCGCGGTCAGCGCAGCCGGCATAGCAGCAGGCGTGAGCGATATTTCACGAATCGTGGTGAAGGTCTCGTCCGACGCGGCGGCCGGTACCTGGAGCGAGGCATCCAGCAGCCGCTGCAGCTCGGCGACATAGGCGGCATCGACTTGGCCCCGAAGGCCTGCGGGCGTCTCGGAGGGGACCTCGATTTCCGTCCCGGCGGGTACCCGGTAGAGCAGCTCGCGGCCGCCTCGGCGCATTCGCTCGCCGGCCGGGACGGCAATTCCAGCGCGAATCAGAGTACGGAGATGGTACTGCGCCGAGCCGGGGCGGATGCCGAGCCGCCGAGCCAGCTCTGACGCCGACAATGGATCGGCAGCCAGCATGTGCTTGATCCGCACTCGCGTCGGATGAGCCAGGGCCCGCATCGCCTGGACGCCGCCAACTCGCCGATCTTGCATGCTGCGATTGTCTCCCGGGATGGATGGTCTGTTCGCGGTTGCGAGGCTCGTTAAAGAAGGCATATGCGCTCATGCCCGGGCCCGCACGCGCTGGTCTCAGCCTGACAGGGCGCGCCGAGAATCACTAACTACCATACAATAGTTGTTGTATGGTGGTATCTCCGTCTTCCCCGTAGGAACGGGCCACCGTCCGCTTGGCACCGGAGCCGGCTCCGCGAAGATCACGGTCGTGGCCGGGCCCGGTCACCCCGCGAGGGCGACCCCGGGCCAATAGTCAGAAATACCCGCTGACCTAGATCACGCTGAAGACCACTTACACCACCCAGCAGGACGCAACCGAGCTTGGCCAGTCGCCAGTTGCATAAAGGGAGTAGGGCGTGGGCGCTCGTACGGAGCCTGAGCCTGGCTTGCATGTTCTGGTGCGGGGATATAGATCCGCGGCTGGCTTGACACAGGAGGAGCTTGCCAAGCGCTCAGGACTTAGTCTCCGCGCGCTTAGTGACATTGAGCGAGGCCGGACGGCGAGACCGAACAAGCACTCGCTTGCGCTGCTCGCCGATGCGCTTGAGCTGAGCGAGCCGGCCCGGGCGCGGCTGATGGCGGCGCGGCGGCACCTCGTGGCTGAAGTCGGCTGTCGCGAGTCAGCGGGCGACGGTGATGGCCCGCCCGTGGCGATGCCGCGTTTGCTTCCTGCTCCGGTGCGCTGTTTCACGGGGCGGGTAGCCGAGCTGAGGGTGCTGAATGACCTGCTGGAACAGGCCGGGTCACGTAGCGATGGCTTGATCACAGCTATCACCGGTACCGCTGGCGTGGGCAAGACGGCTTTGGCGGTGTACTGGGCCCGTCAGCACCTCGCCGAGTTTCCCGACGGGCAGCTGTATGTCGACCTCCGTGGCTTTGCCCCCGACGGCTATCCCTTGCCCTCGGCCGAGGCGCTGGGCGGCTTTCTCGAAGCCCTGCAGGTTCCCAGCGGGCAGATTCCGGCCACCCTGGACAGCCGCCAAGCGCTGTACCGCGGCCTGCTGACCGGCAAGAGGATCCTGGTCTTGCTCGACAACGCCCGCGACCCCGCTCAGGTCCGCCCGCTGCTGCCTGGCTCGCCGGGCTGCGTGGTGGTGGCCACCAGCCGCAGCGAGCTCACCGGCTTGGTCTGCGCCGACGACGCCCGCCCGCTCACCCTTGACCTGCTCACCTTCGCCGAAGCTCATGAGCTGCTCGCAGCGCGGCTCGGCGCCGACCGGCTGGCGGCCGAGCCAGCTGCTACCGCTGAGCTGATCGCCCTTTGTGCCCGGCTGCCGCTAGCCCTGGCTATCACTGCTGCCCGCGCCGCAACTCGCTCGCAGTTCCCGCTCGCGGTGCTGGCCGCCGAGCTGCGCGATGCACGTGGCCGCCTCGACAGGCTCGCCACCGGTGAAGATGCTACCGACCTGCGCGCGGTGTTCTCCTGGTCCTGCCATCAGCTGAGCGCCCCCAATGCCAGGATGTTCCGACTGCTCGGCCTGCACCCTGGCCCGGACATCACTGACGCCGCCGCCGCCAGCCTGGCGGGCTTGCCGCGGTCTGAGGCCCGCCGCCTGCTGGCCGGGCTGACCCGCCGCCACTTGCTCGCCGAGCCCGTTCCCGGTCGTTACGCCCTCCATGACCTGCTGCGCGCCTACGCCGCCGAGCTGGCCGCGGCCACGGAGGACGAGCAGGACCGCCGGGCGGCCATCGGCCGGACGCTCGACCATTACCTGCACACCGCCCATGCCGCCGCCCTCCTGCTCAAGCCGTCGCGTGAGCTGATCACCCTCACCCCGGCGCGATCTGGCGTCACACCCGAGCACGTCGCCGACCACCTGCAGGCTTTGGGCTGGTTCGAGGCCGAGCGCGAAGTACTGCTAGCGGCGATCGCTATGGCCGCCGAGACCGGATTCGATGCCTATGCTTGGCAGCTGCCCTCGGCGATGGCAGACTTCCTCGACGGCGAGGCCACTGGCATGAGTCGGCCGCGGTTCAGCGCACCGCGCTGGCTGCCGCCACCCGCCTCGGAGACACCGCGGGGCAGGCCACGGCCGGCCGCGCCCTCGGGACGGCATACGGCTGGCTCGCCGACTACGACCAGGCATGTGGTCACATGATCGACAGCCTCGACGGCCTGCACCACCCCGACGCCGGCCAGGTCCGCGTCAAACTCGAGGACCTCGGCACTGGCAGCCGAGCCGAGCTGGCCGGCAGGCGCATCATCTGATCGGGTCGGCGTCAATGCCCTAGCCGCATGGCGTAATGGACGAGCGGGAGGGCGGAGGTCTTCCGGCGGATCCGCGCCGAGGCTGGCTCCGGCAGCGCTCAAACCCTGGACGGCCAGTCAGTCCAGCGCCGCTGCTCCGGAGTCTTGCCGGCGGTGCTGGTCATATCCCCCCGTCGCCGGGGTTGTCCATGATGGCGCAGAGCGCGCCCAGGGGGTTGGCGGTGATGGCTGCGGGGTCGGCAGCGCCCACGAAGAAATCGGGGATTGCGTATTTCGACGCGAGCGAGGCGGCGTCTTCGGCGGCGTGTTTGCCTCCGCCGTTTCCCAGGAACTCGTCGATGGTTCCGGTGGCCGCGCCCTGGGCTGTCTCGCTGGCGAGCTCGGAGAGGTTGAAGCCGCTGAAGCCGTCGTGGTTGACGATCTGGGTCAGGCCGTCGGTGACGAAGCCGGATGCGGCGCCAGCGCAGGTGGGGCCGCACTCGTCGGCGAGGGCACCGAAGGTGAAGCCGGACACCGCCGCGATCGCGACGCTGGACCACTTGACCTTCTTGCCGTAGATGAGCTCGTTGAACAGGACGCCGCCTGCACCCGCGATGGCGCCGATGCCGCCGGCGATGAGGTTGTCGATGCCGAACAGGCGCCCGGAGGGGTCGGTGTAGTAATCGGGGACGTCGCTGGCGTAGGCGTAGGGCTGCCCGCTGATAGCGAGCATCGGGTCGAGGGTCAGGAACGATCCGGTGGCCGGGTTGTAGTCGCGGGCGCGCATGTTGTCCAGGCCGCCGCTGTCGGGCACGGTGTAGGAGCCGGCGTAGCCGATCGAGGACGACGGTGCCCCGGTGACCAGGCTCGTGGTGGCCGCCGCGCCGTAGGGGCCGTAGGTGGTCTTGGTGGCCTGGGTGCCGGACGAGCTGACCAGGCCGGTGACCGACCCGAGCCAGTCGGTGACCGGGCTGTAGCTCCCGGCGGATGTCGACATGGAGGCGAGCAGGCCGTCCGCGCCGTAGGCGTAGTCGGCGCTGGTGGATCCGGACGGGGTGACATCTTCTGCGGCGACCGGGAGCGGGTTGTTGATGTCCCAGACCGTTCTCTTGGTGATCGAGCCGTTGAGGCGGGCAGCGGTGAGGTCCCCGCCGGCGTCCCAGGTGTAGGCGGCCTTGCCGGCCGTGGTGTTCGCACTGGTCAGCTCGCCAGCGGCGTTATAGGTGTAGGTGGTGGCGCCCGCGCTGGTCTGGTTGCCGTCGGCGTCGTAGCCATAGGTCGTGGTGGTGCTGCCGGTGACCGACTTGGTCAGTTCGTCGTCGGCGTTGTAGGAATGCGTCGTCGCGGTGGTCCCGGTCGTGGCGGAGGTCAGGTTCCCTGCGGCGTCGTAGGCGTAGCTGGTACCGCCCGCGCTGGCCAGCCGGCCCGCGGCGTCGTAGCTGAAAGACTGGGACGGCTGTGCCTTGCCGGCCAGGGTGACCGCGACCGCTGCCGGCTCCCCGTCGGCCTTCAGGGTCAGCCCATAGGAATCCAGCACCGCGCTGCTGGTCGCGTCCGAGATCTTGGTGAGCCGCCCGGCACCGTTGTAGGTGAAGGTCTGCATCACCTTGTCCGGCTGCGCCGCCGCCGCCAGGTTCCCCGCCGCGTCGTAGGTGTAGCTGGTCTTGGACGATCCCTGGCTGACCGAGGCGATCTGCTCCTCGGGGGTGTAGGCGTAGCTGATCACCGTCTTGTCGGGGTAGGTGCGGGAGGTCACGTTGCCGTCCGCGTCGTAGGCGTAGGAGAAGCCGCCCGCCGAGGTCAGCTCGCCGTCGGCGTCATAACGCGGCGCCCGGGTCCCGGCCGCGTCGGTCACGCTGGTCACCCGGCCGCCGGCGTCGTAGCTGTAGCTCACCGCCGCAGTGCCGTCGGAGTAGTTGACCTTCACCGGCCGGCCGGCGGCGTCGTAGGCGGTCGTGGTGGTCGTGCCCCGGGCGTCGGTGAGTTTCACCTGGTTGCCGTCGCCGTCGTAGGCGTAAGTCACCGGCCGGCCCAGCGGGTCGGTCGCCTTCACCACCCGGCCGTCGGCGTCGTCGGCGTAGGTCCAGGTGTGGCCGTCGGGGTCGGTCCGCGAGGTCAGGTACCCCGCCGGGTCATACCCGTAGCGGGTCACCCCGCCGTCGGCAGCGGTGATGGACGTGACCTGCTGCTGGCCGTTGTAGCCGTACCGGGTGACCAGGCCCGCGGGATCGGTCACCGTGACCGGGAACCCCATCGCGTCGTAGGCGAACGCCTCCGTCCCCCCGCCCGGGCTCGTCACGCTGGCCAGCAGGCCGGCCGGGCTGTAGGCGTAGGTGGTGGTGAAATTCGAGACCGTCGCCCCGGAGACGTTCCCGCGCGGGTCGACCTTGGACGCCAGGTTCCCGGCTGCGGTGTAGGTGAACGTCGCCTTCCCGCCCGACGCGCCGGTCACCGAGGTGACCTCATCCACCGCGTTGTAGATGAACGTCGTCGTGTGGCCGTTCGGGTCGGTGTAGGTGAGCAGGTTGTTGCGGGAGTCATAGGTCCACGACCGCCGGCGCGAGAGCGGGTCGGTCACCGACAGCAGGTTGCCGTTGCCGTCGTAGGACAGCGTGGTGACCCCGCCGAGCGGGTCGGTGATCTGGACCGGCAGCAGCAGGTCACCCGGCGCATATTCGGTGGCCGCGTTCAGCGGGTCGATCGTCTGCAGCAGCAGCCCGCCGCCGTACACGTCGGTCCACACCCCGCCATCCGGATCGGTGGTATCGGTCACGTTCAGGCCGTTCACGGTCGCATAGGAGAACGTGGTCGCCGCTCCGGTGCCGTCCGTCGAGCTGGTGACCTGGCCGGCGGAGTTGTAGCTGTTGTGCAGGATCGTGCCGCCATCCGGGCCGGCGATGGTCGCGAGCAGCCCGCCGGGGTTGTAGGTGTAGGAGGTCGTGGCGCCGCTGGTCCCGCCGGGCGTCACGACAGACGTCAGCAGCCCGCCCGAGTAGCCGTAGGAAATGCTCGTCCCGTTCGGCAGCGTGATGCCCGACAGCCGCGACCCGCTGTAGGTCAGCGTCGCCTTCTGCCCTGCCGCGTCGGTGACCGACGACAACTGGCCCGAGCTGTAGGCAAAGGTCAGCCCGCGCCCGGCCGGGTCCAGATCCGAGGTGAGCTGCCCGGACGCGGTGAACGACAGCACGTCCTGCTGCGGCGCGGTCAGCTTGTACCCGGTCACGTTCCCCGACGAGTCCGTCACCTGCGTCAGCACCGACAACGCCCCCAGCGGCGCGGTGAACCCGCCGCTGCCGTTACTGGTATAGGCGTACTGGCTGCCGTTCTCCGAATTGAACGTCACCGTCCCGGCCGCCGAGTCCGCCGACAGCGACGCGAACCAGGGCATCGTCCACCCCGGCCCCAGCGGCCCGGCGGCTGTCACTCCCGAGGAATAGTTCCGCGTCACGCTCAGCGGAACCCCGGGACCGTTCGTCGTCGCGTCCGTGAACGAGTCCGTATACTCGCCCGTCGCCGTGTCCACCGCATCGCCGCGGAAATTTTGCGCCGCCACCCCCCCAGACGAATCCGGCGAGCATATACACCCCTGAGCCTGACTCGTCGGGATACTTCCATAAAAAAGTACAACGTCAGACGCCGCCGCCGATTGGCCGACGACCGTCCCCGTTATGGTTATTATAAAATTCTGCTGGCCGTCAATGATCGGGGCGAAGCCACAGCTGGCGGGCGCGACGTTGAAACTCGCGGATACGGGGGTCCCTGTTGCCGTGCCGAACCTTGACGGCGCGGTCACCGTGGTTGTCGCCACGGTCTCGTCATGTCCGGGCGCCGACCAGCATACCTGCTGGAACGCCACCTGCACCTGCTCCGACACTGGCGGGTCACTGGTGTTGAAGATCTGGGCGGACACCGTCACCGGCTCACCGGGAACAACCATGCTGTTGCTCACGCAACTCTGGGAGCAGTTCCCGAGGACGGCTCCGCCGGGTCCGGTCATGACGATGTCCAAGGGCAATCCCGCGTCGCCCGAGGCGGCCAGAGCCGTCGCCGGCCCTGGCGCGCCGGGAAGCGGCGATCGTGACATGCCCCTGACCAGCGCGCCGCGCAGCTCCGCCGTTCGTCTCGCCTGCGCCGCAATCCACCGCAGCCGCACAAGTGGCTGCTTCGGCAGACCGGCCGACAGCCGGGCCCGGGCCGCGCGGTTCGCCTCCTGCCCGCCATGCCGGGACAGTTCCCGGTGCACCAGCGCCTGCCGGGCAGCGAGCGCAGCAGCGTGGGTTGCCGCCGCATCTGGTTGCTGAGCCGCTGCCCCGGCCGACGGTGCCGCTGAGACCAGCCCGATCAGGCACGCCAGCGCGACTACGAGCCGTCCGCAGCGCGAAAAGGTCGGCGCGCTGCGAGCGCAAGCGTACTTCCGTGACCTCGATGCGGCGGTCCGAGCCAGCGCCGCCCAGCCGCCCTTCCTCAGCTGCCGTGCTCCCATTCCACTATCCCCATATCGCTAACACGCGCCAAATGACCTAGGACAAAGCGATCTTCGTAACACTGAGTCAGACGATATGGTGCGCGAACTTTGCCGCCGGCCTCTGCCTGACCCGGTTGCCTCCGGAGGCCCTGACTAAGGCTGACCTTTACCGGAAATACACTCCGCGCCGGCGGTCATGCCACCGAATGCGTTTGGCCGGGGGCACTAACACTGGGCTTCCCGGGCGCAGGTCCGGTCATCAGGCGTGATAATAGAGGTTAGGCGCGTCGGAGGAGGACGTCGCTTGCACGCCGTGATACACGGTGGCGACAGTGACCGCTGCCACAGTCGGCGCGGTCCCGAGGGCAGCCGCGATAGCGATCGTTGTGCTGGCCATGATTTTGCGCATGCGCTGGCTCCATTAATTAGCGGCGTTAGTTATGCGGTCACAAATCTTAGGCCAACGCTAGACGGTATACCTCGCAGAATCCAGGCAGAATGACCGGCAATGTTACCTGCAGAATGCGCACTTCACGGCGCAGAAGGTGCCGCGGTAAGACAGTCCGAACAGACGCGCGGCTTCCGCAAAGGGTCGGCCAGCATCATTCCCTCGCGAGGTCGGCCTGGGCGCCCCGCCGTCAGATAGGGAACCAGCCTGCGTAGCTCGCGCACCGTGCGTAGCACGGCCGGGCTGCAGCAGGAGATCTGGGCCAGGCCGATCATCGGCCCGGACAGGTCAATGGCGTCGACCTGCTCGAACCTTCGGCGAGGGTCACCGTATGTTGCCCGGCTCCGCCGTCAGGCAAGCATGGAAATCTGCCAGGAACCGCGACAGCACGGCAAGTGGCCCGGCACCGGCATCCTCTGGCAAGCTGTCCATCACGGCCTTCGCTGGAATCGGCGCAGCGCGGCAGCTTCCTGGGCTTGGTGGTAGGCGAGTGAAAGCTCGGTGACCCGCTCCAGCCGTTCCTGCCAGCGGCACCCGAGCAGGGCACGCCACCGGGGCAGCGCCGCCGGGTGCAGGTGCCGTGCCCGGGCCGCCGGGCTGCGCCGTGCCGCAGCAGTCGGCGGGAAGATAGCCAGATCGGCCGTCATCAGCGTTTCTCTTGGTGCTGACGCCTGGGTCGCGGACGCGCCTGCAGGCCAGCTGAAGCCCACGCTGGCAGGCCGCTGTGAATGCCGCTGTAAGCACCGGGCGGCGGAAACGGACTCCCCGGTACACGCCGGCCGGGCGACCCTCCAGAGCTTCCCGCCTAGATACCCCCCCGCAAGCGCCGTTTCGATGTGACCGATTGTGCCCTATCCGCCACTCTTTGAGTTACCGTTACCTTTCTGTGACCGAATGGTGTCACCTGGTGACGGTGGAAAGGCGTCCACTAGTCGCAACAAGCTTCCCGGCTCCGCGCAAAAGGGCCGGGAGGAAAGGCGCCTAACCGTCCAGGCGAGGATGGCCCCAGCCGGGGGCCGGGGCCGGGAGCGCCGCTCAGATGGCGCGAGATACGAGACAGGAAGAAGGACGAATGAGGAATCACATCACCAGGCTCGCGACCGGCCTGGCCGTGGCGGCACTGCCAGTGCTCGCGCTCACCGCGGCAGGCACGGCGAGCGCATCGGTCGCGCCAGTGCGGCCAGCGGCCACCGCCGAGTGCAACGCGGGCCCGAACTGCACGTCCCCCGACGTGCAGAACTCCAGCCTGGTCAACGAGCTGGTGCTGGCCCACGCCGGCAAGAAGGTCATCGTCACCGACGCCGACAGCTCCGACCCGGCGCAGGACTGGCGCTACAACCTCGAGGGCACCGTCTCCGACCTGTTCAACGGCGGCATCAGCCCGATGTTCGGGCTCACCCCGCAGGACAACAGGCTGTACGGCAGCGATGAGGTCTACCAGCTCGAGTCCGCTCCGTACGGGGCGCCGTCGGACAGGTGCCTGACGGACGTCAAGGGAAAGGCCGTCCTGGCGCACTGCGGCCTGGCGGCGAACCAGCAGTTCATCGCCGCTGACTTCTCGCAGGGCGTCGAGGCGGGTGTCACCAACGCGGCGAACCCCGACGAGGCGGACTTCGCCCTGTCGATCCCGCACGCCGACGTGGGCAACCACGACGCGCTCACGGCGCACGGTGACAACGCCCAGCTCACCTTCAACGACGTGAACAGCGCCGGGTCCCTGAAGCAGTACTGGGATGACGACCAGAACAACAACGGCGCTCCTAGCGACAACTAGCGCCGCAAGACGTGCGAGCCCGGCCCTGCCAGTCAGTGACACCGGCTGGTCTCGCATAGGCAGTGTCGTACCTTCCTGTCCGATGCTGCCAGGGGAGCCCCGCGTGGTGATCACTCACCGCGCGGGGTTCTTTGTTTTCGGCGTGAGAACAGACGCGCTGGTCGAGGGCGATCCGCCGGTGGCCCGTCTCGATACGGCTCAGCGTGGAGGGGCTGCCCGTAGGGTCGGAGCATGGAAAACCATCACCACCAGCACCATCCCGCAGCCGAGACCGACTCGGCGGCCATGGCCGACTCGGCGGCCATGGCCGAGCTCCTCGACCTCGATGCCGAGGTGCTGCACTCGTACCTGTCCGAAGTGATCGCCTGGGTCCACGAGCTGGCTGCCGATCTGCCCCGCCGCCGGATCCTCGACCTAGGTAGCGGGACCGGGACCGGCGCCCTCGCCCTGGCCCGGCGCTTCGAGGGGGCCGACGTGCTCGCCGTGGACATATCCGCGCGACTGCTGGCCCGCCTCAGGGACAAGGCCCGTGATCTCGGCGTGGCCGACCGGGTCCGCACCGTCCAGGCCGACCTGGACGCGGCGTGGCCGGCCATCGACACCGTTGACCTGGTGTGGGCGTCCGCATCCCTGCACCACATGGCAGATCCCGATCGCGTCCTCACCGCGGTCTTCGCCGCGATCCGCCCCGGCGGGCTCCTGGCTGTGGCCGAGATGGACTCTTTCCCGCGCTTCCTGCCCGACGATCTTCACCACGGCCGCCCCGGACTCGAAGCGCGCTGCCATGCCGCCCTGGCCGAAGGACAGGCCGACGAGGTACCGCATCTTGGCTCCGACTGGGGCCCACGCCTGAACAAAGCCGGCTTCACCATCGAGGCCAAACGGCCCTTCGCCATCGACCTGATGCCCCCGCTTCCCGCCGCCGCCCGCCGCTACGCTCAGGCATCCCTGCAACGAATCCGGTCCGGCCTCGATGGCCGGATGAGCGCCGACGACCTGGCTACGCTCGACACCCTCATCGACAGCGACGGGCCCCTCGGCGTCCTGCGTCGCGACGACCTGACCGTCCGCACCACGAGGACCGTATGGGTGGCCAGACGGCCGTGAGACGGACGAGGGTGATGCCTCATCAAGCTATCTGGCCGGAAATAGCCCGTCTCGAAGACAGGCTCGCGTCGGTGGCACGATCAATGAGTTTGAGCGACTGCTCAAACGCTGTGTTATCCTCGTACTTGAGCAGGTGCTCAACTATGAGGAAGACGCGATGAACGCCGGCAGTGAGATCGGCAATTCCGGCAGTTGGATGTCGTCGATCCGACGCGGCGCTGCGCTGTTCGCCGGTCTCGGTGGCGCGCTCGGCGGTATTGCGGGAACCATCGACTGGCCGGTTGTCGGGACGTTCTTCGGTGCCGTGGAGGGCGCCCTGGCCGGCGCCGTGGCTGGGGTCATTGATGCAGCGGCACTGACGCTGCTGGCAGGCTGGATGCGATCGAGGTGGGCTTGTCGGGGGTTGGCCGGCGTGGTCGCCGGGATGGCCACGGCGGGTGGGGCCCTGATCTACGCCGGCCCGGTCAACGTCTCGCGTGCGTGGCCGTCGTGCTGATCGCAACAGCGGTGGTGGTCGGCGCTGCGCTTGGCCCGCTGGTCGCGTACGGGGCCGAGCCCGTGCCGGCGAGCCGACTCGCCGGTGCTCGGCTTGCGCGCGTCGGCCGGATCCTGGGCTGGGGCGCTGCACTCGGCGCAGCCGCTGGTGCCGTCGCCGGACTGGTCATCGGGATGCGCACCTACCTCCCGACGTCTCCGGTCGCCGCCGTGGAGGGCGCCGTGTTCGGTGTCGTCAGCGGCGGGGTCCTGGCCTGCCTGGTCGCCGGTGTCGCGATGTTGCCGCGAATCCGGGCGCGGCGATGACCGATACCCGAACCAAGCTGCTGGACGCGGCCGCGGACGCCCTGCGCGAGCACGAGGCAGCCCAGGCGTCGGCGCGGACCATCGCCGGCCGGGCCGGGGTCAACCAGGCGTTGATCTTCTACCACTTCGGCACGGTCAGTGAGCTGATCGAGGCAGCGTGCCATCGGGCGGTAGATGAGGCCGCCGACCACTACCGTGAGCAGTTTGACCGCGTCACGTCACTTCCGGGCCTGCTCGACGTCGGCCGCGAACTGCACCAGCGCGAGCGGTCGGTCGGGAACGTCGCGATGATGGCCCACCTGATGTCCGGAGCCGGCAACGATCCGATCCTCGCCAGCGCGGCTCGTTACGCGATGAGCCGCTGGAACGCCGAGATCGAGCCTGTCGTGGCGCGCGTGCTGCGCGACAGCCCGCTGGCCGAGATCACCGACAGCGCCGGCCTGGCCTGTGCTGTCAGCGCGTCGTTCATCGGTCTCGAGCTCTACGAGGGCGTCGACCCGGAAGGCGCCGCGAACGCGCTGGACTCGTTGGAGCGCCTCGGCGTGCTGGTGGACGTCTTCGATGACCTCGGCCCGATCGCCCGGCGAGCGCTGCGGTCGAAGCTCAAGGCCGTTCGCGCCACCGAGCCAAGAAGGGCCTGAACGGACCACTGGCCGCTAGTCCGTTCCGATGTGCGGCGGGTCATAGATCACCGTCTCGTGGCCATCGTCCCGGCGCTGCCCGTTAGCCCCCGTGTCATCGTGAACACCGCGGTGGGATTTCGGTCAGGTCCAGCCGATGGCCACATATTCAGCCGGAGCGACGTTCGGTGTTCATAGCGAATGGCTCAACAGTCGAGGACTCAAACCAGGGCCAGGACCCAGGTATTGTCATGCCGTGCAGCGGCCGGATGCGGAACGGAGAGACAAGAACAGCATGCGCCCCGCGGTCCGGCTGACAGCGGTCGCGGCGGCGGGCGCCGTCATCGCCGCGGTCCTGTCCGCCTGCGCCGGTGCCCCCATGTCACCGGCTACTTCGGCCAGCCACGCCAAGCAGACCGCGAGCCGTCCCGCGCTGCGGCACACACAGCACGCCCGGCCGGCGATGCAGACTATTCAGGTCCCCAGCGCACCTCAGCACGTCAAGGCAAAGGGTGCCGCGCTAGCGGATGCAGGCACGGACAAGCTGTTCTGGAGCCGTGAGCTCAACACGGAACGGCCGATCGGCAGCATCACCAAGGTCATGACGGCCCTAGTGGTGATCGAGGCCGGCGACCTCAACAGAGACATCCGCATACCCAAGGCAGTCATTCAGTACGTGGCGAAGTATCAGGGTGAAAGCGCGGGCCTGCATCCGGGTGATGTCGTGACGACCCGCGAATTGCTTGAGGCAATGCTGCTGCAGTCGGCCTGCGACGCTGCTTACGTGCTGGCCACGACCTACGGTCCGGGCATGCCGGCATTCCTCGCCAAAATGAACGCGACGGCGCGCCAGCTGGGCATGACCCGTACGCATTTCACCAGCCCCGACGGCCTTCCCTACCCGACCGAATACTCCACCTACTCAACGCCGGCCGACTTGCTGACGCTGGGCATAGCGGCCATGAAGCTGCTACTACTCCGCTCGATCGTGGCCCAGCGCTTTTATCACCTCGCGAAGAACCGCGGCCACCATCACTCCTACTGGTGGGGCAACACCAACGACCTGATCGGCGGCTACCGGGGCGCTGACGGGATCAAGACCGGATACACCGACGCGGCCAAGCACTGCCTTCTCTTCGATGCCGCACGACACAGCGTGACCCTGATCGGTGTTGTACTCGGCAGCCCGGCTACCGGACCCGACGCGGGTGCCCAGGACGCGACGCAGCTGCTGAACTGGGGATTCAGCCTGAAGACAGCGGCCGGCGGCTAACGCCCAGCCGAGCCAGTTGCCGGCCGCAGAGCTCATCGAGCCGATCGCCCAGGACGCCGACGATGGCCTGCTCCTCAGGTAGCGCATCGCGGGGCCGTACCGACGGATCGGCAATTCGGTGCTGTCAGCCTCGCCGGCTTGAGCCATTGTCCGGCGGACCGGACGCAAGCGCGCCGGGAAGCTCGATGACGACTTTGGCTCCGCCCTCGGGCGGGTTGAGGGCGGTCGCCCGGCCGCCGTGGGCCTGTGCGATGGCGCTGACGATTGCCAGTCCCAGGCCGGCGCCTCCGTCGCTGCGCGCGCGTCCGGTATCCGGGCGCCTGAAGCGCTCGAAGGCGTGGGGCAGGAATTCTGCTGGGAAGCCGGGACCATGGTCGCGGACTTCGATGATCAGATCTGGTCCGGCCGCCCTGGCAGCGAGCACGATCGACGACCTCGCTGGCGCGAATCGCAATGCGTTGTCGACCAGGTTATCGACCGCTTCGCGGACGCGATCGGAATCGAGGTCCGCCGCCAGCCCCGCGGCCGCTTGCGCCTCGCACGAGACGCCGACTGCGCTGGCACGGGCGGCCGCCTGCTCGGCGCTGCGGGCAAGCAGCTGCCTCATGTCGGTTCGCCGCAAGCGCGGGGCTATCCGGGCCTCATCGCTGCGGGCGAGAAATAGCAGCTGCTCGGTAATTCGGGCGAGCCGCGCGACCTCCTCGCTGGCGCGTGCCACCGCCTCAGCCAGTTCCTCCCGGCTCCTGCCTGGCCGGCCAGCCAGCTCAAGCTCGCCACGCAGCACGGCGAACGGCGTGCGCAGCTCGTGGCTGGCGTCCGCAACCAGGGTCCGCTGCCGCGACAGCGCACGCTGGAGCCGGCTCAGCAGCTCGTTCATCGTCGTTGCCAGCGCGGCGATCTCGTCCCGCGTCCGCGGTATCTGGACGCCTGGCGCCTCGTCCCGCTCTGACAGCGCGGCCACCTGGCGGCGCAGCCGCTCGACTGGTGACAGGGCTGCGCGCGCCAGTCCGTAAGCGCCGAGCCCGGCTGCCGCCACGAATACCAGGCCTGCGATGAGCAGGCTGCGGGACACGTCGCTCAGCGTGCCGTCGAATGCCTCGAGTGAGACGCCCGCGACGGCGACCCAACCGGTCCGGGCTGCCAGCGGCGCAGCAATCAGCCGCTCGCGCTCGCCTTCGTCATTCTTGACCAGGACCAGCCGCTGCTGCCGCGCCTGGCGGAGCTCAGCCGCGGACAGCATCGGGGTGGTCCCGGCGTCCGCGCTGGCACCCCGGACCCGGCCGGCGGCGTCGATGACCTGGATCACGTACTCGCCGGGCGCGGGGCTGCCCGCCGCGGGCACCGCGCCGCCGCGGGCTGGAACGTACCTGCTGGCCTGGGTGAGCCGGGCGCTGAGCTGTGCATCGATCGAGCCGAGCTGGGAGGACGAGATCTCGGTAACGAACAGCCAGCTGCCGAGGGCGAACAGGATCGCCGCGGCCATCGTGAACACGACGGCGAGCCGGAGCCGGATGGACATTCCTACTCCGGCTTATCTTGCCGGAGCCGGTAGCCCATCCCCCGGACCGTCACGATGTCGTTGCGCCCGAACGGGGTGTCGACCTTGCGGCGCAGGTAGTTCACGTACTGGTCGACGACGTTCGAGGTGCCGTCGTAGGCGAAGTCCCAGACGGCCTCGATGATCTGGGACCTGGTCAGCACGGTTCCGGGGTGGCGGAGGAAGAACTCGAGCAGGCCGAATTCCTTCGGAGAGAGCTGGAGCTCGGTATCGGCGCGCCACGCCCGCTTACTGGCGGGATCCAGCTTCAGGTCGCCTTCGGTCAGCACGGCCGGGCGCCGGCGGTCGTCTCTGCGGGCGAGTGCCCGCAACCTCGCGGCCAGCTCTAGCAGGCTGAACGGCTTGACCAGGTAGTCGTCTGCTCCCGCATCCAGGCCGCGGACCCGGTCGCCGATCTCGTCGCGAGCGGTGAGCATCAGCACAGGCGCCCAGATGCCTGCGTCCCGCAGCCGCCGACAGAGCTCGAAGCCGTCCAAGCCCGGCAGCAGGACGTCGAGCACGATAGCGGCATAGGGATTCTCGGTCGCCATCCACAGCCCGTCGGGGCCATCACTGGCGACGTCAACCGCGTGGCCTTCCTCTTCGAGCGCGCGCTTGAGCAGGCGCGCCATCCGCACCTCGTCTTCGATCACGAGCACTCGCATACCGCGAGGCTACGCAGCGTCAGATGTAAAGACGATGAGAGCCAGATAAACGATCTGCAAGATGTGAAGACTCACACGAGCCTCTCACCATCAATTCATCACCGCTCTTGCACCATCAGATCACCGGGCAGGACCCGGCAGCCAGAGAGCGGAAGGAAACGAACATGGACTCCCATCGCGAAGACAGCAGAGGGCCGGTGCCGCTGCCGGGGTTCGGCGACTCAGGTCCCGCTGATCCCGGCAGCCGGCCTGCGTCGGCTCGCAGTGACGGTATCCGGCATGTCCGGCGGCTGTCGAACTGGACGGCGGCCGCGCTGATCGTCGGCACCGGAGCGGCCACTGTGGCGCTCGCCCACCAGGCCTTCCCCGCCGCAGCTCCGGCGGCTGGCACGACATCTGCGACGGCCGGGACCGGCAGCGTGGCTACTGCGCAGGGAACGGCCGGACCGCAGGCGACGCACTCGGTTGCGACGACGAGCGGGTCGGGTGTCACCGTGACAACCACCAGCCGGACCGCCAACGGCAAGACCATCGTCACACACGTCCGGCACGCCCCGGCCTACCACGACAACTGATGACGATGACGACTTCAATGCCCGAACTGGCCAACGTTGGGCCGTGGCTGCGCATCAGCACCGGCGACGACGCCATTGCCGTGGCTGAACGCGAAGCGCTGGGCACCACCTCCCGGATCGCGGTGTGGCCGCCAGAGAATCTCGACGGGGCACGTGCCGCAGTGGACAACGTCCTAGCTGCGCTGGATCTGCAGGCGAGCCGGTTCCGGCAGGATTCGGAGATCTGCTGGGTCCACCGCGCCGGGGGCGGCCTGTTCATGCTCAGCGATGGGCTCGCCGAGGCAGTCGGCGTCGCCCTCGCTGCGGCGAGCTGGACCGGAGGGCTGACCGATCCCACGGTCGGCGGCGCCCTTATCGCACTCGGCTACGACCGCGACTTCGCGGCGATCGACCAGCAGCGCAGCGAGCCGCCTGACGCGCCCGCGCCCGCACCGGGCTGGCAGAGGGTCCGGCTTGACGGGCCGATGCTAGAGCTGCCGGCTGGCGTCCGCCTCGATCTGGGTGCTACAGCCAAGGGCCTGGGATCCGACCGCGCGGTGCGGGCAGCCATGCTCGCGAGCGGGCAGGCTGGCGGCGTGCTGGTCAGCCTGGGGGGCGACATCGCGGTCGCCGGGTCGCCGCCTCGCGGCGGCTGGCCGATCACGGTCGCCGACGGACCGGACCCGGCAGGGTCGTCGCACGCGCAGCTTGTCCGTCTGCCCCGCGGCGCGATCGCCACCTCGTCGATCACCTGCCGCCGGTGGCGGCACGCGGGCCGGGTGCTGCACCACATCGTGGATCCCCGGACGGGGCTGCCCGCGGACGGGCCCTGGCAGACGGTGAGCGCGGCCGCAGTGACCTGTGCCGATGCCAACGCCGCGACCACTGCGGCGATCGTCGCCGGCCGGCGGGCAGAGGAGTGGCTGACCGCGGCGGGGCTCCCGGCAAGGCTCGTCACCCATGATGGCGAGGTGCGATACCTCGGCGGCTGGCCGGATGTCGACGGTGAGCCCGTGCCGATCCCGTCTGGCAGCCACGTGTACGGCGGGACGAGACGACCGGGAGGTGTGCGATGAGCGTGGCGGCTGCAGCCGCAGGATCCCAGGGCCTGTGGTTCGTCTCGCGAGCAAGCGGGCTGGCACTGCTAGTCGCGTTCAGCGCGGTGCTCGTGCTGGGCGTCGCAGCCCGGCTAGGCTCGGCACCGAGGCGCTGGCCGCGTTTCGTCTTCTCCGAGCTGCACAGGACGCTCGCGCTATTCTCGGTCGCGTTCCTGACGCTGCATGTGGCGACCGCGATCCTCGATCCGTTCGTCACGATCGGCTGGGCAGCAACGGTGCTGCCCTTCGCGTCCGGCTACCGGACACTCGCGACTGGCCTGGGCACCCTGGCCGTCGATCTCGGCGGTGCCGTGCTGCTTACCAGCCTTGCGCGGGGCCGCCTGGGCTACCGGGCATGGCGGGCGGTGCACTGGCTGGCCTACCTGGCATGGCCGGTCGCCTTCGTGCACTCCCTCACCGCAGGCGGCACCGACCTGCGGATCTGGTGGGTCGCGGTGATCGAGTGGGGGTCCGCCGCCGCAACAGCGACCGCCATCGTGGCCCGCCTCTTGCAGGCCATCCGGCACACTGCGCCCGCCAGCCAGCTACCGACCGCGCCGGAGCGGATCACACCGCAGGAAAGGACACCCGTGTAATGCGGACCGCCGACGGCCTTCAGCACCAGGCCGAGCTGGCCAGCACCCGGCTGCCCGGTCACCTGCCGCGCTTGCTGCCGGCCGGTTTCGTCGCCGGTCCCGCTAGCCTGGCCGAGCACCTGGCCCGGTACGGCCCGCTCCCGTCGCCCGGCGTGAACGGAGGGCGCCGGGAGGCGCTGATCGAGGAGGTGGACCGGGCCGGGCTCACCGGCCGAGGCGGCGCTGGGTTTCCCACCGCGCGGAAGCTGGCTGCCGTCGCGGCCGGGCGCGCCCCTGTCGTGGTGGCGAACGGGACCGAAGGCGAGCCAGCCAGCTCGAAGGACAAGGTCCTGCTCGCGCGGTCACCGCACCTGGTACTGGACGGGGCGGTGCTCGCCGCAGAAATGGTGGGCGCCGGCCAGATCGTGATCGTCGCGCATTCCTCCGTCCGCGAGATCGTGGACGACGCTGTCGCCGAGCGCAAGCGCGGTGGGTGCGGCCAGATCCGGATCAAGGTCACCACGGCAGCCAACCGGTTCGTCGGCGGGCAGGCCAGCGCGGTCGTGCACTGGATCGAGAGCGGTATCCCCACACCCACCGCGACGCCGCCGCGGCTCTCCGAACGAGGGCTCGGCGCAGCACCGACGCTCGTGCAGAACGTCGAGACACTCGCGCACCTCGGGCTCATTGCCCGTTATGGCGCCTCGTGGTTCCGGTCGGTCGGCACTCCACAGGAAGCCGGGTCGATGCTGGTGACCATTCTGGGCGCGGTCCGCGAGCCCTGCGTGCAGGAGATCGCCATCGGCACCCCGATCGGGGCAGTGCTCAGCCTGGCGGGCGGGCCATCCGCGCCGCTGCAGGCGCTGCTGCTCGGCGGCTACTTCGGCCAGTGGGTCGACGCCGCCGCGGCGGCGAGCCTGCCGTTCTCGTGGGCAGGCCTGGCCGACCTCGGTGCAGGCGTCGGCGCCGGCCTGATTGCGGCGCTGCCCAACGACTCGTGCGGCCTGGCGGAAACTGCGAAGGTAGCGCGTTATCTCGCCGACGAGTCAGCGGGACAATGCGGCCCGTGCGTGTTCGGCCTGGCCGCAGTCGCTGACCAGGTCGAGCGTCTCGCCGACGGCCGGACGTCCGAGCTTGGCCTGCTGCGCCGCTGGCTCGGCCAGGTCGACGGCCGCGGCGCCTGCAGCCATCCCGACGGCGCAGTACGACTGATCCGCAGCGCCCTCGACCGCTTCGGGCCCGAACTGGAGCAGCATGCGCAAGGCCGGTGCTGTGGGACCAGCAGCGTCCTGCCGGTGCCGCCGCGCAGGCAGCGATGACTGCCAGGGCTGCCAGGGCACGGCTCCGGGTCGACCCCATCGCCTGCGACGGCCGCGGCCTGTGCGCCGAATTGCTGCCCGAGCTGATCACCCTTGATGACTGGGGCTTCCCGATCATCCGCGCGGGCGACGTGCCCGCCCGCCTGCAGGCAGATACCCGCCAGACCGTCCGGGTCTGCCCGAAGCTAGCGCTCCGGCTCGAAGGGCTGTCCTAGCCAGCCCGTCTGAATTACCTTCAGTTGCCCGGCGAAGTGACCGCCGCCGATCGCGGTGTCGCAGGGCTAGCCGACGCGGCCGCTCTTCAGGGTGCCTGGTGCCTGGCGCCGCCAGAACGTGAGCGCGGCGATCGCCACGACGACCACGCTGAGCACGACCAGAGTGACATTGACTGGCCGGACCTGCAAGGAGAAGATCCGGCGGGTGAAAGGGAAGGCGGACAGTAGGCCCAACCCTGCCCCCAGACCGGCGACCAGGATAATCCGTGCCGCGTTCAGCGGCCGGGCGATGAGGGTGAGTACCCACAGGCCAACGCCGAATAGCGCTAGCACCGCGGCGGTGCTCGGCTAAATGGCATTGGTGCCGGCCGAGGTCCTGACGAACACGTAGCTGACGGCGGTGGCCGACCATGGCCACGACATGGCCGGCCGCCTGCAGCGCCCGCACGGCGGCCAGCTTCTGCTCAGGCCGGACCCGGCCCAGGACGTTGGTGGCTCGCAGGACGCTGCCGACCGAAGATTCGTCGTCACCGAGTTCGGACGCGTCACATGAAACGCCCAGCGCCGGGATGCCCGCCAGGGTGAACAGGTTCGCGCGCAGGATCTGACTGGCCGTCCGCCCTGGTATCGGCGAGGAGGTGTTGACCTGACCTGCGAGCACCCGGGCGCGGACCACGGCGATCTGTGCGCGCCTGCACTGGGTTCAGTCCCTCGTAGCTGGACGCCGAGCATGCGGGTTCGGATCTGCACCGAGCCTGCCGCCGCGCAGCAGCAGGCTGCCGAAACGGCAGGGTGTAGCCGGTGACCACCCACTGCCGGTCCCGCGGTGGTGAAGTGCAGCCGCCAGCGGCCCGCAGATGCCAGAGGCTATCCATCGCAGGCCGATTCCCAGCGCCTGGCGGTCACGGCTACTGGCTCGCAAAATCACCGGAACCAGGTGACAGCCGCTCACCTTGATGGCCGGTAGCTTCGGGCGCACTCGATCAGCCA
>Ga0209871_1000054_pt1 | contig 33036 bp, 30 predicted proteins | sample OrgsoiDNA2013045_FD_185795 | JGI IMG/M metagenome (GOLD analysis project Ga0209871, IMG submission 185795) | Permafrost soil microbial communities from the Arctic, to analyse light accelerated degradation of dissolved organic matter (DOM) -... | ecosystem: Environmental > Terrestrial > Soil >... | reverse complement strand
CCGCCGAACGCGGCTATGTCGACGCCGTGATCCGCCCGGCGCAGACCAGGTCCCAGCTCATCCGCGCGCTGCGCACGCTGCGCACCAAGCGCCAGACACTCCCGCCGAAGAAGCACGGAAATATCCCATTGTGAAAGCCTCGTTACACAGCGGTACCACTTTCGGCGGCCTGAGGGGCCACATGGCACTAGAGTCGACAGCACTATGACCGAGAATGGCTCGCCGCTGCCGCTGCTGTCCCGCTACGCGATCATGATTGACGTCGGGTACATCTACGCGTCCGCAGGCGAGCTGCTCTTCAGTGCGTCGACCCGCCGCGAGTACCGGGTCGATGCTGACAAGCTCATCCAGGCACTGACCAAGCACGCGGAGGACAAGGTCAGGGGCGAGCTGCTGCGGGTGTACTGGTATGACGCCGCGCGCGACCGGGTGCCCACCATCCACCAGCGCGTCATCGCCCAGATGCCGTGGGTCAAGCTGCGCCTGGGCAACCTCAACGCACGCGGCCAGCAGAAGGGCGTCGATGCCCAGATCCGCGCCGACATGGAGGCACTCGCCCGGCACCGGGCGATCACCGACGCGATCCTGGTGGCCGGCGACGAGGACATGGTCCCCGCGGTGGAGGCGGCCCAGGCGTTCGGGGTGCGGGTGCACCTGTGGGGCGTCGAGCCGCCGTACGGGACGAACCAGGCCGAGCGGCTGGTCTGGGAGTCCGACACCGTTGAGGTCCTGGAGCGCTCCTTCCTCGAGCCGTTTTTCGCCCGGCCGCAGATCTCCCCCGACCATGGCGCAGCGGCGGTGAGCGCGCCAGCCCGGGTCAACCATGCCGGTCCAGGCCAGGCGGGGCCAGCCGCTCCCTCGCCCGCCCAGGTGTTCGGCGCCCTGCAGCTGCAGCGGCAGTCGGCCAGGCCCATGCCGACCACGCTGGCCCCGGCCCCGGGGCAAGGACCAGCTCCGGCCCCCGCCCGGCTTGGCCCCGAGCGCGAGCGCGTCGAGGAAGCGGGCGAGCACGTGGCCCAGAAATGGCTCGTCACCCGCGGCGAGGACAACATCCGCGACCTGCTGCCGGGGCCGATCCTGCCGCCGGTTATCGACAAGGAACTACTGGTCGACGCGGAAAAGGAGCTCGGCCTCTCCCTGCGGGCTTATCAGGAGGCAAGGGAATGGCTGCGGGATGCTTTCTGGGCGCGAGTGCACCGGCAGTTCGGCATCGGGGTCGGCAAATCAAGGAGCTGACGGCAATTTCCAGCAACGGCCTTTCACAATCCACGCAGAACGCAAATCCCGTGGCAGCTCCCGCCGCCCCGCCCGGCCCCCGCACCGGCGCGGTGCCTTTCCTGTCCGTCGTCAGGGGTCATCCATCGGCGCAGGAGATTGCCGCCCTCGTGGTTGTGCTCGCCACCCGGGCCAGGCCGGCCGGCCAGCCGGGAGCACCGTCCGCGAGCCGTTCTGAATGGTCGGCGAGATCTGCTCTGATGCGAGTCCCGGTCTGGGCCTGCCCCGGCGGGTGGCGCGCCAGCGCCCTGCCCCGCTAAGGCCGGCCGACGTCGAACCGCGGCACCGCGGCCAGCAGGGCGGACACGTCGCTGCCGGCGGCTAGCTCGCGGGCCGCGGCGCCGCGGGTGAACAGGGCGGCGCTGGCGGTGCCGCCGATGGCCGCCGCGCCGCCGCTGACCCGCAGCCAGGAGCCCTCGCGCAGGCCGAGCACGGGAACGTCGTTGCACTCCAGGAACTCCTCGATCCGCTGTCGGCGCGTCTCGCCCTGATAGGCGCTCGCCGGATCCGGGTCGAGGTAGTGCGGGTTGATCTGGAACGGGATCAGGGCGAGTGCCTCGAACGAGCGGGGCTGCACGATGGGCATATCGTTGGTTGTCCGCAGGGTCGGGCAGGCCATGTTCGTGCCGGCGCTGGAGCCCAGATACGGCATCCCGGCGCGGACGCTGCCGGCGATCGCCGTCAGCAGGCCGCAATCCTGCATCGCCCGCAGGAGGCGGAACGAGTTGCCGCCGCCGACGAAGACCGCGTCCGCCGACCCGACGGCGGCGGCCGGGTCGGCCAGCCGGTGCGCGCTCGTTACCTCGACGGCCAGGGGAGCCAGGGCGGCCGTCATCACCGTGGCGGAGCGGTCGGGGTCGCCAGAGGCGAACGGGACGAACAGCAGCCGCCGGCGGCCGGCCGGGAGCAGGGCGGCGATCGTGTCCAGGGCGTGCTCGAGGAAGCCGAGGCCAGGGCTGGTGGAATTCGACAGCAGCAGCAGTTCCGACACGGGAGTCTCCCTGGGCAGCGGGTTCGGCGTGATATCCAGCACGGTAGCGTGCCTCAGTCGGGCCCCCCTGCCTTTAGACTCCTGCGCAGGTCTGGCGTCCATGCAGGCACTGCCGGGCCGCGGAGAGGAGTCGAGGTCGTGCGCAAGGTCCTGATCGCCAACCGCGCCGAGATCGCGGTACGGATCGTGCGTGCCTGCCGCGATGCCGGGCTGACCAGCGTCGCCGTCTACGGCGGGCTGGACCTCGACGCGCTGCATGTCACGATGGCGGACGAGGCATTCGCGCTGGGCGGGCACAGCGCCGCCGAGAGCTACCTCGACATCGGCAAGATTCTCCGGGCCGCCGCGGACTCCGGTGCCGATGCCGTGCACCCCGGCTACGGGTTCCTGGCGGAGAACGCCGGCTTCGCCCGCGAGGTGATCGCCGCTGGCCTGACCTGGATCGGCCCCCCGCCGACCGCGATCGATGCGCTCGGCGACAAGACGGCGGCCAGGGCCATCGCCCGGAAGGTGGGCGCGCCGCTCGCGCCGGGCACCGACGGCCCGGTCGCCGACGCGCAGGAGGCAGCCGCCTTCGCCGCCGAGCACGGCCTGCCGATCGCGATCAAGGCCGCCTACGGCGGAGGCGGCCGGGGCCTGAAGGTCGCGCGGACGACGCAGGAGATCCCCGAGCAGTTCGAGTCGGCAGTGCGCGAGGCCGTGGCCGCGTTCGGCCGCGGCGAGTGCTTCGTGGAGCGCTACCTCGACCGGCCGCGGCATGTGGAGACCCAGTGCCTGGCCGACCGTCACGGGACCGTCGTTGTCGTCTCCACCAGGGACTGCTCGCTGCAGCGCCGGCACCAGAAGCTCGTCGAGGAGGCGCCCGCGCCGTTCCTGTCCGCCGGGCAGGAGACGCTGCTGCGGGACTCGTCCAAGGCGATCCTGCGCGAGGCGGGCTACGTGGGCGCCGGCACCTGCGAGTTCCTGATCGGCCAGGACGGCGCCGTGTCCTTCCTCGAGGTCAACACCCGGCTGCAGGTCGAGCACCCGGTGACCGAGGAAGTCAGCGGCATCGACCTGGTGCGGGAGATGTTTCGCATCGCCGACGGGCAGGCCCTGTCGTTCGATGACCCTGCGCTGCGCGGGCACTCGATCGAGTTCCGGATCAACGCCGAGGACCCCGGCCGGAACTTCCTGCCCGGGCCGGGAACGATCTCGGCCTGGCGGCCGCCCTCGGGCCCCGGCGTGCGCCTGGATGCCGGCTACGCGGCCGGGATGACCGTGCCGCAGGCGTTCGACTCCCTGATCGCCAAGCTGATCGTCACCGGCGCGACCCGGCAGGAGGCGCTGGAGCGCTCGCGCCGGGCGCTGGCCGAGTTCGAGATCGACGGCATGCCCACCGTGCTGCCGTTCCATCGGGCGGTGGTGGACGATCCCGCGTTCACTAGCTCGCCGTTCACGGTGCATACCCGGTGGATCGAGACCGACTTCGCCGGTGACCTGCCGCCGCAGGAGGCCACGCTCGGATCGTCCGGCGATGGCCAGGCCGCGGAGCGGGAGCGGATCACCGTCGAGGTGGGCGGCCGGCGGCTTGAGGTGGTCGTTCCGGCGGGACTCGGCGCTGGCGGTCAGGGTGCCGCCGGCGCGGGCGGCTCGGCCGGGACCGGGCGCGGGGCGGCCGGGACCGGGCGCGGGCCGGGCGGGCGCGGGCCGGCCGGGACCGGGCGCGCCGGGGGCTCGCGCCGTGGTTCCGGCGGTAGCCGCAGTGCGTCGGACGGCTCCGTGCCGGGGGCGGGGTCTGACGGCGACGCGCTGATCAGCCCGATGCAGGGCACGATCGTCAAGATCGTCGCTGCGGAGGGCCAGCAGGTCTCGGCCGGCGAGACCGTCGTGGTGCTCGAGGCCATGAAGATGGAACAGCCGCTCACCGCGCACAAGGACGGCACCGTGACCGGGCTGAAAGTCCAGGTCGGCCAGACGGTCCCGTCCGGCGAGGTTATCTGCCAGCTCAAGGACTGAAGATCATGGCACGCCTGGCAGGCGATCCCAGCGTGGGCAGATGGCTGCGCTTCGCCATCGGGTTCCGGCTGCCCGCGGAGAACCGGGACTGGGTCAGGCACGAGCTGACGGACGCGGGCTGGCGCTTCCGCACCGTGCTGCGCCACCTGGCGGTCATCATCCCGGTCTGCGTCATCGTCGCCGTGCTGCTCGGGACGCTGCTCCCGGCGCCCGGCTGGCTGAGCCTGACCATGGTGGCCCTGATCCTGTGCGGCAGCATCTTCTCGGTCGCCGCGTATGCCGACGACATCCGCGCGTCCCGGCTGCGCCAGCACGGGCTGGACGTACCCGACGACCCCGACCTGGGCCGGCCGTCCCACTAGTCCGGAGCATCATGAGGCCGCCACGAGATCAGCCTGGTGCTCGATGTGGCGATTGCCGGGGCTGAGGCGGCCAGCCAGGAAGATCACCTGGAGTTCCGCAGCTGACATCCAGAGCCCGCTCGCAGCCGTCCGGGATAGCGCTGAGCACCAGCGGGTGGTAGTGGATGTTGTGATTCCATCGCTGCGGCTCCGCGTCCACGGACCCTATCTTGCCAGGCCGCCGGGTCAGGTGGAGTCCCTCGCGGGCTGCATAAGCTTGCGGGCGGCCTCGGTCAGGCTGCCCGACAGTGACGGGTAGACCGCGAAGGTGTGGGCCATCTGATCGACGGTCAGGAGCTGCTCTACTCCCAGCGAGACGGCCAGGATGAGCTCACTCGCGCGGGGCGCGACCACGACGCCGCCGACCACGATCCCGCTGCCGCGCCGCGCGAACAGCTTGACGAAGCCATCACCGAATCCCTGCATCTTTGCTCGCGCGTTGGTGGCCAGCGGAAGCTTGACCACCAGCGCGTCGGACTCACCCGACTCCACCGCCCGCTGCGTGACGCCGACAGTGGCGATCTCGGGCTCGGTGAAGATCGTCGCAGCCACATGACTCAGCCTGAGGGGATGGACTGCCTCCCCGAGTGCGTGCCACATAGCGATGCGGCCCTGCATCGCGGCCACCGATGCGAGCATCAGCACGCCCGTGCAGTCGCCGGCCGCATAGACGCCAGGCGCTGACGTCCTCGACACCCGGTCAACGGCAATGAATCCCCTGCCGTCGGGCGTGATCCCGGCCTCCGCCAGGCCCAGGCCCTGGGTGCTCGGCGTCATTCCGACGGTGAGCAGGCAATGCGAGCCGCTGACGGTCCTGCCGTCCTGGAGAATCACCGCCACCCCGCCCGCCGTGCGCCTAACCTCGACGGCACGAGACCGGCCCAGAACGGTCATGCCGCGGCGGCGGAAGACCTCCTCGACTACGACCGCGGCGTCGGCATCCTCGTGCGGCAGCACATGATCGCGGGACGAGACCAGCGTCACCTGCGACCCAAGCGCCTGGTAGGCCCCGGCGAACTCCGCGCCGGTGACGCCCGAGCCGACGACGACCAGCTCACTGGGCAGCTCGTCGAGGTCAAAGATCTGCCGGCACGTGAGCAGCCGGTCACCATCGGGTACGGCACCGGGCAGGACCCGCGGCTGCGCGCCCGTTGCGAGCAGCACAACGTCCGCGCTGATCTCCCGGTCCCCGGCCGCCACGGTCTTCGGCCCTACCAGCCGCCCGACCCCGGGAATGACCTCGACCCCCTCGGCCGCCAGCCGCGAGGCGACATCAGCGGACTGCGCGCGGGCCAGCGCCCGGACCCTTGCGTACAGCCTCGGCGCGTCCACCGCGGCACGGACGGCGCGGATGGCACGCAGGCCGCCCGCTCCCCCGTCGCCCGCTCCCCCGTCGCCCGCTCCCCCGTCGCCCGCTCCGCCGTCGCCCGCTCCGCCATCGCCCGCTCCGCCATCGGCCGCTCCCCCGTCGCCCGCTCCGCCATCGGCCGCTCCATCGGCCGCTCCCTCGTCCAGGCGGATGCCGAGGGCCGCTGACCCGGCCAGTGCCGCCATCATCTCCGAGGTCGCGATGAGTGTCTTGGACGGTACGCAGTCGGTCAGCACGCAGGCGCCGCCGAGCCCGTCCCGCTCGACAACCGTCACCTGGGCGCCTAGCTGCGCGGCCACCAGCGCTGCCTCGTAGCCCCCCGGGCCACCGCCGACGATGACGACGCTCGCGCGCGACTGACTCACGGTGCCCCATTCTGTCCCATGGCCGTACCGACCCCGCGGCCGACACGGCCGCCCGGCGCAGCCGACCATCGCTACCTGACCTCAGGCGCACCTACGGGGACTCGTACGCTGGTCAACCGTGGCGATGTACGCGGCCTACGGCAGCAACATGGATCCGGCGCAGATGGCAGACCGCTGCCCGCATTCGCCGCAGCGCGGCTGCGGCTGGCTGGAGGGGTGGCGGCTGACCTTCGGCGGGGAGGAAATCGGCTGGGAAGGCGCCCTGGCCACCGTCGTCGAGGACGCCGGCGAACGGGTCTTCGTGGTGCTCTATGACATCTCGGAGAACGACGAAACCGTGCTGGACCGGTGGGATGCCGCCACCCTCGACTACTACCGCAAGCTCAGGGTCCGCATAGTGACGCTCGACGGAGACGCCCTGGCCTGGCTGTACGTGCTGAACGCCTACGAGGGCGGGCTGCCGTCCGCCCGGTACCTCGGCATCATGGCGGATGCTGCCGAGGCCGCCGGAGCACCGGACGACTACGTCACCTGGCTGCGGGGACGTCCGTGCGCCTCACTCGGCAGATAGCGCCCGCACCCGACTCGCCCGCACCCGACTCGCCCGCGCCTGACTCGCCCGCGCATGATTCGCCCGCGCCTGACTCACCCGCGCGCCTGACTCACCCGCGCGCCTGACTCCCCGCCGAGGAAACCGCCGATCGCGGCCCGCAGCGAGGCGGCATCCAGCCCGTGCGCGGCCTGATGCTCGGCGGGCGTGCCATACCGGCGCAGTTCCTCCCGTCCGACGCCGAGCCCCAGCACCCGGTGCGGGATGTCGGCCAGCGCCTCGGCCACGGCAGGCACGGACGTGCCGGCCAGATAGGGCTCGACGAGCACCACGTCTGCCGCGCCGAGCGTGACGCGCAGTGCGTGGCGGTCGAAGGGCCTGATCGTCGCCGCGTACAGGATCGTGACGTCCATCCCGCGCGTTGCCTCAATGACCGCGTCGGCAAGCGGCCCGACCGCCACCACCGTGCCGCGGGTACCGGTCCGCAGGACGGCAAATCCCTCGCCGCCGGTCACCAGGGCGGCGGCATTGGACTGCGCGGAAAGCCTCAGGTAGACCAGCCCGTCCCCGGCGGCGGCCTCCCGCAGCAGCCGGTCTGCCTCATCCGGGTGGCCGGGCACGTGCACGGTCCAGCCGGGGAGCGCGCCGAGCAGGGCGACGTCGCCCGGAGCCTGATGAGTGCGGCCGTATCCAGGCTCGTCGAAGGAAGCACCCGCGCTGACCAGCACAGCGCCGACGTCCTGGTGGTTCAGGTCCAGCTTGATCTGCTCAAACGGCCGCTCGATCAGGAAGCTCGCGAATGTGTGGGCGATCGGCCGCAGGCCCGCCAGCGCGAGGCCGCCGGCGACGCTGATCAGGAGTTGCTCCCTGATGCCCAGGTTGATCACGCGGTCAGGGTGGCGCCGCCGGGCCGGCTCGAAGGCTTCGGCAGTGATGTCCGCCAGCACGACAGCCAGCCGCGGGTCCTCATCGAGAAGCTCCGCAGCAACGGAGGTGAAGCGTTCGCGCATGGTATCCATCGGGACTCCTCAATGACCTCTTGGCTTGATGACGGCCACTACTACGTGCGGCTGCCCTGGGTGCGGCGCGGTGAACGCCGCCTCAAGGGCGGCATGATCGCGGCCGTCTACTCGCACCGCTGACCAGCCCTCGCGGGAGAACCGTGTCTCCGCGCCGCCCGACCAGCCATGTGTGGAGGAGTCGTTGTCCACCACGACAGCGGTCAGGCGGTCGAGTCCGACCGCTCCCGCGAAGGCAATCGCCTCGTGGTTGGAACCCTCGTCCAGCTCGCCGTCACCCACCAGGACGAACACCCGCGCGTCCGCCAGCCCTCTCGCGCGCAGGCCCAGCGCGGTACCGACGGCGAGTGGCAGCCCGTGGCCGAGCGAGCCGCTGGAAATCTCGACCCCGGGAATGAGAGTGCGGTCCGGATGCCAGCCCAGCACCGAGCCGAAGGTGCCGTAGTCCGGCAGCAGATCCGGATCCAGGAATCCCTTGGCCGTGAGCACCGCGTAGTAGGCCATCGGCCCGTGTCCCTTGGACAGCAGGAAGCGGTCCCTGGATTCGGAGTCCGGGTTCTCCGGGCTCACTCGCAGCACCCGGTCGTAGAGCACCCAGAGCACGTCGAGGGTGGAGGACGCGGCCGTGCCGTGCTTCTCGTCCCCGGTCATCAGCGAAATCAGCCGGGGCAGGTCGGCGAACCCGTAGGTCTTGGCGGAAGTCATAGTGGTCATGCATCCAGCATGGATGTTAAAGTGCCCTTTAAGTCAACTCGCCGATGCGGCTACCCTGGCTGGCATGCCTGCCCTTGCCAGACACCTCACGATCTCCGACTTGTCGGCTCGCAGCGCGGTGGCGCCATCCGCGCTTCGCTACTACGAGGACCTCGGCCTCATCGCAGCCGAGCGGACCACGGGAAACCAGCGCCGCTACGCCCGGCACATGCTCCGCCGGGTCGCGTTCATCAAGGCCGGCCGCCAGCTCGGCCTCTCGCTGCGCGAGGTGAAGTCCGCGCTGGACAAGCTGCCCTCGGGCAAAGCCCCCACCAGGGCGGACTGGAGCAGCGCGGCCCGGATGTGGCAGGCCAGGATCGATGCGCGGATCGCTGAGCTGGAGCGCATGTCGGCGACCCTGAGCAGCTGCATAGGCTGCGGCTGCCTGTCGCTGCGCCGGTGCGCGCTCTACAATCCGGGCGACACCGCCGCTGACCTGGGCCAGGGCGCGCGCTGGCTGCTGGGCGACGGCCCGCCGACTACATGAGCAGGTTGGCCAGAGCCAGCGCAGCCGCGGGAATCAGGATCGCGGTCAGGGGCTGCCAAGCCCACTGGCCCGACAGGGCGCCGCCGGCCGCGCCACGCGCCCTGGCCTCCTCGGACATCCGCCCGAGCTCCCTGGCCATGGCCTCCGCGGGGATTTGCTTGAGCGCCTCTTGCGCCTGGCTGGGCATGCGCGCGTACCCTTGCGGGCGCCTGGCGGCGCTGTGATCCCAGCCGCGGGTACGCATCCCGGCCCTGGCCCTGGCCCGCCGCGATCCGTACAGCGCCCAGCTGTAAATCGTCTTGTCGTCCTTCGGCTCCGGCCGGGCGCACTGGACCTCCACGGAATCGCCGAGGAAGATGCCCCTGACCGCGCCCCAGGGCACCCGGTAGTCACGCAGCGGGTTATGCACGGTGAGACCGTCGTCGTCCGCGACGACCCGCGGCCGGAACGCGCAGGTGTACATCAGCCCGGTGATCAGCACTATGACCAGGGCCGGGTCAACTGCGCCCCGGTTATGTCCCTGCACCGCGAGGTCGCCAAGGCCGAGCACGGCGATGACAGCCCACCCCCACCACAGCGCGAGTGGCGGCGACATGCGGAACACCTTCCCGCCGTCAGCCGTGGCGCGCCAGGCCGACCCCAGTCGGCCGCCTGCAGGCCCTCTGCCATTTCCCGCGGTCCGGCCATTTCCCGCGGCCTGCCCGAACCCCCCGGCCTGCCCGAACCCCCCGGCCTGCCCGCCCCCCGGCGCCTGACCCTGCTGTGATGACACTGCGGATGCACTCCAGTGACTCGACCCTGAGAACGCCAGTTCAGCGGCGCACATGTGCGTCTACTCTACGTCCCAGCCGCCGACGCGGCCATCGCTGCCGAGGCCCGGGCCCGGGCAGGCAGGGAAACCCGCAGTCCATTCCGAACGACCAGCAGCCCGCGGGTCGCCGCCATCGCACCAGACCAGCGCCCGCGGCCCCGACCGGCCGCCCCGACCGGCCGCCCCGACCGGCCGCCCCGACCGGCCGCCCCGACGCCGTCAGGCCAGGGCAGCACCCGGCATCTGCTCGCATGATGCGGTCGCGCCGGTGCACATCGCGCTGAGCGCGGTGGCCGCCATCAGCTGGACGCCGATCGAGATGGCCCTCTCGTCCACGTCGAACTTGGGCTGGTGGATGTCGAAGTCGTCCGCGGACCCCGGCGTCCGGGTCCCGAGCCTGGCGAGCGCGCCAGGAATCGACTCCAGATACCAGGCGAAGTCCTCGCCGCCCAGACTCTGCGGCGCAGGCCTGACGGCATCCGGGCCGAGCACGCGGTCGGCAGCGGCCTCGAACATCGCCGTGGACACCGCCTCGTTGACGGTCGGCGGCACGTTCCGCTGATACTCCAGATCCGCCACGACGCCGTATGCGCTGGCCACTGAGTCGAGCAGGGCCTTGAGCAGGTCGGGCGCGGCATGCCAGGCGCTGTCGTCGAGGCAGCGCACGGTTCCCTCGACCACACCGTCATCGGGGATGGCGTTGGCCGCGGTGCCCGCGCTCACCCGGCCCCATACCAGGCTGAGGCTAGATCGTGGGTCAACCCTGCGGGACAGCGCCGCGGGCAGCTCAGTGATGATCTTGCCGAGCGCGAAGACCAGGTCGGCGGTCAGGTGCGGCCTGGCGGTGTGCCCGCCGGGCCCGGTGACCTTGACCATGATCTTGTCGCAGGCCGCCGTGATCGGGCCGGTCCTGGTTCCGATCTTCCCGACGTCAAGCCGGGGATCGCAATGCAGGGCGAAGACCCGGTCCACCGAGGCGATGCCGCCCGCCGCCAGCACGTCCAGTGCACCGCCCGGCACCTCCTCGGCGGGCTGGAAGATCAGCCTGACCTTACCCGGAAGCGCCCCTGCGGCGGCCGCCCTGGCCAGGAACAGCCCGGTGCCGAGCAAGATGGCGGTATGCACGTCATGCCCGCAGGCATGGCAGGCATTCGCGGTGGTGGACCGGTACGGGACGTTCTTCTCGTCGCCGATGGGGAGCGCGTCGATGTCTGCCCGGAGCGCGACGACGGGCTCGTTGCCCAGCGCGGTCCCGATGTCGACGATCATGCCGGTGCCCTTCGGCAGGACGGACGGCCGCAGGCCCGCCGACTCCAGCCGACGCGCGACGCGGCGCGTCGTCCGGTACTCGTGATAACCGATCTCTGGATGGGCATGCAGGTCGCGCCGGAATTCGATCAGCTCTGCCTCGTGCCCGGTGAGAAACGCGTCAAGTTCCCCTTCCAGGTCATGTTCCAGCATGTACGGCCTCCGCGGGGGGGACGAAACGGTCCTCAGCGAACTCTGTGACCAGCGCGTCGACGACGTCTACGAGCTCACCGCCAGCCGCGACAACGGCTCGCTGACGCTCGTAGGAAGCGCCGCATTCGAGTACTTCGGAGACGACCTCGAGCTCCGGCGCGCAGCCCAGGCGGCTGGCGACTGGCTCAAGCTCTCGCATGAGCTCGTACAGCTGGTCACGCAGCGGCGCCGTGCTGCCGGTGTCATCGGTGATCACCATCGCGTCGAGCCCGTACCTGGTCGCCCGCCATTTGTTGTCGCGCACCACCCAGGCCGCCGGGCGAGGCAGGGTGTAGCCGCGATCCAGCTGGCTGTCGAAGAGGTGCACGAGCGACTGCGAGAGTGCCACGACCATGCCGACCTCCCGCAGCGTGGGAACGCCGTCGAATATCCTGATCTCAACCGTGCCGAAGTCAGGCTGCGGTCGGACATCCCACCACACCTCTTTGATGCTCCGGATCGTTCCGGCGCGAAGCAGCGTGTCCATGTAGTCCTCGAACTCACTCCAGTCCGCTAGTAACTGCGGCGGCCCCGAGGTGGGCATGTTGCCGAAGATGATCGCCCGACTCGAGGCGAGGCCGGTGTCATGCCCGCTCCAGAACGGGCTCGACGCGGTCAGCGCCAGAAAATGCGGCAGGTAGGCGGCGAGCGCATTGACGATGGGAATCGCCTTGCTCCCGTCGCGGATACCTACATGAACATGCACGCCGAAGGTCTGGATTCTGCGCGCAAGCCACTGTAACTGCTCGACGAGTTCGGCATAACGTTGAATAGGTGCCATCTTTGCGTCTCGCCAGTCGCTGACGGGATGCGTTCCGGCACAGGCAAGTATCGTACCGCGACCGGCGGTGATCCGCTGAAGTTGCGAGATTGTTGCAGCGAGATCCTCCTTCGCCTCCGACGCTGTGCTGCAGATGCCGGTGACAACCTCGACCGTTGATTCCATCAGCTCATAGTGGATTTTCGGATGCTCGCCCCACTCAAGCAGACCGGGCACGGCAGCGACGACCTCGTGGGCGTCCTGGCGCAGCATCCTGCTGCCGGAGTCGATGAGCTGCAGTTCCCACTCGACGCCGAGCGTCGGGCCGCGGGAGGGGTTCCACCTGATAGCCACGCGAACCTTCTAGCGTTTTCCTGAGGTGCCCGGCGTTTTCCGCACCGATGCCCGGATGACCGCGTCAATACACGTCAACTGGCTTGTACAGGCCCCATACGTCGCGCAGTGTGTCGCAGACTTCACCCACTGTCGCGCGGGCTCGCAGAGCCTCCCGAAGCGGGTAGAGCAAGTTATCAGCGCCCATGGCGGCACGCTTCAGATCATCCATCCTACGCGTGACCTCCGCGGCGTCCCGGCGGTCGCGCAGGGCGGCCAGGCGGTCGGCCTGTCCCTGCTCGATCGCGGGATCCACGGGCAGCGGCTGATAGCGCTCGCCGTCGTCATGAGTGAACCTGTTCACCCCGACGATCACGCGCTCACCCGCATCGATCTGCTGCGCGATGCGGTACGCTGACCGCTCGATCTCGGCCTTCTGGAATCCCTGCTCGATCGCCGCGACCGCGCCGCCGAGTTCCTCGACCTTCGCCATCAGCCCGCTGGCCTGCGACTTGATGTCATCGGTCATCGACTCGATCGCGTACGAGCCGGCGAACGGGTCAGCCGTTGCGGTCAGGTCGGTCTCGTGCGCAAGCACCTGCTGGGTCCGCAGCGCCAGCCTGGCCGCTTTCTCGCTCGGCAGGGCGATCGCCTCGTCGTAGGCATTGGTGTGCAGCGACTGAGTGCCGCCGAGCACGGCGGCCAGCGCCTGGATGGTGACCCGGGCCAGGTTCACCTCGGGCTGCTGCGCCGTCAGCTGCACCCCTGCGGTCTGAGTGTGGAACCGGAGCATCTGCGATCTGGGATCGGCGGCGCCGAACTCCTCCCGCATGATCCGCGCCCACAGGAAGCGGGCGGCGCGGAACTTCGCAATCTCCTCCAGCAGCGTCGTTCTCGCCACGAAGAAGAACGAAAGCCGCGGACCGAAGTCATCTACATTCAGTCCCGAGGCAATAGCGGAGCGCACATACTCCTTGGCATTCGCCAGCGTGAAGGCAATCTCCTGCGCGGGCGTGGCTCCAGCTTCAGCCATGTGATAGCCGGAGATGGAGATAGTATTCCACCGCGGGATCTCTTTGCCGCAGTAGGCAAAGGTATCGGCCACGAGGCGGAGTGACGGCTGCGGCGGATAGATATAGGTGCCGCGGGCTATGTACTCCTTCAGGATGTCGTTCTGTATGGTCCCGGACAGCTTGTCCGCCGATGTCCCCTGCTCCTCCGCTACCAGCTGGTAGAGCAGCAGCAGGATGGCAGCCGGCGCGTTGATCGTCATCGACGTCGAGACCGAGTCCAGGCCGATGCCGTCCAGTAGCGCCTGCATGTCGTCGATCGAGTCGATCGCGACGCCGACCTTGCCGACCTCCCCGCGCGCCTGCGGCGCGTCTGAGTCATAGCCCATCTGGGTCGGCAGGTCGAAGGCGACAGACAAGCCCGTGGTACCCGCGTCAATCAGCTGGTGGTACCTGCGGTTGGAGTCCGCGGCGGTAGAGAAGCCCGCGTACTGCCGCATCGTCCACGGCCGGCTGACGTACATGGTTGGGTAGACGCCGCGGGTGTACGGATATTCTCCCGGTTTGCCCAGTTCACGGGCAGGGTCGAAGCCCCGCAATGCCTCGGGCCCGTAGACAGGCTCGATGGGTTCCCCTGACTCCGATATGCGCGCCATAGCCCCAGATTATTGTGTGTGGGGGCGTCCGCCTAGCTGAGCATGATCACAGGGAGTAACGCCCGGCTTCCTCAGGGGCATAGGCTGCTGGAATGCGGCCGACGGGGCGCTGCTCGCAGCGGCCCGGTGCCGGTCATTGAATGGCGGCAGGACCACGAGACGGGATGTCGAGGAACGGGATGAAGCCGGGTGCCCGTAAGCTCGTCGCTGCCCTGACCGGCATGGCAGCCCTCGCCGCGATGGCCAGCCTGGCGGCGTCCTCCGCCGCCACCGCCAGGGCCGCCACCACCGCCAGGGCCGTCGCCACCGCCAGGGCCGCCACCACCGCCAGGGCCGCCACCACCGTCCGAGCGAGCCAGTACGCACAGCAGCCATCGCCGCTCGACGTCGGCGGATCGCAACTCGCTGGCACCGGCACCATCGTCCAGTACCCCTCGCACGGCGCCCTGCGCCTGCCGAGGGTGCCGGCCTCCGCGTATATCGTCGCCGACGCCACGACCGGGCAGGTCCTCGCGGCCAGGGACCCGCACGGGCTCTTCCCCCCCGCCAGCACCCTGAAGGTGCTCACCGCGATCACGTTGATCCCCATGCTCAACCCGAACGCCATGGTGCCCACCTCGCGCCAGGCCGCCTCCGTGCAGCCGAATGATGTCGGCCTGGTCAAGGGGCGCGAGTACGAGGTCTCCGCCCTGTTCAAGGCGCTGCTGCTGATCTCCGCCAACGACGCGGCCGTGTCCCTGGCGCAGGCCACCGGCTCCTTCGACCGGGGCATCGCGCTGATGAACGCCGAGGCGCACCGGCTGCAGGCCTATGACGTGGTCGCCAAGCAGCCCAACGGGCTGCCCGCCGCCGGGCAGCACGTCTCCGCCTACGACGAGGCACTGATCGCACGGCAGGCACTGTCCATGCCGGCGTTCATGAAATATGACTCCCTGCTGGCTGCCCGCTTCCAGCGCAAGCGCCGCAAATGGGTCACCCTGGTCAACCAGAACACCCTGCTGACTGACTACCGCGGGGGCATTGGCGGCAAGATCGGGTGGACGACGAAGGCGAAAGCGACGTACATCGGCCTGGCCAGGCGGGGCGGCGTCACGCTGATCGTGGCCATCCTGCACTGCGCCCCGCTCAAGGAGATCACCTCAGGTGAGCGGCTGCTCAACTGGGGCTTCGCGATGGACGGCAAGGTGAGCCCGGTCGGGATCCTCGTGCCGCCGCTGCGCACGGTGGCTGACCCGCCCAGCAGGACACCGACACCCGCCCCGTCCCGGCCTGCCGGCGCCGCTACAGTTCGACCCGGCCACCCCCTGACCAGCCGCCCCGGCAGCTCCCACGCCGGCCGCCCCGGCCACTCCCTGACCGGCCGCCCCGGCCGCTCCCTAGCTGGCCAGCCCGCTCCCTCCCTGGCCAGCAAGGCGCGCCGGATATCGGGCGACCTTGCCGTCAGCGCGGGCGTGGTCGCCGTGGCAGTAATCGGCCTCGGCGGCCTGGCCCGCTCCAGGAGGCGCTCCTCCGACGACCGACGCAGGCGCGGCTGACCACGCAGCCCCGCGCCGCCGCTAGCGCCCGGGGCTCGCCGGGCGGAGGCCGGGGCTAGCGGGCCGGGAGGAAGCCGATCCGGTCGCGGACGGCGCTCATGGTCTGCCTCGCGACCTGGCTTGCTCGGGCCGCGCCGGTGGCGAGCATCCGGTCCAGCTCGGCCTCGTCGGCGAGCATCTTCTCCGTCCGCTCCCTGATCGGGGCAAACGCGGCCACTACGACCTCGGCCAGGTCCTTCTTGAAGGTGCCGTAACCCGCGCCGGCATAGCGCCTCTGGAGGCTCTCCATGCTCTCGCCGGACAAGGCAGCGTAGATCCGCAGCAGGTTGGTCACTCCTGGCTTGGCCTCGTCGTCGGCGCGGATCTCCGCACCGGCGTCGGTGACCGCGCGCGCGATCTTCCTGCGGATCGCGGTGGGATCCTCGAGCACGTCCACGATCCCCTGCGGCGACGATGCCGACTTGCTCATCTTGATGGCGGGGTCCTGCAGGTCAGCGATCTTGGCGACGTCCCGCAGGATGTAGGGCCCGGGCACGACGAAGGTGGCGCCGAAGCGGTGATTGAACCGCTGCGCCAGGTCCCGCGTCAGCTCCAGGTGCTGGCGCTGATCTTCTCCGACGGGCACCTGATCGGTCTGGTACAGCAGGATGTCGGCGGCCTGCAGGACCGGGTAGGTGAACAGGCCCACGCTGGCCTGGTCGGCGCCGGCCTTGGCCGCCTTGTCCTTGAACTGGACCATCCTGTTGGCCTCGCCGAAGCCGGTCAGGCAGCCCAGCACCCAGGCCAGCTCGGCGTGCTCAGGCACGTGGCTCTGCACGAACACGATGCACCGCTCTGGATCGAGCCCCGCGCCGAAGAGCTGAGCAGCGGCGATCCTCGACCTGCGGCGCAGCAGCGCCGGGTCGTGCGGCAGCGTGATCGCGTGCAGGTCCACCACGCAGTAGACGGCGTCGTGAGTCTCTTGCAGCGCCACCCACTGCCGCAGCGCGCCGAGATAGTTGCCGAGATGGAACGAGTCGGCCGTTGGCTGAATGCCGGAGAACACGCGTGACATGGGCGCAGTGTAATGCTCGCACGCCGCTGGCCGCCGGACAGGCGAGGCAATGGCCGGGACTGGCGCGCTCAGGACGAGGGGACGATTCCGGCCGGCCCGGTGACCGGGCGGACGGCCAGGCACGGACCTTCACCGGCCGGGGCCGGGTTCAGGGCTGCTCGGGCGATGCTGACGAGCCGGTGACTCAGACGCCGACTGCGCCGTTGCTGACGACAGGCACGATGTCCGGCGCGCCGAGCCTGATCGCGTCCGCGTCCTGGTCGGTGGCGGCGTCCTGCGAGGCCCGCTCGGCCGTGACCCTGGCCCGGTAGTTCTCTAGCTCCCTGGCCATCTGCCGTGATTTCCACCGCATCGGGCCCGCCATCAGCCCGGCGGCTTCCTCGGCGACCGACAGGCCCCGGTCCCAGGTCTCGATCGATATGTGCGTGCGGCGGGTCAGCACATCGTCGAGATGGCTGGCGCCCTCGTGCGATGCCGCGTAGACGACTTCGGCCCGCAGGTAGTCATCGGCGCCGTTCAGCGGCCTGCCCAGGCCAGGATCGGCGGCGATCAGGGCCAGCACCTCGCCGGTTAGCGTTCCGTATCGCTGCAGCAGGTGCTCGATCCGGGCGACATGCAGGCCCGATGAACGGGCCAGCGTGTACCTGGCGTTCCACTGCGCGATATAGCCGTCGGCGCCAGCCAGCGGGATCATGTCCGTACAGGACGGCGCCACCTTGCCGGTCAGGCCGTGCGCGACCGCATCGACGGCATCGCGCGCCATCAGCCGGTAGGTGGTGTACTTGCCGCCGGCGATCATGACCAGGCCCGGCACCGGATGGGCGACGGTATGCTCCCGCGACAGCTTGGACGACGAGTCGGACTCCCCCGCCAGCAGCGGCCGCAGGCCCGCGTACACCCCTTCCACATCGTCCCTGGTGAGCGGGACCGCGAGGATCCGGTTGACCTGGCTGAGGACGTAGTCGATATCGGTCCGGCTGGCAGCCGGGTGCGCCTTGTCCAGCGACCAGTCGGTGTCGGTGGTCCCGATGATCCAGTGCCGTCCCCAGGGGATGACAAAAAGGACGCTCAACGGCGTTCGCAGGATGATCCCGGTCGTCGAGTGGATCCGGTCGCGGGGGACGACCAGATGGACGCCCTTGGAGGCGCGGATGTTGATCGTGCCGCGGCCGCCGACCATGGCCTGGATCTCATCGGTCCAGACGCCGGTCGCGTTGACAACCTGCTGGGCGCGGATCTCCAGTTCGTTCCCGGACTCGAGGTCCACCGCCCGGACTCCAGTGACCCGCTCGCCCTCCCGCAGGAATCCGGTCACCTGGGTACGGGACGCGGCGTGGGCGCCATAGCCGGCCGCGGTCCGCACCAGTGTCATCACGTACCGGGCATCGTCGACCTGAGCGTCCCAGTACACCAGCGCCCCGGTCAGCGCGGAGCGTTTCAGGGCAGGCGCCAGTTGCAGCGCGCCCCTGCGGGTCAGCTGCCGGTGTCCTGGCAGGCCCCTGACCTGGCCGCGCGAGAACCCGAGCACGTCGTAGGCAGTGACGCCAGCGCCGATATACGCGCGCTCCCAGACATGGTGGGTGAAAGGAAACAAGAAGGACACCGGATGCACCAGGTGCGGGGCTATCCGCTGCAGCAGCAGGGAACGCTCGCTCAGTGCTTCCCGGACCAGGCCGATGTTGAGCTGCTCCAGGTACCGCAGGCCGCCGTGGATGAGCTTGCTTGACCTCGATGAGGTGCCGGAGCCGAAGTCCCTCGCCTCCACCAGGCCGACCGACAGGCCCCTGGTCGCGGCGTCAAGCGCCACCCCGGCCCCCACCACTCCACCGCCGACCACCAGGACCTGGAGCTCGGTCTGCGCCAGTGCGGCCAGCGCCGACGCGCGCTCGTCCGGACCCAGCCTGACCGTCACGCCTGTATCAGCCGTCACGCTCCGAACGCTACCTGCAGTACTGATGCCAGGCGCGCCCGGCCTGCCGGCCCCGGCTGTGCCACCCCGGGCTGTGCGACCCCGGGCTGTGCCACGCCGGGCTGTGCCACCCCGGCTGTCACCGTCGCGGTGCCGCACTCGGCGTCACCACGACCTCGACCCGCTGGAATTCCTTCAGCTCGGAATACCCGGAAGTGGCCATCGTTCGGCGGAGCGCGCCCATCAGGTTCAGGGAGCCGTCGGCGACAGTGGACGGGCCGTGCAGGATCTGCTCGAGAGTGCCGATGGTGCCGACCTTCACCCTGGCACCGCGCGGCAGGTCGGCATGGTGGGCCTCGCTGCCCCAGTGATAGCCGCGGCCTGGTGCCTGCGCTGCCCGCGCGAACGGCGAGCCCACCATCACCGCATCCGACCCGAGGGCCAGCGCCTTGGCGATGTCCCCGCTGCGAGTCATGCTGCCATCCGCGATGACGTGAACGTACCTGCCGCCGGACTCATCGAGATACTCACGTCTGGCCGCCGCGACGTCGGCGATGGCTGTCGCCATGGGCACCGCGACGCCAAGGACCGCGGCGGTGGTGTGACCCGACCCGCCGCCGAAGCCGACCAGGACGCCCGCCGCCCCCGTCCGCATCAGGTGCAGCGCCGCGGTGTAGGTGGCGCAGCCGCCCACGATGACGGGCACGTCGAGCTCATAGATGAACTGCTTGAGATTGAGCGGCTCCGACTGCCCGGAGACGTGCTCGGCGGACACCGTGGTGCCGCGGATCACGAAGATGTCGGCCCCCGCGTCGATGACCGCCTTGTGGAAACGGACCGTGCGCTGCGGCGACAGCCGCGCGGCGATCGTCACGCCCGCTGACCGGATCTCCGAGATCCTGCGCCCGATCAGCTCCTCCTTGATGGGCTCCGCGTACATCTCCTGGAGCCGCCGGGTAGCGGCCTCGTCCTCGAGCATGGCTGCCTCCGCGAGCAGCGGCTCGGGATCCTCATACCGGGTCCAGAGCCCTTCCAGATCGAGCACGGCGAGCCCGCCGAGCTTGCCGATCTGGGTCGCGGTGGCGGGCGAGACCACGCTGTCCATGGGCGCGACCATCAGCGGCAGCTCGAACCGGTAGGCGTCGATCTGCCAGGCGATCGACACCTCCTCCGGGTGCCTGGTCCGGCGCGACGGGACGATGCCGATCTCGTCCAGCGCGTACGCTCGGCGGCCGCTCTTGCCGCGGCCGATCTCTACCTGAGTCACGTCCGGCGGCCGCCGTAGTTGGGTGCCTCAGCGACCATCTGGATGTCGTGCGGGTGGCTCTCGGCCAGGCCAGCCCCGGTGATCTGGGTGAACTGGGCCTCCTGCAGCTCGGCGATCGTCCGCGCGCCGCAGTAGCCCATGGCCGCCCGCAGCCCTCCGACCAGCTGGTTCGCCACCGCGGCCAGCGGGCCGCGGTAGGGCACGCGGCCTTCCACGCCCTGCGGCACGAGCTTGTCCTCGCGCAGTACGTCGTCCTGGAAGTACCTGTCCTTGGAGTAGGAGCCGCCGCGCTCGGCGTTGCGCATCGCGCCGAGGGACCCCATCCCCCGGTAGAGCTTGTACTGCTCACCATGGATGACGATCATCTCGCCCGGCCCTTCCTCGCAGCCGGCCAGCAGCCCGCCGAGCATGACCGTGTCGGCGCCGGCCGCGATCGCCTTGGCGACATCACCGGAGTACTGCAGTCCGCCGTCGCCGATCACGGGCACATTCGCCGGCCTGGCCGCGCGCGCGGCCTCGTAGATCGCTGTCACCTGCGGCACGCCGACCCCGGCCACCACCCTGGTGGTGCAGATGGAGCCAGGGCCCACGCCGACCTTGACGGCGTCGGCGCCGGCGTCGATCAGTGCCTGGGCACCAGCCCTGGTCGCCACGTTGCCGCCGATCACGTCGACCCTGGTGTTGGCCTTGACCTGCCTGATCATGTCGATGACCGCCTGGGCGTGGCCGTGCGCGGTATCGACGACCAGGAAGTCGGCGCCCGCGTCGGTCAGTGCCTGGGCCCTGAGTTTGGCGTCCTCCCCGACACCTACGGCAGCGCCGACAACGAGCCGCCCCTCAGCATCCTTGGTCGCGTCAGGGAACTTCTCGCTCTTGGTGAAGTCCTTGACCGTAATCAGGCCGCGCAGCCGCCCCGAGGCGTCGACGAGCGGCAGCTTCTCGATCTTGTTCTTGCTGAGCAGCCGCAGCGCCTCGTCCCTGGTCACCCCGACCGGCGCGGTGACCAGCGGCATCGGCGTCATGACCTCGGTGACGCGGCGGCCGTGGTCGGCCTCGAACCGGATATCACGGTTGGTCACGATTCCCAGCAGGACACCGTCCGGGCTGGTCACCGGCACGCCGGAGATCCGGTACCGGGCGCAGAGCCGGTCCACGTCGGCGACGGTCGCATCGGGCTCGCACGTCACCGGATTGGTGATCATGCCGGCCTCGGACCGCTTGACCATGTCGGCCTGCTGCGCCTGCTCCTCGATGGACATGTTGCGATGCAGCACGCCGACGCCGCCCTGGCGGGCCATGGCCACCGCCATGCGCGCCTCGGTGACGGTATCCATGGCAGACGACACCAGCGGAACGCGAAGGCTGATGCGCCTGGTCAGCCGGGCCGCCGTGTCGGCCTCGTTGGGCAAGATCTCCGAATGAGCGGGCAGCAGCAGCACATCGTCGAAGGTCAGGGCGGTCGGGCCGAACTTGACGTCGTCGGTCATGTCACTTTCCGTGAACTCGCGTGGGGACATGTTTCATCCTAGGACGTCGAGAGGGGATTCCGCGGTCGCAGTCGCGCGCGTCGCGGCGAGCATCGCCACGGCGCACGGCGCCAGTGCCCCTCGCCCGATCCGCGCAGGGTAGTAGCGTGTCGCGAATGAGTCTTGATGGTGAGTACGTACCAAGCCCGGCCCAGTGGGTCCGCGACCAAGTCGACGCCTATGAATCCTCCGGCGGGCAGCGCGCTAACACGCTGCGGGACACCGGCCTGCCCGTTGTCATCGTCACCACCCGCGGAAACAAGAGCGGGAAGGTGCGCAAGACGCCGCTGATGCGGGTGGAGCACGACGGCCAGTACCTGCTGGTGGCCTCCAAGGGCGGGGCCCCTCAGCATCCTGTCTGGTACTACAACCTCAAGGCCGACCCGCAGGCGGTGCGGCTTCAGGACGGCCCGGAGCCATTCGATGTGTCGGTTCGCGAGCTCAGCGGCCAAGAGCGGGCGCAGTGGTGGGAACGTGCCGTCAAGGCCTTCCCGCCGTACGCCGACTACGAGGCGAAGACGGAGCGGACGATTCCTGTCTTCCTCGCCAGCCGCCGCAGCTGACCCGGCACACCTGTCCTCGCCGCGGCCGGGGCAGCCGACAGCGGCCAGGCAGGGGTCCGGCCCGGCAGGCGTCCGGCCCGCACGCAGAACCGCCGACCATTGCCCTCCCCAGCATAGGCAAGCGGCCGGCGGCACCGGGCGGGTCAGGAGCCGACCTCAGGCCGCCTCGCCTGCGACACAAGGTCGCCGTAGTCATTCTGGACGGATATCTCAGCTCCGGGCAGAGTTCGCAGTCAAGATGACGGTTCTGTCATCGGCTCTGTCCCCGGCCCGGGATCTACGGCGGATCATGCCTGCCCGGCGAATGCCGGGGTACTGACGACTGGTGGACCCGGTACAGGCGCTGCGGCAGATCGCGTTTCAGCTGGCGCGAGCTGGTGCGCCTACCTTTTGGCGTGCGGGCGTTCCGCCGGGCTGCCCGGGTAGCGCAGGATCTCCCGGCGGCCGAACAGGAGCACCGGATTAGTCAGGGAACACTGCGGGCCTTGGCCGGGATAGGCAACGTCACAGCCGAGGTCATCGTGCAGGCGGCGGACGGCCAGGGTAGGGCGTCGGCCAGCTCAGCCACATGCGTGTCGTCTGGCCACCGGGCGGCAAGCCCGGCATGCAACTGGGTCAGCAGGCAGCGGAGTAGTTCTTCTACAGTTCGCCCGCCTTCACCTGGCCGGTGAACGCCGCCCACGCATCAAGGGCGAAGGTCAGCACCGGGCCGGTACGGTCCTTGGAGTCGCGTACCGCGATGCCATAGGCCAGCGTGGCGACCTCAACGCAGTTGGAGTTGCTGTTGCTGTAGCTGCTCTTGCGCCACACGGCGCGGTCGGTCCTGTTCATGGTGCTAGCTCCCGTGCTGCCTGGCGGATCAGTTTCTTGGAGGACGGCTCGTCTAGCGATGAGCCGCTGATGCTGGCGTATGCCTCGGTGTAGCGATTGATCTCGCTGGGCTTGTCCAGGTAGAGGTCTCCGGGTAGCCATCGACGTAGGCCGTAGTGGGCTCGGCTTCCTTGCCGTCGCCGTTGAGCGGGAATCGCAGGATCTCGAACGGGCCGGACATCAGGCCGTGGTGCAGGCCCGCGCTGAAGGGCAGCACCCTGACCGAGACATTCGGCAGGCTGGCAGAGTCGGCCAGCCGTTCAAGCTGCGCGGCCATGATCTGCGGGCCGCCGACCGGCCTGCGCAAGATCGCCTCGTTGAGGATCACATCAGCTGTCGGCGGTGCCGTCGCCCTGGTCGGCAGGGCCTGCCGGGCCATGCGGACATGCACCCGCCGCTCGATCTGGTCATCGTCCACGTCCGGCTTGTCCGCCTGAATCACGGTGCGGGCGTAGTCCTCGGTCTGGAGCAGGCCGGGCACTAGCTCGCTCTCATACCAGGACAGCGCGGACACGGCCTCTTCCAGCCCGATGTACAGGTCGAATCCTTCGGGGATGACATCGCCGTAGGCATGCCACCAGCCGCGCGCCTTGGTTTCCTTCGCCAGCCCCATCAGGGCCTCGGTCAGGTCCGGAGGGGCGCCGTAGACCTTGCCCATCGCCTCTACGTCCAGGCTGCGCAGCGAGGTTTGCCCCGTCTCGATGCGCCAGATCTTGGCCTCGGACCATTCGAGCTTCTGCGCGGCCATCCTGACCGTGAGCCGGGACCGGTTGCGCAAGTCGCGCAGGTACCGGCCAAGCTGCCTGCGCGGCACGGTGGACCCGGTTGTCTGCTCAGCCTTGGCTCGCTCCTCACTTCGAAGGGCGGCTTGCATCCGTTATGCAAGCATCGTTGAACACGATACGCAATACAATTTATCTAATAGCTAGCCCCTGTATGAAAACTCGCTATGAGAGCTTGCATTTGAAACTGGCAGGGTGCTTGACTCGCTATACGATATCCGCGTTACCCGCTGACCCGCCGAGCCGCTGACCTGGCTTGCCGCAGTCACCGGCCCGCACCTTCAAAGCCATAGGCGGTGAATGACATTGGCGGCCTGCCCCCGTGACCGGCGCCCCCGGCACTGCCCACGGATCACCACGCCTGCTCTGCGATGATCCCGAGCCACACTCCGGTGCCGGGGGTGCCTTCCAGCGGCACCGCTCCTATGTCGAAGCAGGAGCGCACCCCGGCGCGGTCCCATACATCAGACGCCACACCCGCCAGACCCTTGCCGCCTGGCGGCTCGGTCATGTCGCCGATGACATTGAGTTAGTGGTCTCAGAGCTGGCCACCAACGCAGTCACGGCAACAATCGGAATGCAGGCAGCCGCCCCGGTCGCGCTGTACCTGGCGTTAGAACGCGGGCGGCTGTACGTGCTGGTCTGGGATGCCTGCCCGGATCTGCCAGCCCGCCGCGATCATGCCAGCGATGCCGAGTCGGGGCGAGGGCTGGAGCTGTCCGGGCGCGGGCTGCAGTTGGTCCAGGCGCTCAGCGCCGACTGGGGCGCATGCGCGCAGCCGGGCGGCAAGGTCACCTGGGCGAGATTCGATCTGGAGGCAGCGCGATGAGTGGCCCGCCAGAAGGCGGCCGTTTCGGATTCAACGTCACGGAGTTCGAGCGCGCCTATCCGGGCTATGTGCTCCAGGGCGACGGCAACGGCCTGATCGCCTGGCGGCGCAATGAGAGCGGCCGGGCGTCGGGCAACCCGATCCGGGCGCCTTTCAGTAGACACTGGAGATCATCAACACCCGAAGCGCGAGTGACATGCTCTCCCGAGCACGTCACTGACCAGCCCGGAGGGAGGCTGCATCTCGGCGATGCCTGTTCTAGTCGGCACCTCCGGCTGGCAGTACCGCGACTGGCGGGGTGTGCTCTACCGACCCGGCCTGCCGCAGCGCAGCTGGCTGGAGTACTACGCCGGCCAGTACACCACGGTCGAGAACAACGGCTCCTTCTACCGACTGCCAAGCCGGGAAACCTTTGCCGGCTGGCGGGCCCGGACGCCCGAGGGCTTCGTCATGGCCGTCAAGGCCAGCCGCTACCTCACCCACATCAGGCGGCTGCGTGATCCGGCCGAGCCCGTCGCGCGCCTGCTGAGCGCGGCCGCCGGGCTCGGTGACCGGCTTGGCCCGGTGCTGCTCCAGCTGCCTCCCACCCTGTCCGCCGACCCTGGCGCGCTGGACAGGTGCCTGCGCGAATTCTCGGAGTTCCCCTTGATGAGGGATCCGCAGGCCGCGGCCGCCAGACAGCCCGGCGCGCACGAGGGGACACGCGGTCGACTGCGGATCGCGGTGGAGTTCCGGCATGAGTCATGGTGGACCGACGAAATCCGGCAGCTACTAACGCGGCATCGGGCCGCGCTGTGCTGGGCGGACCGGCACGGCCGCCCGCTCGCCCCGCTGTGGCGCACGGCCGACTGGGGCTACCTGCGCCTGCACGAGGGCGCCGCACGGCCCTGGCCGCGGTACGGCAAGCAGGCCCTGCACAGCTGGGTGCGGCGAATAGCCGATGCCTGGCCGGGCGACGCGGACGCCTTCGTCTACTTCAACAACGATCAGGGCGGCGCGGCAGTGCACGACGCGGCCGCCTTCGCATCGATCGCGCGGCGAGCCGGGCGCCACGTGACCCGTACCGCAATCCCGGCCGCGCTCGCTGGCGGCAACGGCGGCTAAGCGGGATGATCGGGCGCATGGATCTGGCTCAGGCGCGCGTCGCGCTGGTGACCGGCAGCTCGCGCGGGCTGGGCCAGGCCATCGCCCGGCGTCTTGCCCGCGATGGCCTTGCCGTCGCCGTCAATAGCCTGGCCGACGTGCAGGCGCTCGAGGTGGCCCGCGCCATCCGCGATGAAGGCGGGGTGGCTGATGCGTTCGCTGCCGACATCACCGACGAGCGGCAGGTCGCGGAGCTGGTGGCCGCGGTGGCCGCTCGCCTGGGTCCCGTCGATGTGCTGGTGCTGAACGCGACCGGCCCGCAGCCGGAAGCCCCGCTGCCCGAGGTGACGTGGGAGGACCACCTCGCCCAGCTCGGCTTCTTCGTCAAGAGCCCGGTGCTGCTGGGCCGCGCGGTGCTCGCCGGGATGCGGGCCAGGCGATCCGGCCGGATCGTCCAGATCGACTCCGAGGTCGCCGACCGGCCGCCTCCGGGCAGGTCTGCCTATGCCACCGCGAAGAGCGCGCAGATCGGTCTCACCCGCAGCTGGGCCCGCGAGCTCGCCCCCTTCGGCATCACCGTGAACACGGTCGCGCCGGGCTTCATCCCCGTCGAGCGGCACGCCGATCTCCCGCCGGAGGTCACGAGGGCCTACCTGGCCTCCGTGCCGGCCGGCCGCATGGGCACTCCCGAGGACATCGCCTATGCGGTGAGCTTCCTCGCCTCGGCCGAAGCGGGCTTCATCACCGGCCAGCGCATCGTCGTCGACGGCGGCCGCAGCCTCGGCAGCTGACAACCGCCGCCGACAGCCGGGATCCCTGCCCCTGGGGAGCACAGATCCCGGGCATCCTGCCAGCGCCGCCGGGACACCGGGCTCGCCGCCGGGACACCGGGCTCGCCAGCTACCCGAAGGAGTCCGCCAGGGCGATGGCCCTGAGCCTGGCGAGCGCGCGGTGCTGGGCGACCCGGACGGCCCCGGCCGACATTCCCAGCGCGTTGCCCGTCTCCTGCGCGGACATCCCGCTTAGCACCCGCAGCACCAGCAGCTCGCGCTGGTGCACCGGAAGCCGGGCCAGCAGTGCCCTGACCCGCTCGGCGTCGATGCAGGCAACGACGGTCTCCTCGGGGCCGGGGCGGTCGTCGGGGCCGTCCGGCAGGTCTTCGGTGGGAATAGCGAGCCTTGCCGCATTTCTCATGGCGTCTGCCACTTTATGTGAAGCAATGCCGAAGACGAACGACGCGAACGGCCGCCCCATGTCCTGATAACGAGGAAGTGCGGAGAGAATCGCAATGCACACCTCCTGCGCCACATCGTCGGCGACCTGATAATGCCCGCTAATATGGCCGAGACGCGCCCGGCAGTAGCGGACCACCATGGGCCGGATCTGCCGGAGCAGCGACTCGATCGCGGCTGGCTGGCCGCGGGCCGCCAGCGCCGTAAGATCACGAATACTTGCCGTTTCACCGCCATCTGCCTGCGGTTCCACCCGTTCCCCCTCGACCAGCGGCCATACCGCGCATCCCTGGATCACGAAGGCATGATGCCCACGTAATGGGGATGAGGCACCATCGAAAGAGGCAACGGAAAGGTCACATTGATGTACCCCCGATTCCGATATCACTATGAGTAATCATTCAGTTACTCTGCGTATTCGAGCACTTTTAAACCAGCAGATTTGACGCCCGAAATGCAACTCAAGAGTCACCAATTTCAGTGCGAGAGCAGGTGAAGCAGTCAATTTCGGGATCGACGCATCCGGCCCATTCTCGCGCCGGCAGCAGAACGCCCGGTGCCCGGCTGCCGCGCTCGAAGGCGCGGCGACCGGGCGCCGGGCGCCCAGAGTTACTGGCTCCTGGCTGGCCGGCCAGGCAACGCTGGCCGGCCAGTCAGGTACTGATCAGTGCGAGTGACCGTGGCCGCCGCCGGCAGAAGCAGCAGCCTCCGGCTCCGGCTTCTCGGTCACCAGCGCCTCGGTGGTCAGCAGCATGCCAGCGATGGATGCCGCGTTCTGCACCGCGGAGCGGGTTACCTTGACCGGGTCGATGACACCCTGTGCCATCAGGTCACCGAACTCGCCGGTCTCGGCGTTGTAGCCGTGGCCCTCGGGCAGATCAGCCACGGCCGCCACGATAACGCCGCCCTCGGCGCCCGCGTTCTGCGCGATCCAGCGGCACGGCGCCAACAGCGCGCGCCTGACCACCTGGACGCCGATGGCCTCGTCGCCCTTCATGCCGAGGTCACCAAGCTGAGCCGCGGCGTGCACGAGTGCACTGCCGCCGCCCGCGATGATGCCTTCCTCGATCGCCGCACGGGTGGCCGAGATGGCGTCCTCCAGCCGGTGCTTCTTCTCCTTCAGCTCGACCTCGGTCGCCGCCCCGGCGCGCAGCACGCACACGCCGCCGGATAGCTTCGCGACTCGCTCCTGCAGCTTCTCGCGGTCCCAGTCGGAGTCCGTTGCCTCGATCTCGGCCCGCAGCTGGCGCACTCGGTCCTCGATCTCCGACTGCTTGCCCGAGCCGTCGACAATCGTGGTGGTGTCCTTGGTCACCACGATCCGGCGAGCCTGGCCCAGCCCGTCCAGCCCGACATTCTCCAGCTTCAGGCCCAGCTCCTCACTGACGACCTCGCCGCCGGCCAGCACTGCCATGTCGGCCAGCATCGCCTTGCGCCGGTCACCGAATCCCGGCGCCTTCACGGCGACGACATTCAGCAGCCCGCGGATCTTGTTGACTACCAGCGTGGACAGGGCCTCGCCGTCGACGTCCTCGGCGACCACCAGCAGCGGCTTCTTGGACTGCGCGATCTTCTCCAGCAGCGGCAGGAAGTCGGCCATCGAGGAGATCTTGCCGGCGTGCAGCAGGATGTAGGCGTCCTCGAGGACTGCTTCCATCCGCTCCTGGTCGCTGATGAAGTACGCCGAGATGTAGCCCTTGTCGAACTGCATGCCCTCGGTGAACTCAAGCTCGAGCCCCATCGTTGGCGATTCCTCGACCGTGATGACGCCGTCCTTGCCGACCTTGTCGAACGCCTCGGCAATCACCTTGCCGATCTTGCTGTCCTGTGCGGAGATCGTGGCGACATTGGCGATCTCGCTCTGCTCCTCCACGTCACGCGCCGACTTGAGCAGGCTCTCGGATACGGCAGTTGCCGCGGCGTCGATCCCGCGCTTCATCTCCATCGGGTTCGCGCCCGCGGTCACCGAACGCAGGCCCTCATGGACCATCGCCTGCGCCAGCACCGTCGCCGTCGTGGTGCCGTCACCAGCGACGTCGTTGGTCTTGGTGGCGACTTCCTTGGCGAGCTGCGCGCCCAGGTTCTCGTACGGGTCCTCGAGCTCCACCTCACGGGCGACGGTCACGCCGTCGTTGGTGATGGTGGGGGCACCCCACTTCTTGTCGATGACCACATTGCGACCCTTGGGACCCAGTGTCACCTTGACGGCGTCCGCGAGCCGGTTCACACCGCGCTCGAGCGCGCGCCGCGCTTCCTCGTTGAACTCCAAGCTCTTGGCCATGAGCACCTCAGCCTATGTATATGGGTTTGCTTACCTGTCACTTCTCATGCCATCGCCCCGGCTCGGCTCCGCGGCCGCCGGGAGTTGCCTCCGAGGGGCCGCGAACCGATCCGGGGCGATGTCGGGCGCGCTCTCGCGCGCTCGTCACGGGCGCAAGCCCGCGATGCATGATGCGCTTGCTACTTCTCGATGATGGCGAGCACGTCACGAGCGGAGAGCACGAGGTACTCCTCGCCGCTGTACTTCACCTCGGTGCCGCCGTACTTGCTGTACAGCACGATGTCGCCGACCTTGACGTCCATGGGGACGCGCTTGGCGCCAGCGTCATCGAACCGGCCCGGACCCACCGCAAGGACTTCGCCCTCCTGGGGCTTCTCCTTGGCGGTGTCCGGGATCACAAGGCCGGACGCAGTGGTCTGCTCAGCCTCGAGCGTGCGCACTACGATCCGGTCTTCGAGCGGCTTCAGAACAACCTTGGTGGCGGTCGTCACGATCTGACCTCCCCCTCCGGAAAGGGCTAGCTTGAGAGATTGATTTTCAGAGGGCGACCTTGGGGAGCCTGTCGTCGCGGGTGCCAGACCAACCTGTCGCATTAGCACTCTACAACAGCGAGTGCCAGTTCTGAACAGTATCGGCACGGCGCGCGCGCGTCAACCGGGCCCGGCCGCGCGCCGCAGCGTACAGTCGGACTCCCCGGAATCGCGGTGAGCCAGGAACGGTGAGCCAGGAACGGTGAGCATCGACGCACTCGTCGCCCGGATGACGGCGCTCGGCGAGGAACTCAGCCAGGCCGGCGACGCCCGGCTGGCGTTCCATGCCACCTACCTGCGGACCACCAGGGCGGTCGCCGACGCGCTGCGCGCCGGGACGTTTGAGGACAGCGGCTGGGTGGAGTGCTGGGATGTGACCTTCGCCGGCCTTTACCTGGACGCGCTTGATGCAGCCCGCAGCGGGGAGCGGGTACCCCGGCCCTGGGCGATTGCCTTCAGCGCGGCGGCGGACCGGGAGCGCAGCCTGCCGGCGCTGCGCCACGTGCTGCTCGGCATGAACGCGCACATCAACCTCGACCTGCCGCAGGCACTGCTCGCGGTGATCAGCGACGACGAGTTCGACGACCCCGCCCTGCTGGCGCGCCGCGAGGCCGACCACCGCCGGATCGACGAGGTGCTCGCGGCCAGGGTGACCGCCGAGGAGGATGAGCTGCGCCGGCTCGAGACAGCGCACTCCTGGCGAGATGATCTGCTGCAGCCGCTCAACCGCGCGGCTACCCGGCAGCTCCTGCGCGAGTCGCGCGCCAAGGTCTGGGCCAACGCAGCGGCGCTGAGCCGCGCGCGCCGCCAGGGCGCCGATGAGCTCGCCCGCCAGCTCGCCGTACTGGAGGAACTTAGCGCCGCGCGGATCACCGACCTGCTGCGGCCCGGCCCGGTGCTGCTCCGCCTGGCCCGCACCGGCTTCGGCGTCCGGCTCCCCGGAAGCGCCCGGCTCCCCGGAACCGGCGCCCGGCTCCCCGGAACCGGCGCCCGGCTCCCCGGAACCGGCGCCCGGCTCCCCGGAACCCGCGTCCGGCTCCCCGGAAGCGCCCGGCTCCCCGGAATCGGCGCCCGCCGCGCAGCAGCCTCCGCAGGCGACGGCGAGACACACGTCGCGCAGCGCGACGAGAGACCCGCGGGGCTGGCCGCGCCACAGGCCGGCGATCCTGGCCCGCTGCGGTCGTTCGACCCCGTCGGCGTCGGCCGCCTGGAATGCGCGGTGTGGATCGCGTACTACCGGCGGCAGTGGCCGCGCTTCCTGGTGCTGTCCGTGCTCCTGGTCCGCCGCGGGTTCCGGATGGACTGGACCCGCACGGTGTACGGAGCCTGGCTGGTGCTGCGCGCCAACCAGCTCTGGGCCCCGAGCCACGGCAACGACCCGGACCGCGCCCGCCGATGCATGCGCCGGTTTTATGGCCTGCTGAAGCTGGCGCACGGCGCGCCCGCTCACCCGGCCCGGGCGGCCAGCCTGGAGATCGACTGGTGGGCAGCCCACCGCTCGCACCAGAGTCATCCTGGACCCGAAGGCGTCTCCCCGCTGGTCACGGCCCTGACGCGGCTGTACGCCTACCTCTACGGCCTGGAGGAGACCGCCGTCCGGCCCGCCGCTGAGCAGCGGGCCATCGCAATGGACATCTCCGACGAATGGGTGGCCCAGGGCTGCCCGTCGGCCAGCCCGCTGCTCGCCGCCGAGCGCGCGGCGCTGGTCCGCAGCTACGCGGCGCTGCTCGCCGCCGTGCACTACTGACGCGGGCCAGGTTAAGGTCCCGCGGCCGGCCGGCCGGGCGGGCAGCCGGGCAGCCGGGCAGGCGGGCAGCCGGGCAGGCGGGCAGCCGGGCAGCCGGGCGGGCGGGGGCAGCGAGCGGGCGGGCGGAGGGCAGCGAGCGGGCGGGCGGCGCCGGGACAGCGGCTACGGCACCAGGACGGTGGTCACTGGGAGCCCGGAGTCCGCCGGGAAATCCAGCGAGGACGACGGCGCCCCGCGCGCCAGCAGCTCGGCCCCGAGGGCGGCGACCATCGCCCCGTTGTCGGTGCACAGCCCCGGCCGCGGCACCCGCAGGGTGATCCCCGCGGCCTCACAGCGCTGCGCCGCCAGCGCCCGCAGCCGCGAGTTCGCCGCCACACCGCCGCCGATGACCAGGTGACCCACGCCGCTGGCCTGGCACGCGTCCACCGCCTTTCGGGTCAGCACGTCAGCGACGGCCTCCTGGAACGAGGCAGCCACGTCAGCTACCGGCACCGCGAGGCCGCTCTCCTCGCGCGCCTCGACCCAGCGGGCCACCGCCGTCTTCAGCCCGGAGAACGAGAAGTCCAGGGTCCGATCACGGTACTTACTACGAGGAAACGAAACGGCCAGCGGGTCGCCAGTGCGCGCCGCCGCGTCGATCGGCGGCCCGCCGGGGAACGGCAGGCCGAGCAGCCGGGCTACCTTGTCATAGGCCTCCCCCGCCGCGTCGTCGATCGTCGCCCCCAGCGGCGTCACCTCGCCGGCGACATCACGGACCAGCAGCAGCGAGGAGTGCCCGCCCGACACCAGCAGCGCTATCGCCGGGACCGGCAGAGCGCCGTGCTCCAGCTGATCCACGGCGATGTGCGCGGCGAGGTGGTTCACGCCATAGAGCGGCTTGCCGAGCGCGAGCGCGTACGCCTTGGCGGCGCAGACCCCGACAAGGAGTGCCCCGGCCAGCCCGGGCCCCGCGGTCACGGCGATCGCGTCGATGTCCGACAGCTTGGCGCCCGCGGTGGCCAGCGCGCGGTCCACCGCGGGGACCATCGCCTCCAGGTGCGCCCGGCTCGCCACCTCGGGCACCACGCCGCCGAACCGGGCGTGCTCGTCCACGCTGGAGGCGACCGCGTCCGCGAGCAGCTCGTGCCCGCGGACCAGGCCAGCGCCCGTCTCGTCGCAAGATGTCTCGATGCCGAGCACTAGCGGGCCAGTCACCGCGCGCTCCCTTCCCCGTCGCCGGGACCAGCGGGGCTGGCCGGGGCACCGGACGGCCGGGCGGCGGCACCGGACGGCCGGGCGGCGGCGCGGGACCGGGGCTGGTCTCCGTGTTGAAGCCGTGCGCCCCGCCGGCCTTGGTATCGAGCAGCCAGTAGGATGGCGCGACGTATTCATAAGGACCAGTCATCTTGACGCCGGTATCGCCGGCCGGAGTCTTCCTGGCGGTGGCGGAAGATTGGTACGGGTTGGGCCACTCCACTTCCTTGATCGCGTCAAGATAGAGTTGCTCAATCTTAGGCGGCGGCGGGTTGTCGCTGCCATAGAGCCAGTCGAACACGGAAGGGTGGCGCGCC